>OGKG01003003.1_pt1 | contig 16444 bp, 13 predicted proteins | sample 1572201 | NCBI WGS metagenome assembly OGKG01 (sample SAMEA2582146, study PRJEB24529) | metagenome | biome: Human gut stool | place: China | collected 2011 | reverse complement strand
CATGGTGCTGCAGCGCTACTGGCAGCCCGAGTTCCAGAAGGGCGGCTTTATCCGCAGCGATAAGGTGCGCGAATACTCCGATAAGCTGATCGCGCAGTATGATGTGCGCAGCGGTCAGGGCAGCCTGACCACCGTGCGCAGCATGTCCGGCGGTAACCAGCAAAAGGCCATCATTGCCCGTGAGATCGATAAGGACCCGAAGCTCTTGGTGGCAGTCCAGCCAACCCGCGGTCTGGACGTTGGTGCAATTGAATACATCCACCGTCAGATCGTGGCCGAGCGCGATAAGGGTACGGCTGTGCTGCTGGTCAGTCTGGAGCTGGACGAGGTGATGAACCTGTCCGACCGAATCCTTGTGATGTACGAGGGCGAGGTCGTGGGCGAATTTGACCCCAAGACCACCACCGTGCAGGAGCTGGGCCTGTATATGGCAGGCGCACGCAAGCAGGGAAAGGAGAGCAAATAACACATGAACAAGAAAAAACTTTCCCACAGCAGTCTGAACAGCTCCATCACCAGTGTGCTGGCTGCTCTGCTGTGCATCCTGATTGGCCTTGTGGTCGGTTTTCTGGTGCTGCTGGCCATCAACCCGGCCCACGCATGGGGCGACGGCTTTGTGCGCATCCTGAAGGGCGGCTTCCATGACGCGCCCTACGGTGTCGGCAAGGAGCTGGCAAATGCGGCTCCCCTCATTATGACCGGTCTGTCCGTGGCCTTTGCCTTCAAGACCGGTCTGTTCAACATCGGTGCGGCGGGTCAGTATACGCTGGGCGCTTACGGCGCTCTGTACTGCGCCATCATGCTCAAGCTGCCGTGGTTCGTCTGTCTGATCGCAGCCACCATTCTGGGCGGCATCTGGGGTGCGATCCCCGGCTTCTTCAAGGCCTACTTCAACATCAACGAGGTCATTACCTCCATCATGTTCAACTGGATCGGCCTGTATCTGGTCAATGAGCTGATCTATCAGAACGGCACCGGCCCCATGTACGATGTGCGCAACACCCGCACCATCAACATCAGCAAGAACGCCGATTACGCTCAGTCCATCATCCCGGATTTCGGCCTGAACAAGCTGTTCCAGACCAACAGCACCACCATCGCCATCTTCCTGGCGGCAGCGGTGGCAGTTCTGATCTGGGTGGTGCTGAACAAGACCACCTTCGGCTACGAGCTCAAGGCAGTCGGCCTGAACAAGAGCGCTGCCCGCTACGCCGGCATCAACGAGAAGAAGAACATCATCCTCTCCATGGCCATTGCCGGTGCGCTGGCCGGTTTTGGTGCGGGCCTGTACTATCTGTCCAATGTGTCCCAGTGGAACCCGCTGAACTCCACCAGCCTGCCGGCAATGGGCTTCAACGGCATTTCCGTTGCACTGCTGGCAAGCTCCAACCCCATTGGCACCATTTTCTCGGCGATCTTCATTTCCCATATCTCGGTGGGCGGCTCCTTCCTTTCCACCAAGTATTACCCCACTGAGATCTCGGACCTGATCAGCGGTATCATCATCTACCTGTGTGCATTCTCCATGCTGTTCCGCGGCAAGATCCACGCACTGCTGTTCAAGAATGCCGATAAAACCAATGTGAACGCAGAGCCTGCTGCTCCTGCAAAATCTGCAACCGAAAAGGAGGGCAAGTGATATGCTGCTTCTGATCAAATATACGCTGCTGTATGGCATCGTTCTGATGATGGTGGCACTGGGCGGTATGTTCAGTGAGCACTCCGGCATCATCAACATTGCACTGGAAGGTATCATGGTCATTGGCGGTGTGGCGGGTGTTCTCACCCTGACCATGCTGCCCTCAAGTATGCCGGTCTTCCTCGTGGTGCTGATCTCTGTTCTGGTGGCGGCACTGGCCGGTATGGTGTACAGTCTGCTGCTGGCCTTTGCCTCCATCAACCTGAAGGCGGATCAGACCATTGGCGGCACAGCCCTGAACCTGCTGGCTACTGCTATTGCGGTGGTCATTGCAAAGTATTTCAGCGAGAGCGGCAGTGCAAAGCTGAACTACTCCAACAAGCCTTTCCTGTTCAGCATCGGCGGGCTGGAACTGAGCATTTTTGTGCCGCTGGGCATCATTCTGCTGATCATCAGCTATGTGGTGCTGTACAAGACCCGCTTTGGCCTGCGCCTGCGTGCCTGCGGCGAGCATCCGCAGGCAGCGGACTCTGTGGGCATCAATGTCTACAAGATGCGCTATGCCGGTGTTGTCATTTCCGGTGCACTGGGCGCGATCGGCGGCATGGCCTACATTGTGCCCCCGGTGCAGACCTGGAACTTTGAGGTGGGCGTGGCCGGCGCAGGCTTCCTTGCCATGGCTGTTATGATCTTTGGCCAGTGGAAGCCCTTCAACATCTTTGGCGCAGCCATGTTCTTTGCTGTGTTCAAGAGTCTGGCAAACATTGCAGACTCCACCTTCCTGGCACAGCTGCACTGGTCCAGCAACATCTACAACATGATGCCGTTCGTGGCGTCCATGATCATTCTGGCGTTTACCTCCAAGAACAGCATGGCACCCAAGGCAGAGGGCATCCCCTACGACAAGGGATCCCGCTAAAACGACGATTCGTGATCCCCAAAAAAGGGCGCAGCTGCTTTTCCGGGCGGCTGCGCCCTTTTTGACTTAAAATTGGGCAAAGTTTACAGAATAATACTTGCTTTTGTTTGAAATTTTGCTATACTATATCTTATAATGTCGTACTGTTGAAAAAACGAGGAGCGTGATACGATGCGCGTTTATGATCTGATCGCAAAAAAGCGTGATGGCGGTACGCACAGCCGTGAGGAGCTGGAGCAGATCGTCAATGGCTATGTCAGCGGAGAAGTGACTGATTACCAAATGGCTGCATGGATGATGGCTGTCTATCTGCGCGGCATGACCGATGAGGAGACCGCAGAGCTGACCGATGTGATGGCTCACAGCGGTGTGATGGTGGATCTTTCGCCCATTCCGGGCATCAAGGTGGACAAGCACTCCACCGGCGGCGTGGGCGACAAGACCACGCTGGTCATTGCCCCCATCGTGGCGGCCTGCGGCGTGAAGATCGCCAAGATGAGCGGCCGGGGCCTTGGCCATACCGGCGGCACCATCGATAAGATGGAGAGCGTGCCCGGCACCAGAACCGCCCTCTCACAGGAGGAGTTCTTTGCGCAGGTGAACAGGATTGGTCTGTCGGTCATTGGCCAGAGCGAGGGCATTGCCATTGCAGATAAAAAAATGTATGCCCTGCGGGATGTGACCGCAACCGTCAGCTGCATCCCACTCATCGCATCCAGCATCATGTCCAAGAAACTGGCTTCCGGCTCGGATGCCATCCTGCTGGATGTGACCACCGGCACCGGAGCTTTTATGAAAACGGTAGACCAGAGCATTGAGCTGGCAAAGCTGATGGTATCCATTGGCACCCATCACGGCCGCCGGGTGGCTGCCATGATCACCGATATGGACACCCCGCTGGGCCATAACATTGGCAACAGTCTGGAAGTCATGGAAAGCATGGATGTGCTCAAGGGCCATGGCCCCGCCGACCTGACCGAGGTCTGCCTGCAGCTGGCGGCGAACATGCTGGTGCTGGCCGATAAGGGCACTCCTGCCGAGTGCCGCGCCATGGCCGAGGCGGTGATCGCCGACGGCTCTGCCTTTGCTAAGTGCAAGGAGATGTTTGCGGCTCAGGGCGGCGATACCCGCGTGCTGGACGACTACAGCCTGTTCGAGAAGCCTGCGGCAAGCTTTGAGCTGCTGGCAGAGCAGGACGGTTACATTGTGGCGAACGATGCCGAGAAGATCGGCTCTGCCAGCGTACTGCTGGGTGCGGGCCGACAGAAAAAGGGCGACCCGCTGGATTTTGCCGCCGGCATCACCCTGCATAAAAAGCGCGGCGACTACGTAAAGAAGGGCGAGAGCCTTGCCACCTTCTACGGCGCAGCCGATAAGTTTGAAGCTGCCGCCGCCGAGTACCGCAGCGGCCTTGGATACGGCTCTGAGAAGCCGGAGGAAGCCCCGCTGGTGTATGCCCTTGTAACGAAGGACGGCGTGGCGCGCTATTAAATGAAATAAAAGCTTCCGGGACGGTATCTCCCGGGGCTTTTTTGCGTCATTTGGCAGGTTCTTGTTGCATAACGTGGAAAACAGTGGAACTTTGGCAGGAGATATGCTATACTATGATGGATTTGTGCTGTCCCGGCAGAAGGGACGCGGAAAGAGAAAGGACTTGTTATGAAGATCATTCTGGTGGGCGGCGGCAAGGTTGGTACTGCGCTGGCGCGGCAGCTCAGTGAGGAAGACCATAATGTGACCATTGTGGATACCAACAAAGCGCGTGTGGAGCACCTGACTGAAAGCTACGATGTGCTGGGCATCGTGGGCAACGGTTCCTCGATCACCACGCTGGCAGAGGCCGGCATTGAAGACGCGGATGTGTTCATTGCCGTGACCGGTTCGGATGAGCTGAACCTGCTGTGCTGCATGTTTGCCAAAAAGGCGGGCCACTGCCATGCAATTGCCCGTGTGCGCAACCCGTCCTACAGTCATGAGCTGGACTTTATCAAAAAGCAGATCGGCATTTCGGCCATCATCAATCCGGAAATGGCTGCAGCAAAGGAGATCTCCCATCTGCTGCGCTTCCCGGGTGCAAGCAAGATCGACACCTTTGCAGACGGCCGTGTGCGGCTGATCAAGTTTGCACTCACTGCAGAGCAGGGGCTGGATGGCGTGGCCATCCGCGAGATTCCCACCCGCCTGAAGAGCGACATTCTGGTGTGTGCAGTGGAGCGCAGCGGCGGCGTGATCATCCCGAACGGTAACTTTGTACTGCAGAACGGCGATCAGGTCACCTTCCTTGCAACACAGGAAAAGGCCCACGAGTTCTTCCAGCGCATCCACCTGCCGGTGCGCCCGGTGCGCAATGCCTTCATCGTGGGCGGCGGTGCCATCGCCTTCTATCTGAGCCAGGAGCTGCTGGAAAACCACGTGCGTGTGCGCATCGTGGAGCGCGACCCTGCCCGCTGCATGGAGCTGGCCGAGCAGCTGCCCGGCGCACAGATCCTGAACGAGGACGGCTCCAACCGCGAATTCCTACTCTCGGAGGGCATGGAGTCCACCGAGGCTTTTGTGGCCCTGACCAACATCGACGAGGAGAATGTGCTGCTGACCCTGTTTGCCAAAAAGCACTCCAAGGGCAAGCTGGTCACCAAAGTCAACCGTCTGGAATTTGATGATATTCTGGCCGGTCTGGATCTGGGCAGCGTGGTCTACCCCAAGTACATGACCTGCGATTACATCGTGCAGTATGTGCGTGCACTGCAGAACGAAGCGGGCAGCAACATCAAGACGCTGTACCGCATTCTGGACGACCGCGTGGAAGCGCTGGAATTTACCGTCCACGAGAAGAGCGCTGCCACCGGTGTCCCCCTGAGCCAGCTGCACCTGAAAAAGAATCTGCTGCTGTGCTGCATCACCCGCGGCCATCAGATCCTGATCCCGCGCGGCGGCGACCAGATCCAGGTGGGCGACAACGTGATCGTGGTCACGCTGGAGCATGGTCTGCATGACCTGCGCGATATTCTGGACAAGGGCGCAGAGGGTTGACGGAGGCAGACTATGAATTATGCGATCGTTTTCCGTCTGCTGGGCTATGTCATGCTGATCGAGGGTGCGCTGCTGCTGCTGCCCGCAGCGGCCAGCTGGATCTACGGCGAATGGTTCGTGCTGGGCGTGTTTCTGATCACGGCGGCAGTCAGCGCCGCCATCGGCTACGCCCTGCGCGGCATCAAGCCTAAAAGCAAGATGTTCTATATGCGGGAGGGCTTTGCTGCTACCTCGCTGAGCTGGATCGTCATTTCCATCGTGGGCGCCGTTCCGTTTGTGGTGGCGGGCTGCATCCCGAACCCGGTGGATGCCCTGTTTGAGACGGTGTCCGGCTTTACCACCACCGGTGCCAGCATCCTGCCCGGGGTGGAGGATCTGCCCAAGGGCATCCTGTTCTGGCGCAGCTTCACCCACTGGATCGGCGGCATGGGCGTTCTGGTGTTCCTGCTCTCGCTGCTGCCCCTGACCGGCGGCTCCCACGTCAACCTGATGAAGGCAGAAAGCCCCGGCCCTCAGGTGGATAAGCTGGTGCCCAAGGTGCAGTCTACCGCAAAGATCCTGTACAGCATCTATTTTGCACTCACCGTGCTGGAGGTGGTATTCCTGCTGCTGGGCGGCATGCCGCTGTTTGAGTCCATGCTCACGGCCTTCGGTACGGCGGGCACCGGCGGCTTCGGCTTCAAGAACGACAGCTTTACCAGCTTTTCTCCCTACATCCAGTGGGTCGTAACCATCTTCATGATCCTGTTTGGTGTCAACTTCAATGCCTACTTCCTGCTGTTGCTGCGCAAATTCAACCGCGCCATCAGCGAGGAAGTGCGCGGCTACTTCGCCATTATTCTGGTGGCAATTGGCATTATCACGGCCAATATCTACAGCCTTTATAACAGCTTTGGCGAAGCGGTGCGTCAGGCAGCCTTTCAGGTGGGTTCCATCATTACGACCACTGGCTTTTCCAGCTGCGATTTTGACTTGTGGCCCACCCTCTCCAAAGAAATTCTGGTGGTGCTCATGTTCATTGGTGCCTGCGCAGGCAGCACCGGCGGCGGCATCAAGGTGAGCCGCCTCCTCATTCTGGGCAAGACCTTGGGCAAGGAGCTCAAGCAGGCACTGCACCCGCAGGTGGTGGCCCCCGTCCGCATGGACGGCAAGCTGCTCAACCACGAGACCATCCGCACCACCAATGTGTTTATGGGCGCGTATTTCTTCATCTTCGTGGTATCCTTCCTGCTCATCAGTCTGGATGGCTTTGATATGGTGACGAACTTCACAGCCATTGCAGCTACTTTGAACAACATCGGCCCGGGCCTTGCGCAGGTAGGCCCCATGATGAACTTTGGCAGCTTTACGAACCCTGCAAAGCTGGTGATGATCTTCGACATGCTGGCCGGCCGTCTGGAGATCTTCCCGATGCTGGTGCTGTTCCTGCCGGATACATGGCGCAGATTCTAAAAAGCAATTATAAAAAGCCATCTGTGATCTTCTGCTCGTATTGAGCATTTGGAAAGATACAGATGGCTTTTTTGCGCGTAACGGTAAGCTGCACAAACCCCTCTCTTTTCGTGGAAGGCGGATCTGCGAAGCAAAGACGAAGAAGTTTTTATACTTCCACTTTTTCCTGTGCCCGGTACTGCAGGGCTTCCAGCACACAGTCCTCATCCAGCAGCTGTTTGCCTGCCAGATCGGCCACCGTGCGGGCCACCCGCAGGATACGGTCATGGGCGCGGGCGGAAAGGCCCAAAGCGTCGTAGGAGGCGCGCAGCAGCCGCTCGGCGGCGGGGGTCATGCGGCAGACGCGCCGCACCTGCCCGGCGGTGAGCTGGGCATTGCAGAGCACACCCTCAAAACCCGGGGCGGTATAGCGCTTTGCCTGAATGGCCCGGGCGCTAAGCACCTGTTTGCGCAGATCGGCGCTGCTCTCGGAAGGGACGACGGCGTGCAGCTCGTCAAAGGCGATGGGGTCCATCTCCACGCACAGGTCGATGCGGTCCAGCAGCGGGCCGGACACACGGCTGCGGTACTGCCGCACAGCACTGGGCGAACAGGTGCACTGCCGGGTGGGGTGGCCGTAGTAGCCGCACTTACAGGGGTTCATGGCGGCTACCAGCTGGAAGCGGCTGGGATAGGTGGCACTGCCTGCCGCTCGGCTCACGGTGATCTGGCCGTCCTCCAGCGGCTGGCGCAGCACTTCCAGACTCTCGCGGGAGAACTCCGGCAATTCGTCTAAAAACAGCACACCGCAGTTGGCAAGGCTGCACTCGCCGGGCCGGAACTGTGCGCCGCCGCCAGCCAGAGCTGCGGCACTGGCCGAGTGGTGCGGGCTGCGGAAAGGCCGTGCAGAGATCAGGCCCCGGCCCTGCGGCAGCTGCCCTGCAATGGAATAAATTTTAGTGGTCTCCACGGCTTCCTCACGGGTGAGCGGCGGCAGGATGCCGGGCAGACGCTTTGCCAGCATGGATTTGCCGGTGCCGGGTGCGCCAATGAGCAATACATTGTGTGACTAAATCATGCTAAATTATTAACGCAGATTCGATTGATTGTAAACAGATGCGCCCACAAGCGGGAAAGATTAAGCAAGGAGTGTTAGAAAAGTACCAAAAAAGACCAAATGACAAGAAAGTACCAAAAATGCTTGCAAAGGGGGTCAAGACGTGGTATAATCCGAAGTGGAGAGAAGTACCAAAAAAGTAGAGGGTCTTTTCTAAAACTAACTACCACAATTCAAAGGAGCTTGATTATGATTTACGGATATTGTCGGATTAGTACCAAACAGCAAAATATTGAACGTCAGATTCGGAACATCCTTGCAGAATACCCGAAAGCCAAGCTCTACAAAGAAGCCTATACAGGCACGAAACTTGAAAGACCTGAATTTGAAAAGCTCTTGAAACGCTTGAAGGCAGGGGACACGGTTGTTTTTGATTCGGTTAGCCGTATGAGCAGAAACGCCGAAGATGGTTGGACGCTCTACGAAAGCCTGTATAACAAGGGCATCAACCTTGTGTTTTTGAAGGAACACCATATTGATACCGATACATACAGGGCAGCACAGAGCGGAAGCGTTGCAACGGTTGGCAATGAGATAGCAGACATCTATATTGAAGCCACGAACAAGGTTATCATGCTGTTAGCGCAGAATCAGATTAAACTTGCTTTTGCTCAGGCTCAGAAGGAAGTTGACGATTTGCATCAACGTACTAAAGAGGGCATCCAGACTGCACGACTTAGCGGAAAGCAGATTGGGCAGAAGCAGGGAATCACGTTCAAGGTTAAGAAAGCAGCCCCAGCGAAAGAAGCCATTATGCAACACTCTAAGACATTCGGTGGAACGCTTGATGATGAAGATTGCATTAAGTTGGCAGGAGTTAGCCGAAACACATATTATAAATACAAAAAGGAGCTGAAAGAGGAACAGACAGCAAGAAACAACGATGCAGAGGGCAGATTAGTCTATATCATTAACCGATAATAGAACACCAACGAGCGCTCAGGAATGGGCGCTTTTGTTGTCTTTGTCCTTTTTCTGTTAAATTGAAAAGATTAGAAATAAAATTTGAATTTCATAAATCAGTGTAAAATAAGGGCTTTTTGATACTCAATAAACGCTGTTAAATAAGGCTTTTTTGATGATTTAACAAAAGAAAATTCTGTAATATACAAATATCACGGATGATTTTTCCAGAATGCCCCTATAGCCAATGTACAGACACGCTAAAATTTGACGATAACGACACGAAAGAGCGTTGATATGCTCTAAAACGTCCCGGAGGGGTCAACAGAACGCCGCCGAGATGAAATAAAAAGATTTCAAAGGAGAAACGATAGAATGATTAAAGATTTTCTACAGCAGCTAGAACTACAATCAAGCATCGACACTGTAATGATTCGCACACAGCACACAGAACGCACGGAGAAGGTGCTAGAGGGCGTTACAGTGGTACAGGCAGACAACGGCATGATTAGTCTAAAAGTAAATCCTAGCAAGGTATATGCAAGTTATATTCTGAAAGATGAAGAAGCGCTAAACTGTTATGAAGTATTAAAATATAGTGAATTTAACGCAGCTATGAGATATGTTCTTGACGAATTGGGAATCTATGCGTTTTACTATAAACGGATTGATTATAGATTTGATAGCTACACAACTACATTTGATGAAGTGCAAAAGCTCAATAAAGCGTTGATTTTGTCTTACTACACGTTACATCATACCGAAAATATCTATCATACTAAGCACTTGATTACAGATGAAGATTTAAACGATTGTTATGCAACGTACACAAGGGAGATTGAAAGCTATAAAAAGATTCGGGAAGAACCAACAGGAACAGTGCTGTCAAGGCTTGAAATCCGTTCAATCAATCAACACAAAACAAAGAATCCTTTTCCATTGACCCGCCCAGAAGAACTAGCATCCAGATGGAAAGCAGAGCTTGCAGAATGCCCAGCAGCTTATACAGCCATGACGGAAACACTGAATCAAGCTCTAATAGAGAGATTTAACAGCAATCGGGCGCTTTATCCCACGATTAGCGAGTTTTTAAGACATAACATTGATATTATTTTCACGACAAAGCAAATGGATGATTTACTTTATCAGTTGGGCATAAAGAATCCAGAGCAAACCCGGTGGAACTTTCAAAGAAGAAATAAAGGCTTAGATACAAAATTTTACTCAGAAAAAGATTTAACAGCGTATATTAAGTATCTTGCAAAGAGACAAAAAATGTTCTTCTCTTGTTAAATTCTGTCCTGAATGACAGATATTGAAGATTTTACCAAAAGCCACAACGGCTATATTTTGCGCAATACTTTTGCAGATGATTTGATGGGTCTACTTCCAAATATATAGACCATCACACGGACAGCAGAAAGGCGCTCTAAGATGATTTGAAAGCTCAGAGTAAACTTATACCAACAAACCAGAAAACAGGGCTACGGCGCTTCCCAGCAGCCTTAGAAACGATTTCAGAGGGTAGCAGATTCATACTATAATAGCGTCAATAAAAGCAACATGTCGTTAGAGGCCGTTTTTAAGCGATTCTAGCCACGTTTTATTTAATAGTATAATTTCATTACTTTTGCCAAGAAATCGTTTATACAGCTTCCTAGCCGCCTTAGAGATGATTCCGGCATTCATGCGTGAGTGACGAGCTGAACCGGATTCCGGGTAGGGTATATATTTTAATTTAACAAGAGTATATATATTATATATTTAAATTTATTTAATTATATAACTATATATATATTTATATATAATTATTAATATAAAAAAATATATATAGTTATATATTATTTAACTATATATTTAACTATATATTATATTAAACAGTAATATATTATAATTATATATTTCATCTTATTAAATTTAAAAGAGAACGTCTGGCGCAGCAAGTCAGGCTTTCAGGGTGAGATGGTTTTAATCTGCCTGATAATCCAACAATCAAGCCAACTTTCAGAGATTGTGTTCATTTTCTATATATGAATAGAGGAATCTGATTTCTGCTAAATTTAAAAAATGTCATCACAAGAATTAAAAAAACCATAGGATTCATGCGGATTTTCTGGATTCTTGCACATTTTCTCTATATGAATAGAGAAATGAGCATTTTCTGAAAATTTAGAAAATGTAACGGTTTTAAACTGTCAAAATATCCAGTATTCAAGCCGATTTTTAGACATGATGCACATTTTCTTTATATGAATAGAGAAACACCAAAATCCTGATTTCTGTTAAATTTAGAAAACCTGACGGTAAGAATTTTCAAAAAACATAGTAATGAAGCCACTTTTCGGGATTCTTGTACATTTTCTATAAATGAATATGGAAATCAGCTTTTCAAAGATACCACAACAACGACCGAGTAATTTTCAAAAAATCTAGGAATGAAGCTACTTTTCAGTTTTTTTGTACATTTTCTCTAAATTGAAAAGAGGAATACTAGAAGAATCAACTTTTTGTTTTTTTCGACAATCATACCAATAAAGCACAGTAGGGCTTTCGTCCAGAAATGGGCGAAGGCTCTTTTTATTATAACTAAAATTTAAAGGATAAAGGAGATTTTAAAATATGAATACTATTATTAACAGCTTTGCAGACCTGAAACAATATCGCTATATCCCGGAAGGAACAGATTTCTTTGATGAAAATGGGGTTGAGTGGAGACCCGTTCCAGAATGGACAGAGCGGGCAGACCGCTATCTTATTTCGGATGATGGCGATACATACAGCGTAGTAAGACACAAAATCATGCACAATCATTCAAACGATAAAGGGTATTTTAGCGCCAATCTATGCAAAGATTGGGCTGTTAAACGTGTGAGCATCAGCAGGATGGTTGCATATACCTATATTGCCGATATCCCGGAGGATTGGCAAAAGAAGCAAGTGAACCATAAGGATGAAAACCCGGCGAATAATGCAGTTGAAAATTTAGAGTTTTTAACAGCAAAGGAAAATTGCAACTATGGACATCACGGAGAGCATATAAGCGCAGCGAGTAAAGGCCGTAAGCTAACAGACGAACAACGAGCAAGGCTTAGCGCAGCCCTTAAAGGCAAGAACGGAAAGCCTGTAATCCAGTATGATGCAGAAGGAAACGTGATTGCGGAGTATTCCAGTGTTATAGAAGCAGCGGAGAAAACCGGGCTTGATGCGGGAAATATTAGCCATAACGCCAAAGGTGAGAGAAAATCCGTTGGCGGCTTTATTTTTAAGTATAAGGTTAGTTAAGTATAACTACTTAATCCATCGACTGTACATATTGTACGATTCGACGCAGTATTTCTATTATCTTGTTAAATTGCAGTAATATCAAGGAGATTTAAATCTTATGAAGAAAGAAAAAAATAGCTGTCGTTCAAAAAAATGGTTGCACTATAATGACTTTATCAATAATCCAAACTGCACTCAATTCCTTGTTAAATTGTTCCATAACTATGGAATCGGCTATCAATTCAAAAATAATTGTGTGATAGTACGCTATAACAATGAAAAATACAGGATTGTAATTGATGCGGAAAACATCATGGTTAAACTGATTAACAAGAGGACAGGGACGGTTAAAGCGTATTGGAAAGACAATCCATTTCAAGAAGTGTGTGCGGATATAACAGCTTGCATCTAATGGCATGATTGGCTATAATAGTTGTTAGATTGTGACCCGTCAAGCAATGACAACAATTTAACGAAAGGAAACATAGATGAAAAATAAGCGAATTGCCGCATATTGCCGTGTTTCAACGGACAGTGAACAGCAGGAAAGCAGTTTTGAAAACCAGAAATCTTATTTTGAACGTGAGATTGAAAAGGTAAAAGGGGTAGAACTATACCATATATATGCAGATAAAGGCGTAAGCGGAACGAAGCTCAACCGTCCAGAATTTGATAAAATGCTTTGTGATGCAGGCTTAATGTACAAAGACCTTAGCGAAACAATCAAAAAAGGATGGAGCAAGGAACAGGAAGGAGTAGGACGCATTAAAGGCGGTATATGGATAGCTGTACCCGGTAAAGAACCGCTGTTCGATGAAATTTGGATTAAAAACACAAGCCGATTCGCAAGAAATGTTACATCGGTAGACATAATTAATAAGCTAAATGATAAAGGCGTGATTATTCGCTTTATTGAACAAAACATCAATACAGGCGATGAAACAGGCGCTTTGGTATTACATATCATGCAGAGCTTAGACCAGAGCGAAAGCGAAGGAAAATCTAGTAAAGTAAAGTGGGGACAGGAAGAAAGCAGGAGGAAAGGAAAAATCTTCACACACGGCGATATCTACGGATACCATTATATAAAGGAAGAAAACAGGCTTGTTGCTATTCCAGAAGAAGCGGAAGTTGTAAAACAGATTTTTGATTGGTACGCAGAGGGTAAGGGGTTTCGGGTTATAATTAATCTGTTAAATGCGAAAGGAATCACAACAAGAAGCGGAAAACCATTTGGAAAGACGCAAGTAAACCGCATTATTTCAAACGAAAAGTACGCAGGACTGAACAACAGCGGAAAATATACAACGGGAAAAGTGTTACATACACACTATCCAACGGTAAGGGAAGATTATACCGTTGCGGAAACAGACAGGATAGAGCCGATTGTAACAAAAGAGCTTTTCTATCAGTGCAAGAAGATTAAAGACAGTAAACAAGACGTTTATAATCAGCGGGGGCAGAATAAAGGATTCAGAAAGTATAGTGGGCTTGTCTATTGCTATAAGTGCGGAGAGCCTTATATTGGAAATGTAGACAAAGGTAGACTATTCTATAATTGCAAGATGAAAAAGAACAAAGGCACAGCGGCTTGTGATAATCTAAATGTGACAGAGGAAAGATTAGACAGATATTTCCAATGGCTATTTGACAATTATCTAAATTCTGTTGCTGTCTTTTTGAACTTCACCTATTTTTACACATCGGAAAAACTTTTGTCATTGGTGGGAGAGGCACTATATCCGAAAATTGATAATACTATTGAGCCTAGACTAAAAGAAGAGCAAGAAAGGCTTTTGAAGGTGCTTGACCGCTATGAAAACGCTAGTGATGAGGTGAAAGCTGTATATCAAAAGAAATTGGATGAACTTGAAGCAAGAGTAACAGACCTACAAGTGCAGTTTAACAACCAAGGCAAAAGCCAAGAAAATCTATACAGGGAAATTTGCGAGTACTATTATACGGTACAGGTACAGGCTGAAAATTTAGTAAGAAAGCCAACAAGTATTAAGGAGATGATAGAACGCTGTATAGATAGAGTATATGTTGAAGATACATATATTTTCTGTACGTTTAAAGGGTTGGAAGACCCTGTAAATGGTTTTTGTTATAGTTTAGCCTCTAAATATACTTTATGGAGAACAATATATAAGAACTACTTAGATGAACAGGGAAGAGTAATGCCAGCAAGTGGAGACTTGAAGAATGGAGAAGTTGAAATGGTAAGCCCAGAATCGGAAGTACCCGGAAAATCAGAGTTTGATTTGGTCTTTGAACGGATACCAGATAGCATAAAGCAAGACGTTAGAAGCCAAGTCGAACACGAAATATACGGCACATGACTATGTATCATAAAGCAAAAACATTGTGTCCGCCTGCGGCAGCAATGACCATAGCCCGCCGCGCCAGCGACTGGCCCATCACGTCCGCAAAATCCGGCACCTGTGCCCATGCGTCTGCAGGGTCAAAGGGAACAACAGCCGCCGGGGCAAGCGGGGAGATGCCGCGCAGGGCATCTACAACTTCGCGTGCCGTGTGGGCGGGGTAGACGGCCATGCTGTCGGCACAGGCCTCGGCTGCTTCGGCGGCATTCTCGGCAGGTACATACAGGGCGTGGGTGCCATTTTCTGCTGCAGCCAGCGCCATGGGCAGCACGCCGGAAACCGGCCGCAGGGTGCCGTCCAGTGCCAGTTCGCCCAGAAATGCCGCGTCGGCAGGCACATCCTCCAGCTGGCCGCTGGCAGTGAGCACTGCCAGCAGAAGCGGCAGGTCGTACACCGGGCCGGTCTTGCGCACATCCGCCGGGGCAAGATTGATGGTAATGCGCCGGTCCGGGAACTTGAAGCCCAGATTTTTGATGGCGGCGCGCACACGGTCGGCGCTTTCACGCACAGCGGAATCCGGCAGGCCCACGATGGAAAAGGCAGGCAGACCGCCGGAAATGTCGGCCTCCACTGCCACGGCAAAGCCGCTCAGGCCGTTCAGACCAAAGCTTCTGGTAACAGAATACATGTTGTTCTCCCTTATCCCAGCGGATGATATGACGGAAAAGAATTGGCAAAAGTGGAAAATATTGGATGATTATGTCATACTTCGACACAAAAATACTTCTGAATTCATTATAGTAAAGGGCAGGAAAGATGTCAATGCGATAGAGAGGAGAGAGTTTTCCATGATGAGCAAAGAATACTGCCGCTATATCCGTACATATTCAGAACTGGAAGGGCTGCAGCATGCCCACACCCTTGTATATTGTGGTGCCGCCGCTGCGCAGGGCGTTGTAATGGAGCTGCGGCAGGAGCAGGATGGCCGGGTGCGCCGCAGCGCGGTGCTGCTGCAGGACAGTTTTGCCCGGGCAATGCAGCTGCTGCGCTACCTGTGTGAAAACAGCGTCGGTTTGGAGCAGTGGCTGGACGTTCTGGACGATGCAGGCCAGAGTTATGAACTGCTGGAAAATGCAGGCGAGGCCGGGACGGTTCCCGACTTTACCGGGAAAAACTTGGATTTTTGTGCCATATGCCGGTTTTGAACTGCAAATCTTGTTGCAGATTACGCAATTGACACATGGATGCGGAGAGTTTATATTATAAGTAGGTTTAACCAAACCTGTTCTTTTTTGCGGAAAAATTTACAAAAGGTAAGGTGTGCAAGATGTATTTGGATGAATATAAGCGCTGGATGGCTGCAGAGCTGGAAGACGCTGATCTGAAGCCGGAGCTGGCCAAGATCGAGGGAAATGATGACGAGATCAAGGACCGCTTTGCTGTGGCTTTGAAGTTTGGCACCGCTGGTCTGCGCGGCGTTCTGGGCGCTGGCACCAACCGTATGAATATCTATGTTGTGCGTCAGGCCACGCAGGGTCTGGCAAACTGGGTCAAGACTCAGGGCGGCAGCCAGACTGTGGCTATCAGCTACGACAGCCGCCTGAAGAGCGATATCTTTGCCAAGACCGCCGCAGGCGTTCTGGCGGCAAACGGTATCAAGGTGCGCATTTACGATGCTCTGATGCCTGTGCCTGCACTGAGCTTTGCTACCCGTTACTACCAGTGCAATGCTGGTATCATGGTCACGGCTTCTCACAACCCGGCCAAGTACAACGGCTACAAGGCCTACGGCCCGGATGGCTGCCAGATGACCGATG
>OGKG01003002.1_pt1 | contig 16445 bp, 5 predicted proteins | sample 1572201 | NCBI WGS metagenome assembly OGKG01 (sample SAMEA2582146, study PRJEB24529) | metagenome | biome: Human gut stool | place: China | collected 2011 | reverse complement strand
CAGGCTCATCGGGCTTTCTTCTGTACCCTTGCCTTCTGCGTCTGCATCTGCAGATACAATAATAGTCTGACCTTCCTGTCCGTAAGACTGACGGTCAACAACTGTTTCTTTAATGACTGCTGCTACATTTGTAAGGTTTTCTGATGCTGTCGGAATGAATGTTGATTTTACGGTATTCTTTCCTTTATTTAACGGAACATTTACTCTTACAACTTCATTTGCAGATACTGCCTGACTAACAACTGCATCCCCGTTTTCTCCTGTTACAGTCAGTGTACCGTCACAGTTTGGTACATAAATGTATTCATAATCAGCAGAACCACATGTGCCTGTTGAGTATACTCTGCCGTCCGGTGTAATCTTTGTATCACCGTTGTCATTTGATGTAATACCCTTGCTTTCAGACTTTGAAAATTCAACATCAGATACCTTTACAGATACCTTTCTGGATACTGCAATACCAACTACAACTGTTCCATCTTCCTGTACAGATGTAAAGGAATTATCAGAAAGCTTCTGCTCTGAACCGTTGCAGGCTGCTGTATAACCTTCGTCTGTCTTTTCTAACGAAAATGTATATTTGTTACCTACTTCAAATTTAGTTGTCTGGTCTGTAAACCTAGCATTTGTTACACTTCTTTCCACACCGTCATTGCTTGATGTATCAGCTGATGTATAACCTGTAACCGTTCTCATAAACGGATTACTCTGCTTTGAGCTAAACATCATAGAAGATGCATAGTTGAAATACTTATGTACATAATCCGGATTGCCCCATACATTTAATCCAAGTGCATCGGCTGCAACAATACCAAAACCGGTCTGATTATCCGGTGTGAGAGAAGTATCCGTAATCTCAAATGTTGCACTCAGCTTGAAGTTTTCTTTGTTCGGGTCAATCTTTGTATAGTAATATGTAAATCCGTCTTCATCATCGGAAATCTTACCACTTGCCTGTCCCTTAACTTCCAGTGTTCCAGCTGTTCCTGCAATTGCCGGTGATTCCTGATTATTACTCTTTGTTGCGCTATTGTCAGATACGGAAAGCTTTACATTATCCGTCTGACCGTCAGCCGTTGTAAATGTAACATCGCCTGCCTGTGCAGAACCTACGATTGCCGCATACCATGGCTGTTCTTCTGCTGTTGTTACTTCAAAATCTTTTTCTGTATAAACAGATTCAAAACCGTCTGACTTTCTGAGTGCCTTAATCTGGATATCATAAGACTTGCCTGCTGTCAGTCCTGTCAGTGTGTAATTTCCTGTTTCTGCAGATAATGCTGATTCTACAACCGTGTAATCTGCTGTGCTTCCGGATTCCTTATAAGCTACAGAATAAGAATCTGCATCTTCAATATTAATCCAGTCTAAGTAAACATCGCCGTTACCCTTGTTCTGTGCCCATGTGATAACCGGCTTCTTTACTGCCAGTACATAATCCTTGTATGTATAAACTTCACTTGCCTTATCAGCTTCGCCGGTTCTTTGTGCAACCACTACAAATGTGTAAGTACCTGAACGGTATGGTGCAAATGTAGCTGTATCTGCCTGCTTTTCAAATGTCTGTGTAGACACTTCCAGACCGTCCTGTAACATCGTAACCCTTACATTGTCAGCACCCTTATACGCATCAATCACTGCTGAGAAATCTACAACAAAATCTCCGGCTTCATCTGTTGTGACGCTGTTAATCACCGGTGCTGCAACATCAGCCCATGCTGTCTGCTTCTTTTCACCGACTGCTAAGGATACCGAAAAGATATTGGCTGTTGAACCTGACATATATGCATAATAGGTCTTGCCTTCTTCCACATCAACTGTAATCGTATCATATGTACTTGCTGAGCCTGATGTCTTTGTAGCCTTTACAACTCCGTCTGAATCTACTACATAGAAGCTCTTATTAGACTTCTGTGTCTTTTCCATAATTGTCAGCTTACCGTTTTCGGTCGCCGTATACTGTAAGTAGCATCCTGCTGTCGGAACTGCGCCATTATTTGGTGTCGGCTTTACACCTCCTGCCTTTACATAATCTCCTGTTCCAAATGCTTCTGCTCCGGCTGTATCTGTTCCGCTTGTCCAGCCGTCACCCTTTAAGGATACGCCGTTATCCTCTGTTGTTGCTGCTGCAAGTAAGCTTGCTGCATCCCATGTTCTTACAACCTGTGTCGGTGTATATACAACCTGGAAAATGTTGGCTGTTGAACCTGACATATATGCATAATAGGTCTTGCCTTCTTCTACATCAATTGTAATGGTATCGTATGTACTTGCTGAACCTGATGTCTTTGTGTCTTTTACAACACCGTCTGAATCTACAACATAGAAGCTCTTATTAGACTTCTGTGTCTTTTCCATAATTGTCAGCTTACCGCTGTCGGTCGCTGTATACTGTAAGTAGCATCCTGCTGTCGGAACTGCGCCATTATTTGGTGTCGGCTTTACACCTCCTGCCTTTACATAATCTCCTGTTCCAAATGCTTCTGCTCCGGCTGTATCTGTTCCAGTTGTCCAGCCGTCACCCTTTAAGGATAAGCCACTATCCTCTGTTGTTGCTGCTGCCAGTAAGCCTGCTGCATCCCATGTCTTAATGTTGGTTACGCTGCCTACAGTTGCTGCTGTTTCCTCCTGTACTGCTGCTCCGGCATCTGCACTTACTTCTTCTGCCAATACATTGTAAGGTATTAACACACCATACGGTACAGAACTGCTAGCCATCAGTACTGCTGATAAAAGCGCTGCTGCCTTTGTCACCTTTCTTCTCATAATCGTCCTCCTGATTTGTTTTTAGTGTTTTTATAAAAGCATTCCTGAAGCCTCGTATTTTTAGCACATTTTTAAAAAATCACGAACTTTTTAAAAAACTTTTATAAGTTTTCACCAATTGTTTTTATTATATTATTTTTAAATCAGATAGTCAACCATGATTGCAGTTATTTTTGCTACTCAACTACTGATATTTGTCACATTTTTTGTGCATTTTACATATTTTTCACTCTTATATCAATTTATATGCAAATTCTTACATATATCTTTCCCAAAACCGTCTACCGGCAATGCAAAAAGGCTGCCACGAAATTTTTGAATTTCCATGGCAGCCCCGCGGGCTATCAAATTTGAGTAATTATCTTTTTTATCTGCGAATCAGCTTTCTTTTTCTAAGAAATTCATAAGCACCTGCTCCTGCCGCTGCAACTGCTGCCGCAAGGAATCCAAATCCATTGGCTGTATCCCCTGTCTGTACGCCTGTATCCGCAGACTGCTGTGCATTTTCTGATTTCTCTGACACATCATCGGTATTCTCACCCTGCTGTGTTCCTGAACCTGCATCATCCTTCTTTACATCGTCTGTTTTTGTATCATCTTTCTTTGTGTCATCCGGCTTGGTAATATCATCTTTTTGTACCGTTTTATTTTCATAGTATACTGCAAACGGACTGAAGCTGTCTGCCTCAAAACGGATACCTTCACTTGTAAGCTGTGTTTCCAGCTTTTCAATGACACCGGTCTTTTCATTCAGATGATATACAATTACATTCACTTTGCTGTAATCAATTCCTTCTTTATAAGCAAATGTAATCTGGATTTTACCGCTTTCAAGCATAACTGCCTGACCGTTCTCATCCTGTAATTCAATGTCATAATAATCCACTGTACTTCCGTCAGCAATTAATATTCCGCCAGCTGTAAAGCCTTTCATAATTGAGTCAATTACGCTGTTTCCGGCTTTTTCAATGACAACACTGACTTCTCCCGGATTTACGGTTTCACCGGCTGCATTTTTAATTACGGCATTTTCATCAACCGCTACATTCTTAACAACCTCTGCCTTATCAACAACCGTTATATCTGTTTTCGGTTCTTCCTGCTGTGTTCCATACAATGTGGCAGTTCTTGCACTGTAATCATAGTCCCCCATGACTGTGTCCGTCTTAAAGTTTGCTGCCTGTGCACTTGTCAGGTATGGGCGCTTATTATTTACTGTATATCCCGGACCGTAAGAACCATATTCTGCAAATCTTGCATTTTCAGCTAAGTTACCGCTCATGTCGCCGTAAGATGTTTCCAGCGAAATCGCCCTGCCTAAGTAACAGTTCATAAATGTTGTTGAATCATCTGCGCCCCACGGACGTGCCATTCTGTATGCGCCGTCTGCTACGCCTTCTTCTGCAAGGAAGCGGCAGTTGTTAAATACGTATCCGTAAGGTGTGGAAGCATATGTTCTTCCGGCTGTATAGCATCCGTCTGATTTGTATTCTGTATATCTTGCAACAATATCACAGTCTTCAAATACGGAAGTACCTGCACCATAGATAAAGTCAACATTACCTGTAATATAACATTTATTGAAATACTGTCTTGTCACAGCATAATTGCCGTTTTCATCTTTCGTTCTTGTATCGGTCAGCAGGGTATCCTGATAGCCGATTAATCTTACATTAATACATGCTGTCTGGTCAGCCACAATACACAGGGCATCTGCCTGCTGGTCCGAACCGTTTGTATAGTCATATGAATTTTCAACCGTCAGATTTTCTGCTGTGAAGCCTGTTGCTGCCGTATCTACATACATTGCATTACGGTTCCACATACTGTCTGCATTTCCGTTGGCAACACATACAGAATAGAATAAATGGGTCTTTTCACTGTCCTGTCCGAGAAGACTTACATATGGTGATTTTACTTCAACACGTTCATTATATTCACCATTTTTAATGTAAATCACTTTGGCTTCTGCATTATCTTCCGGCACTGCATTGACTGCTGCCTGAACAGTCTTATATACCGGCAGTCCGTCTGACTCTGCACCGTCTTCGCCTGTATATGCCGCATCTACAACAATATCAACATCCGGGTTTGCAACAAAATTAAATGTCTTTCTTGTCGCATTTCCCTCTGCATCAGTAAATATAACAGTAACGTCATTTCTGCCTTTCTTTAATTTAGGTTCAAACTTCATTTCATCGCCCGCACCGACAGTTTTGGTATCTGCCAGCACGTCATTTACATAAAGCTGTGCTGTTCCTGCTTCGTCTGCTGTAAGAACCAGCAGTGCATTATCATCAAAAACAGTATCATTGGACTTATATGCTGCTGTCAGTTTTGTTGCTTCATTTTCATATACATAAGCACCTGTATGACCGTCTGATGTCAGTACCTGCATCGTTGCTGACGGATTACTTGTATTCTTGTCATTTTTTGCTATAACATAGTAATAATACGGTTCTTCTTCGACAACATCTGTATCTGTAAATGCATTCTCTGCTGTTGTCTTAACCAGCACTGCTTCACCGTCAGAACCCAGTTTTCTGTATACATCATAAGAAGATGCACCTTCTACGGCATTCCATGACAGTTCTACCTTAGATTTGCTGCCTGCGGCTGTTAATTCAGCCTGTGCAAGTGGTGCCTGATAGTCCGTTATTTCAGTTTCTACGGCTGTTCCCATTGTTGTTCCGCCATAAGGCACAATCTTAAACTGATAGTTTCCGTCGCCGTCCATTCCGGCATAACTGAAGCTGTTCACCTTAGAATCAGAAATCTTTGTATATTCACCGCCATCCTTTGATACATATACGGCATATTTAATATTGCCTGAGCCTTCTTCTGCGACATCCCATGTAATATTCATGCTCTTTCTGTCAGAAGCCACTTCTGTTGCGGCATTTGTAATCACCGGTGCAACACCGACTGCAACATAATAATCGTTCTGGTCATATACAACCGTACCTTCTGCATTCTTTAAGGTCAGGTTACTGATTTCTGCCGTAACACCTGAAAATGCCAGACCATAGCGTACTGTCTGTCCTGTCTGCAGGTCTGCATAAGACTGTGTCAGGTCAAATTCGCCCGGATTTGCTTCTGAACCCATAAGCACCGTTCCGTCTGCGCTTACAACCTGCATTTTAGCGGTATTGCCACTCTTTGTGTAAGTCAGTGTATATGTGCCGCCCAGCTCATATCCGTTTGCTGTGTCAGTTTTTTTGCCAACCTTTGGAGAACCGCAGTTACCCGTTCCGCTGACCGTTGAAAATGTATGCTGAATCACAATATTTTTCTGGATATGTAATACGTCACACTTCATGGCGCTGCCGGTCTTCGCGTTAAACTGTCCGATGGCAAGCCCCTGCTTATCTGTACCGGAATCCAGCTTTGTCACTGTAATATCTGCTGAAATCGTCATATCTTCTGATGTTTCCGGAAATAATATGTAATCCATTCCCTTATCATCCCTGATATTTCCCTTAACTGCCGCACTTCTTGTATGGTTTACGGATAAAATATTGCCGTTTGCGGAAGTTTCAAAGGAATTTCCGGCATCATAATTTCCTGAGTAATCTTTACTGCTTGACTGTGAGAAGTTCACTTCTCCTGCCTCTGAATCAAAAATCTGCTTTTTAACATCTGCCCCGTCATCCGTTGTATATGCAGAAGTTACCGTTACATCCGAAAATTCTGCAGTTACTCCTTCTGTTGCAAAGAAACCGATTGTCTTTGCGGATAATCCGGAAATTGTCTGTGTCTTTACCTTTTCATCTGAAAAATCAGCTGTCGAAGCAACGTGATAGGTTGCTTTATTCTCTGAAACTTCTAATTTAATATAAATGTCAGAAGAAGCGGTTGTGACTGCCGTATTGACCTGTGATGCACCGCCGCCTGCTGCTTCTTTATGGTATCCGTAACGGATCTGATTCTTGCTTCCATTTGCAAAATCTGCATACAGTGCTGCACTGGCACTTCCCGCTTCATCTGCGGTATTACGGATTAACAGTCCTGCGTATCCTGCATTGCCGTTATTATTGACGGTCATCTTCGCTGTAATGGTTAAATCTCCTTTACCCTCAAAATAAGCGTAGAATAAATCATCACTTCCTGCTGATTTATCAAATTTTGTACCGGCACCGTTTACCGTTACAGTCTTTGCTGCTGCATCATACGCATAAGTTCCTGTTCCCTCGTGTGTACCGACTTCCTGCGTTTTCCAAAGTGTTGTAAGCGGCTTTGTACTCTGCGCCGTTTCCTCAGCATAAGCTGTTACCCTTCCTGCTGCATTTCCCAAAATAGAATCCACTGTCTGTACCGGTACTGCACTTACAACCAGACATGTTGCCAATGCCATGCTCAGCAGTCCGCTTGTCCTTCTGTTTTTAATCATTGTAAAAAAACCTCCCTTTTTGTTCTTTTCCAAAAGAAAATACATATCTTTTTGCAATTAATTTAATTGTCAAAATATATATTTTCTTTAAGAAAAGAACCCCCTTATTAAGTCACCTCAATAAAGGGGTTCCTTGACTTTTATATTCGTTTATATTCGTCTGAATCCGGTATCATGCCTATGCGTGCTTTCTTTTCTTAGAAACTGCATATACACCTGCTGCGCCAAGCAGTAAGAGGATATAAAGCATCATATTTGCCATATCACCTGTTTCTACAGATCCACTGCCTGTTGTCTTCTGGAATAACAGACCACCTGTCATCTTACCGCTCAAATCAATCTTTGCAGAAGCCTGACCGCCTACAACAGCGCCAGCCTTTGCATTGGCTGTAAGTACCAGTAAGCCGTTCATATTGATTGTATTGTCACTGTTTCTTGTAACCGGAATCGCTGCATATACGTGTGTGTCATAATTCATCTTTGTGTCTGTAGATACAAACCAGTCTGCCGTTACGGCTGTTGTACTATTATTTGTTCCTGCTTCCGTGCAGTTCCAGAAATAGTTGCTTGACTGATATACCTTAGAAGCATCCTGTGTACCCTTGAACTTAAATGTTTCATTCACACTTGTTTTCTGTGTTCTCCATGAAAGAACACCTGTTGCCATAAAATCGGTATTTGCTGCATCATTTGTATACATGGCTACGTTTGAACCGCCATTATTGTATGATGTAGAATTGGTTACCTGAATATCCGGACAGCTGTTAGAATCAATACCCTTTGCCTTGTTATCAAATGCTACGGAATTGATTAACTTGTGGTATCCTGACATGCTTGAACCACCCATCTTAAATCCGTTACCGTTACCGGCATCAGTACCGTCTTCCAGATAACCGTTGCCATAAGCTACACAGTTCTGGATTGTTACAGCGCCGATTGAGCCTGTTTCTACCTTTGCAAATAAATCCCATCCGTCATCTGCATTGTTGTATGCGATACAGCCGTCAAATGTATTTCCTTCACCGATTGTCAGCTTTGCTGCAAATCCGTCTGCATCTTCATAACCCTCATCGGCATTGCCGTATGATGTACAATTTAATACTAAGTTGTTGCTTGGCCATTCTTCTCTGGTATCTGTTGATGTAAAACGGCTGATCTGTAAACCGGTGTTACCGTTGTGATAAGTCCGTACGTTATCTACTGTACAGCTGCTTCCGCAAAGTCTGATACCATCCTTTGCATTTGCTGAATTTGTTACATCAAATCCCTGATAATACCAGTGATCACCGGCTAATACCATACCTTCACAGTTCTTGCCGAAATCAAATACCGGTCTGTCTGTAGAAGACTCTGCTGCCATAATGATTGGCTGGCTTTCCGTACCGTCGATACCCGGCTGTACCGTAACTGTTGATTCTAAGTTGTATGTACCTGAAAGAAGTACAATCTTTTGTCCCGGTGAAACAAATTTTACTGCTGTGTAAATGTCAATCGGATTTTCCTTTGTACCGACACCGTCTGATGCCGCATCCGGTCCGACATAAATCACGTCACCATCAAACTTGTTGTATGTTACCTTATAAGTAAATGTTGAGGCTTCATAAGAATCCAATACTTCAAATTCACTTGGTCTGTAACCTTCCACCGGTGTCATCGTTACTGTAAATGTATTCTCACCTAATGTTAATGTCGTTTCCCATACATATTTCTGACCGGCTGTTACATCTTCATCTGCAATGACCGTTCCGTCTGCTGCAGTAACAACAACGTGACCGTCTGCATTGGCTACATAAGATAACTTGTAGCTTTCTGAATTGGATACAGTAGCAGATGTTACTTTGTATGAAGGTGCTACGGTTGTAACCGGCTGTTCTTCTTTTGCCACATCATTTTCAGGTGAAACCGTTGTTAAGTTAATGTCTGTTACGGTAATCTTTGCTGTTCTTGAAGCGAAGAAACCAACATATACATTGTCTTCATCTAACTGTTCCAATGCCTTTGTGTCATAGTATTTCTTTGTCACAGTTTCGCCTGCTTCGTTGGTATAGCTTACGAAATAACCTGTGTTATTTTTCTGAATAGACATCTTAAAGGTTGTCTGTGGATTCTCAACTGTTCCTGTAACATCCTTTGTTGCATTGCCAATCAGATTTCCCGTTACACCGGAGCTTTCCAGTGTTGTCATCTTTGAACTGAATTCATTGTTTACGGTTGCTGTATCGTTTGCTTCAAGCTTAGAAAGGTTTGCCTTTGTAACACCTGTCTTTTCCTGTGAGCCGATACCTAACTTCATTGTTGCCTTTACAGAACCCTCCGGTGCTGTTGTGCCACCCTGCTTAATCGTGTCTAATGCCATGCTGCCATCTGCGTTTACATAGTATTCAACCTTTGTGACAGATGCCATATAGGAGTTGTTCCAGAATACAGAAGAATCACCGTTCTTACCAACTCTGTCGGCCGCCATTAAACCAAAGCCTTCCTGACCGTTTGTCAATGTCCATTCATCAACTGTTACGGTTGCTGACAATGTAAAGTTCATATTAGAAGGAATGGCTGTATAGTAGAAGGATAAACCGTCTGTAGAAGCCGGTACAATCTTACCCTTGCTGTTTAAATTCCAAAGTGTTACCTTTCCGTCATTCGCACTGCCTTCATAGCCTGCATTCTTTTCGTCTGAGCTGACGCCCTGACCGAATGCTGAAAAAGCCCATACCTGCTGTGCTTCTGCAGTTGCTTTTGCTGTAATCGTTGCAGCTTCTGAAACGGCTGCCGGTAATACTCTGACTGCTGTCAGCTTGAAAGTATATTCCTTGCCGACCGTCAGTCCTGAAACGACATATTCTGTTCCTGTTACAGATACAGGCTGTGTAAAGTCTGTTCCGTTTTCGCTGTATGATACTTCATAAGAAGAAGCTTCTGTCACTTCGTCCCATACGAGTGAAACCTTACCGCCGCCCTGGCTTGTTGCACTCTGGAAAGACGGCTTAGCAAGAGGAAGTTCAAAGCCCTTAAATTCCCTATCTGTTCCTGTCTTGTCTGCTTCATCTTTTCTTGCTGCTGTAATTGTAAATGTATAATCACCGCTTGCAGCCGGTGTAAATGTAACTACACCTTCTGCTGCATCTTTTGCATAATTTTCTGTGGCTACAACCGTTCCTGCTGCATTCTTCATATCAACGGATACACTGTCTGCACCGTCATAGCCGATTACCATTGTAAACGGAACTGTAATTTTACCGTCTGCTGCCGTAATCTCACCAATTGCCGGTGCTGCTACGTCTTCCCATGCTTTTCTTGCCGGTTTCTCACCGCTTGCTGTCTGCTCTGCCGTGAAACTTAATACTCTGGCACCTCTGTTACGTTCTGCATCTTCCGGTGATACAATCTGATAAGTACCTGCCGGTAAGCTGCTGTATGTAAGCTTTGTTGCGTTTGTTCCCTTAACAATAGTCGTTCCTGCATCTTCTGCAACCGTACTGTTGTCTGCTGTATTTACAAGTGCAATTGCCGATTCATTCGAACCGCCTGTACTGCTTGCTTCAAAAGATACTGAAGCAGTACCTGTTACAGTAAACTGTAATGCACCGGATGCCTTTGAACCAAGTTCAATTGCCTTTAATGCACTGAAATCGGAAGAACTCTTTGTTCTGAATGTTGCTGTTCCGACAGTCTTTACATAATCAGAAGCAAAGACTGTTCCTTCAGCAATTGCTGTCTTATCGGCTGTTACGCTGTAAGCTGCCGGTGAAAGGTCTGCAACTGCGAATGCATAAGTTGTTGTAACTGCTGCAGCTTCTTCTTCCTCAACAGTAATGTCTAAGAATCTTGCGCCTCTGTTACGTTCTGCATCTTCCGGTGATACAACCTGATAGGTACCTGCCGGTAATGCTGTATACTTTAACTCTGTCTTTTTTGTTCCTGCTACAACAGCTGTTCCTGCATCTTCTGCAACCACACTATTGTCCGCTGTATTAATCAGTGCCACTGCGGATTCATTAGAACCGCCCGTACTGCTTAATCCTACTACTACTACGGAAGAAGTGCTTTCCGTTGTAAACTGCACGGCACCTGCCGCCTTAGATGCCAGTTCGTAAGCCTTTATGCTTCCGTCACTGTTGGTTCTCTGGGTCACTTTTCCTACGATTTTAAAGTACCCGTCATTAAATGTTGTTCCCTCTGCAATCACGGCTTTGTCATCCCCAACTGAAGCCTGCGCTGTTGCATCAAAAGAGTGGACTGTACTTGCTGCTGCCTTTGTTACAGCCCAGTCCATAGGCATAATACCTACTGTGAGTAAAACCGCCATTACGACCGCCATTACTCTTTTTGACTTTTTAGTCTTCATAATTACTCTCCTCTCGTGAAATTAGCCCTATTGTCAATTTTTAATCAAAAATGTAAAATTCGTGTTACATTTTTGTTAAATCTCTCCAATGACTCTAATCTATCACAAACATCCCACCTTTTCTACAAAAAAATAGTGATTTTCGCTCTTGTTTACTGATTATTTTAGGTGTAAAATATAGTATATGTTAATATTACGCAAATACATTATGATTTTTTGTGCATTTTTACCATTTTGCATTCAAAAAACATCCGAACAAAATTTTATAAAATTGTTCAGAAACGAGGATTCCTATGGCTGTAACATCACGATTTGAAATTTCCAAAAAGACCCATCAGGCGTCTTACCATATGCACTCTGCGCATGCACATTCTTATTATGAAATGTTTTACCTGATCAGCGGCGGGTGCGATTTATTTATCAAAAACAATGTCTACCACCTGACGCCCGGCAATATTACATTTATTCCCGCAGATACACTGCACCGCACTTCTTACTCAGATGCTGCCCTGCATGAATGTGTATCGATTGAATTTACACAGAGTTATTTAAGTGAGCTGGTTGCAGAATTCGGCACAGTATGGCTGCAAAGCCACCTGTTTTCCAAAATCTTTTATCTGCCGGAGGACTGCCGCAGTGATATCAATGCCATGCTGAGTCTGATTCTTGCCGAACACCAGTCGTCTGATATTTTTTCAAACTGCATGTTAAAAATGTATTTTCAGACCTTGGTCGTGCGTATTTTACGATATATTAATGATGCTTCAATTCTGATTGTCAACAACAACACGCGCGCCACCGATGAAGCACTCCAGATTGCCGTTGACTATATTAACGAACACTTTAAAAATAATATTACACTGGATGACATGGCAGAACTGCTGCACTTAAATCCTTCGTACTTTTCCAAAAAATTCAAGTCTGCAAACGGTCTGGGGTTTAAAGAATACTTAAATAATGTGCGGATTAATCATTCTGAAAAACTGCTTCTGGAAACCGGCATGAGCATTACGGAAATCGCCTTTGAATGCGGCTATGATAACAGCAACTACTACGGCGACGCCTTTAAGAAAGTAAACGGCGTGTCCCCATCGACATTCCGGAAACTGAAAGGGAATATTGTTGACCGGTGATACGGAATACAAGAAATAAAAGCTGCACAGATACTACTCTTTCTGTGCAGCCTTTTTATTTTACTTTACAATTTTATTGCCTGTTATTCCTCTGCCGATTCTTCTGCCTTTTCATAGGCTTCCAGAATCACCGCCTGTAACCGTTCTCTTGTCGAGGTGTTGATTGGGTGGGCTACATCCCTGTACTCACCGTCTGACGACCTTCTGCTTGGCATCGCAATAAATAACCCCTTATCGCCTTCGATAACCTTAATATCGTGTACAACAAATTCATCATCTATTGTAACCGATACAACTGCCTTCATCTTTCCTTCTTTGCTGATTTTTCTAACACGTACATCTGTAATATTCATAAGCGCCCCTTCTGCTGCCCCCTGTTGCAGCCATAATCTTTTTGTGTCGTTGCAGTTTTTTAGTAATAAATCGGACTGTTTTCATCAAGAATCAGCGGTTCGCCCTCACCCTTGTAATTGGTATTGGCTTTAATGGTACTTCCGCTTTCCACAATGCAGTTCTCCAGATAAGAGTTATCTCCAATATATGCATTATTTAAAATAATGCAATTCTTTACCACACTGTTATTGCCGATATAAATCTTTTTAAACAAAATCGAATTTTCAATTGTACCGTTGACAATACAGCCGCTTGATACAAGGCTGTTGCTGACCTGTGCACCACAGTTGTACTTTGCCGGCGGTAAATCTTCTACCTTTGAATAAATATCCGGATACTGCTTAAAGAAATAATCACGGACATCTTTCTTTAAAAAGTCCATATTAGTTTTATAGTAAGACCTTACGGATGAGATATTGCTCCAATAGCTTTCCAGCTTATATCCGTAAATCTTTTTAATATTCTTATAACGTATCAGAATATCCCTTACAAAATCATGACGGTCTTCTGAAGCTGCCTTTTCAATCAGTTCAATCAGCAGTCTTCTGCGGATTACATAGATTCCTGTTGAAACAGTGGAAAGATTGGTTTCCAGCGGTTTCTCATCGATATCGGTAATCCGTCCTTCCTCTGTCATCGTTACCAGTCCGAAACGGTTAATCTCCGAACGGTCTGTCATTTTCTTGACAACCATCGTAATATCCGCTTTCTTTTCGATATGGTACTCCAGCACTTTATTATAATCCATCTTATAAATACCGTCACCAGATGCGATAACAACATACGGCTCATGGCTTGTCTTTAAGTAATTCAGATTCTGATATAAAGAATCTGCCGTGCCGCGGTACCAGTAGCTGCTGTCTGCTGTAATTGTCGGTGTAAATACGAACAGTCCGCCCTGCTTTCTGCCGAAATCCCACCATTTTGATGAACTTAAATGCTCATTTAAAGAACGGGCATTGTACTGTGTAATAACAGCCACTTTATTAATACGGGAATTGGACATATTACTTAATGCAAAATCAATTGCCCTGTAGCTTCCCGCAACCGGCATTGCCGCGATTGCCCTCTTTTTTGATAAATCTTTCATCAGTTTGTTATTGCCACCGGCCAGAATAATTCCTATTGCTTTCATACATTATCACCTGCCTTAATTATGATGCCTCCGCTTGCAAGCTGCCCTTCCTGATAATCATCAATGGTCGTCTCGCCGGAAATAGCTGTATTCTTACCTACTGTTACATTGTCCGGGATAACGGAACATTCACCGACTGTAACAAGGCCTGAATTATAAATTTTTGGTTTAAATACATTCTCTGCTTCTTCGCCTGCCCCAAGTTCAACATGGCTGCCAATCTGAACATCTTCTGCAATAATCGACTTTGTAACAATACTGTCTTTTCCGATAACAGAATTGTTCATAATAATTGAATCACGTACCACCGTGCCTTCTTCTATGACGACGCCGGCACCGATAACGGAATTATAAACCTTTCCGTAAATTTCCGTTCCATCACCGATAATACTCTTTTCTATGTAAGCATTTTCCCCGATATACTGCGGCGGAATCGTATCCGTGCGGGTATAAATCTTCCAAAATTCTTCATACAGGTTAAACACCGGGATAATATCAATCAATTCCATATTTGCTTCCCAATAAGAACTGAGTGTTCCGACATCTTTCCAGTATCCGTTGTACTCATACGCAAAAATGCGTTTATTGTTCTCGAAGCAGTACGGAATAACATGCTTGCCAAAGTCACATTCATTCTGGTCTTTCAGCTTGATTAAAGCTTCCTTTAATACCTTCCAGCTGAATATGTAAATACCCATTGACGCCAGATTGCTCTTTGGCTGCGTCGGTTTTTCCTCAAATTCTGTAATGCGGTTATCTTCATCTGTTACCACGATACCAAAACGGCTCGCTTCTTCCATCGGAACCGGCATTGCGGCAATCGTAATATCCGCATTGTTCGCCTTATGATAATCCAGCATGATTTTGTAGTCCATCTTATAAATATGATCTCCTGACAAAATCAAAACATAATCGGGATTATACTGTTCCATATACTCCAGATTCTGATAAATGGCATTGGCTGTTCCTGTATACCACTCACTGTTTGAACTCTTTTCATACGGCGGAAGTACGGTTACACCACCGACATTTCTGTCCAAATCCCACGGAATACCAATACCGATATGCGAGTTCAGTCTTAACGGCTGATACTGTGTCAGCACACCTACCGTATCAATGCCTGAATTAATGCAGTTACTCAATGGAAAATCGATAATCCTATACTTTCCACCAAAAGATACCGCAGGCTTCGCTACCTTTGCAGTCAGCACTCCCAGTCTGCTGCCTTGTCCCCCTGCCAATAACATGGCAATCATCTCTTTTTTAATCATGCTATCACCTCTGATGTTATAATAATAAACCTGTTTTGATAAAACAATTATATCATATGTGACTCATTAAGTAAAAAGAATTTTGTAAAATTCTAAATATTTTTATCCTTTAATAAAACAATTACACTTGTATATAACACATACGCAATACAATTTACATTTTATGCGGATATTTTCAAATAATACCTATTTTTCCGATATAATTTAAGATGTCAAGGTCATAATCCTTATCACCGCGATGCGCTCGCGCAAGCGCGGCTGTAAGGATTCATGCCCTGCCCAGTATTCGCATAAAAGTGAAGCGAATGCTTCACGATATGCGAATACTGGGCAGGATTGTGAGAGTGCGCAGCACGGAGCAATCCATATGACATCTGTACCGAAAATATTATGTCAGCGCCGGTGAAAATAAAGTTTGAATTTTTCCGCAATACGTTTATAATATGATTGTATGATGTTTTTCATCTGCTATATTTAATAAGAAAGGATTCAACCATGTATCATATTAATTTTAATAATCCTATTCATGTACATTTTATCGGTATTGGAGGAATCAGCATGAGCGGTCTTGCACATATACTGCGGGATAAGAATTTTACCGTATCCGGCTCAGATGCTGCTGAATCTGCACTCACGAAAGAACTTACTGCCGCAGGCTGTCATATTGTATACAGCCAGACGGCTGACAATATTACCAGTGACATTGACTTAGTAGTCTACACAGCTGCCATCAGGGACACCAATCCTGAACTTTCGGCAGCAAGAGCTGCGGGTATTCCTACGATTACCCGTGCCGAACTGCTCGGACAGATTATGACCAACTACAAAACTGCTGTCAATATCGCCGGTACACACGGAAAAACAACGACAACTTCCATGCTGACGGAGATTTTAATGGCAGGTAACTGTGACCCGACCATTTCTGTCGGCGGCATTTTAGACAGTATCGGCGGTAATATCCGTGTCGGACAGTCCGGTATTTTTGTAACGGAAGCCTGTGAATATACCAACA
>OGKG01003000.1_pt1 | contig 16448 bp, 16 predicted proteins | sample 1572201 | NCBI WGS metagenome assembly OGKG01 (sample SAMEA2582146, study PRJEB24529) | metagenome | biome: Human gut stool | place: China | collected 2011 | reverse complement strand
TGTCAGCAGCCCCCGTTTCGTGGTCTGCGTGTAGTTCCTTGTAAACTGACCTAAAGCAATGTATAAAGATTTCCTTATTTTTTACAATGCCGATTGCATTGCCCTTTTCCTTGTGCTATAATTTCCCTCGTAAACACCGAGAGGAATTATTGGAATCTATGAAAATTGGAATATTTACGGATACCTTTTATCCGGAGATCAATGGGGTAGCCACCTCCTGCCTGAGTCTTTCCAAAGAGCTGGAGCGCCGGGGCCATGAGGTTCACGTCTATGCCCCCAAATGCAAGGGCTGGGAAGCCTTCCAGAGCGAGCACTATCACTACCTGGAATCTGCCCAGTTTATCCTGCTGAAGGACCGGAATGTGGCCTTCCCCGGCGTAGGCACCATTCGCCAGGCCCTGGACATTCACTTTGATGTAGTCCATACCAACAGTGAGTTCGTCATGGGCTTTCTGGGCCGCTACATCGCCCGGCACACCGGCTGTGCCCGGGTCCACACTTACCACACCGCCTGGGAAGACTATACCTACTACATCACCCACGGCATTGGAGACAACGGAGCCAAAGCTGTTGCCAAGCACTACTCCGAATGGTGGTGCGACAAGTTTGACCGCGTCATCGCCCCCACGGCAAAAACCGAAAATCTTCTTCGGCAGTACGGCGTGGAAGCCCCCATTGAGGTGATTCCCAGCGGCATGGAGCTGCGGCGGTTCTACCCGGAGAACCACAGCCCGGAGGAAATCTCCGAGACAAGGGCGGAATGCGGTGTGCCAGAGGGAAAGCGAGTGCTATTAAACATCGGCCGCCTTGCCAGGGAAAAGAACATCGAGCAAATTCTTCGGATTTTCCCGGAACTCCACCGGCATTGCCCGGATGTGCACATGGTGATTATCGGCGAGGGCCCCCTGAAAGAGCAGCTCCAGATCCAGTCAAAAGAGCTGGGGGTGGAGGACTGGGTCTCCATCGTAGGTGCCAAGCCCTGGGAGAAAATCGACCGGTACTACGCCATTGGCGATGTCTTCGTCAGCGCCTCCCACTCCGAAACCCAGGGCCTGACCTACATTGAGGCAGCCGCCTCTGGCCTATGTGTCTGTGCCGTCAACGACCCCTGTCTGCTTGGTGTCTTTGAAGACGGTGTCAGCGCCATTCTCTCCGAAGATGCCGATGAGGAGCTGCTGAACAGCCTGCTTCTCTCCTTTAGCCCCTTGGGGACCAGCATCCGTAAAAATGCCGTAGCCGCCACCCGGCCCTACAGTACCCAGCAATTCGCCCAGCGGGTGGAAGAATGCTATGTTCGTGCCATTGATTCCAGAGCAAAGGAACTGACCCCCATGCTGCGGGTGCAGATATGATTTGACCGCCTTCTCCCAGTCGGAGAAGGCGGTTTTACGGTTTCTATTTCTTTCTCAAATGCTTCCCCTTGGGCTCCGTCAGCACAAACACCACCCCACCGATCACGGCGGCGGTCACCAAGCCCCAGACCCACTTGACCCAGGTCGGCAGGCCGTTCTTCTCCTTGTGTACCTCTTCCGGTGCCGCAGATGCCGGTGTCTTCTCCGGCTGGGTGGTTTCCGGCGGCTGGGTGGTAGTTGTAGTAGGCTCGGTGGTTTCCGGTTCCGTTGTCTCCGGCTCTGTGGGCTCCGGCAAAACTGGATCCACTCGGGTTACCAAAGCGCCGCAGTTGTCGCAGGAGCCCTCACTCTCCCCTTCTTCAGCGGTGGTGGCAGGCTTCACCACCTGCCAGGAGGTCACTGTATGGCTGTGGAGCGTATAATGGTCCCGATAGGAATAACCGCAGGATTTGCAAGTGTACTGCGTATAACCGAACTCCTTACAGCCGGATGGAACCACTTCTTCCGAATACTCCGGGTCTTCACAGGTTTCGGGACGGAGCTCCAGGTCAAAGTCTCTGGTTTCCTCACTTTGAAAGTCGTCAATGGTGTTGTTTTTGATGTAGTAGTTGAAGTTCATGGTCTTGAGTAGCTCACCCACAATGGCCTTGCAGTAAGCCCGGCGGGAAGGACTGTCTTCAAAGAAGGTGATTTTCCCCCCTACCCAGTTGTCCTGGAGGAGGCTCTCTCTGCCCATACCGATGGGGTATTGCAGGAGCATCCCGCCGACACCGCCGCTGTGGACGAAGCCATGCTCAGAGATATAAGCGTCTATGTACACTTCGCAATTTTGCACACTGACAAAACCGGTGCCGAAGACGCCGCCCAGAAATTGCTCGTCCGTTGTTTCCGCGTCCGTGTCCACGCAGATAAGAGTCACATCCGAGGTGCAGTGGTCCACCTGGCCCACACCGTAGCCGAGAATACCGGCCAGGCCAAACATTCCCTGGTGAGCCCGAAGCTCCAGCCGGCCCTCCACTGTGCAGCCCGTCACAGAGCTGTCCATGGCATAGCCTGCCAGACCGCCGACCATGCAGGGCTCATCAGTCTCCACCAATAGGTTCAGATTGATGAGGCTCAGGTCGGTTACCTCCGCCCGGTTCAGGGCGCTGAAAAATCCGGCAAAGACTGCATCGTATTTTTTCTGGTTGCCGTCCAGCACCTCTCCCCGGTCTTCTCCGGGCTCCGTAATGGACAGGTTCAGCAGACTGTGCCCGTTCCCGTCAAAAACGCCGGAAAAAGCGGGACAGGGCCAGCTGACATCCGTCATATCCTGGTCCGCCATCAGGCGGTAGCTGCCCTCTGGGTTCTCCGGGAGGCGCAGCAGGTCCTCCACCGTGTAGATTTCCGTATAGGCGGCTTCTTCGCCTTCTGTTTCTTCCCCTTCCTCTGCGAAGACAGGTGTCACCAAAAGTGCGAGAGCCAAAAGCATGCAAAGCCATTTTTTCATTCCGGACCCCTCCTTTGCATCATCATAGCAGAAAGGGAAGAAAGATGCAAGAGGTTACGCGTTTTCCTCTTCTTTTTGCAGCTCCGGGAAGGCCCCTGGGCCGCCGGAGACGATGGCGGAAGTTCACAATACCTATTTGCCGAAAGCGGCTTTTTGTGGTAAAGTATAGACAGTATTTTAGAAAGGATGATCCCCCAAGGAGCGCACCGGCAACAGAGTTACCTATGTGAAGTGAATAAGCGAAAACGCCCCGGATCCTCAGCCTCTCAGCTGAAAATCCGGGGCGTTTCTATTCTTCTCAGGAGTTTTCCGGCTCTTCGTAGCCATCGGTAAGAGAGGTGGAGGAGGCCTGAGAGATCTCTCTGCCCTCCATCAGGTCGGTAAACTGCTTGCCGGTCATAGTCTCGTTGGCCAGAAGATAATCCACCACCTGCCGGAACTTGTCCCCATCCTGAGTCAGGATCTTCTTGCAGTCGGCATAGGCCTGGTCGATCAGCTCCTTGACCTCTTCATCAATGGTTCCGGCGACTTTCTCGGAATAGCTCTTTGTATTCTGATAGTCCCGGCCGATGAAGACCTCCCCATCGTCCAGATAGGACACGGTGCCCAGCTTCTCACACATACCGTAGCGGGCCACCATATCCTTGGCCAGCTTGGTAGCCCGGTCAATGTCATTGGAAGCACCTACGGAGATATCCCCTACATACAGAGCCTCTGCCACGCGGCCGCCCAGCAGTCCTACGATCTGCTCATACATTTCGTTGCGGGTCAGGTTGGAGGAGTCATCTTTCGGCAAATACCAGGTAGCTCCCAGACTCCGGCCACGGGGCACAATGGATATCTGGCGCACAGGGTCGTGAGTAGGCAGATGGTACATGGCAATGGCATGGCCGGTTTCGTGAATGGCCGTGGTCTTCAGGTCCCGACGAGACTGGACATGGCTGTGCTTGGCAGGACCCGCCACGATTTTCATGAGGGACTCATTGATATCCTCCATCGTAATCACGGGACGGTTGTCCCTGGCCGCCATAATGGCCGCCTCGTTGAGCAGATTGCTCAGATCCGCACCGGTGAAGCCGGAAGTAGCCCGGGCCACAGTACGCAGGTTTACGGTGTCATCCATCTTTTTGTTCTTGGCATGGACCTGGAGGATCTCCTCACGTCCCTTTACATCCGGGCGATTCACCTGGATCTGCCGGTCAAACCGGCCGGGACGCAGCAGTGCCGGATCCAAAATGTCCGGCCGGTTGGTGGCTGCCAGAACAATAATGCCTTCTGTGTGGCCGAAGCCGTCCATCTCCACCAGCAGCTGATTCAGCGTCTGCTCCTTTTCGTCGTGGCCGCCGCCCAGGCCGGTGCCGCGCTTGCGGCCCACGGCATCGATCTCATCGATGAAGATGATGGCAGGAGCCAGCCTCTTGGCCTGATCGAAGAGATCCCGGACACGGCTGGCGCCGACACCCACGTACATCTCCACAAAATCAGAGCCGGAAATGGACAGAAACTGTACCCCGGCCTCTCCGGCTACCGCCCGAGCCAAAAGCGTCTTGCCGGTGCCCGGAGGGCCCACCAAGAGAATGCCGTGGGGGATGCGGGCACCGATCTGCGTAAACTTCTGAGGATCCCGAAGGAAATCCACGATCTCCTCCAGCTCCTCCTTTTCCTCTTCGGCACCGGCCACATCGGCAAAGGTGACCTTCTTCCCGTCAGGCACTCCCAGGACAGTTCTGGCCTTGCCGAAGTTCGCCAGGGGATTGCTGCCATTCATCTTGCCCATGAGGATGCTCCACAGCAGCAGCAGCACACCTCCGGCCAGGATGATGGGCAGCACAATATCATAGGCAGAGAAGGCCTTGCCTGGCTGGAAATCATAGCTCGTCAGCACGCCGGAGGCGTACTGCTCCTTGAGCAGCTCCTCCATCTCCTGACGGAAGCTCTCCGGCTGGGCCAGCGCTGTCTGAATCTGCGTCTTTCCGTTGTAGGGAGTTCGAAGCTCCAAAGTAATCGTGTTTCCCTTGACGGTAAAGGACTTGACCTGCTCCTGCTGGAACAGCTCCACCACCTCGGAATAGGGGATGGCGTTGGTCTTTGGCACCGCCAGGCTGCTGACCCAGCTGAACACCAGTACCAAGGCCGCCACATATACCACCAAGGGGATCATTCTGCGGTTATTCAATCCTAATTTTCTCCTTATTCACTCAGTCCGCATAGGCTTCCGGCTTCAGAATGCCGATGTAAGGAAGATTGCGGTAATGCTCGTTAAAATCCAGGCCGTAGCCCACCACGAACTCGTTGGGGACGGTATAGCCAACATATTCCGGCTTTAGGTCGATGCCGGGCTTTCTGCGGGAGGGTTTGTCCAGAAAGGTACAAATTTTCAAAGACGCAGGCTCCTTACTCAGGAGATACTCGTAGGTGAAGTTCAGGGAGTTGCCGGTGTCGAAAATGTCCTCCAGAATCAGAACGTGGCGGCCCTTAATGTCCGTAGAAATGTCCCGCTTGACCTCCATCTTTCCCGTAGACGTGGTTCCGGCATAGGAAGAGATCCACATAAAATCCATCTGGCAGGGGGTTTTGATCTGCCGGATCATATCGGCATAGAAAACCACCACTCCCTTCAGTACACCGACGATCACCGGGTCCTTGCCCTCGTAGTCCCGGGTCAGCTTCTCTCCCAACTCCGCAACACGGCTGCGGATCTGCTCTTCGGTAATGAGTACTTTTTCAATATCCTTATCCATGGTCTTTCCCTCCATTATCTGTTGCCTCCAGGGAGGCATTCCCTTTTCTGTCGCTTACAAATCGGATGGTCACCGCCGGTAGAGACCTTGCCTGCCGATGGCGGTCTGCGCCAAAACCCATCACACCCAATATTCCCTGCTCATCGCAGAGCACCGGCACCGTATCCCGCAGAGAGGCCGGGATCTTTCGGTCAATAAAAAGCTTTTTCAGGCTTTTCGTGCCGCCGGGAAGACGAAGTCTGTCCCCTTCCTGCCGATGACGCAGCTGCAGCATGCCTTCTGGCCGGACCGTAAAGGTCTGGGGTCCTTGCTCCAAGGATACTGCCTCCTCCACGGTCACCCACACTCCCAGTTCCTCCAGGTAGGTATCTCCGTTCAAGACTCTCCCTGTCAACGGCTGCTTCTCTTCCAGCCGGATCAAGCGGTCGTATTGCCTTGCAACGGTTACGCCGCCGGGAAAATCCATAGCCGCAGACGGGTTCCAGTGGAACACCAGCTGCTCGGCCTGTAGAATATGACTCTGCTCCGGCTCCCGGATGCCGCTTTCCTTCAAAAACCGTTCCAGGTATCTTCTGCGAAGGGCCGGATCCAGGCTCCGCAGCTCCGCGACTCCCGGGATCTCTCCCGTGATACAGCTTTGCAGATAGGCTTCGTCCAGCCGCAGTCCTAAGGCCATAGCGGAAAGGTTCTCCCCAATTCTGGGATTTTCCTGCCGCAGAAGGGGCATTACACTGTGGCGGATCCGGTTTCGGAGAAAATCATCCTCTCCGTTGCTGCTGTCCTCCACATGAGGAAGACTGTATTGGTCTAAAAAAGTATCGATTTCCGCCCGGGTAATGCTGAGCATAGGCCGGATGATATTACCGTTTTTCGGGGCAATGGCCCCCAGGCCCTTCAGCCCTGTGCCCCGGACCATGCGCAGCAGCACCGTCTCGGCATTATCGTCCGCCGTGTGGGCCGTGGCAATTTTTCCGGGAAGAGCGTGAAAGAAAGCGTATCTCGCCTCTCTGGCCGCCGCCTCCAGGCCCTTTTCTCCGGGTTTGACCCATTCTTCCCCTACCGTTACGGGAATATCAAACCGGCCGCATAGGTCCCCCACAAAGCATTCGTCCCGGTCAGACTCTTCTGAGCGAAGGTGATGGTTGAAGTGGGCCGCCTCCAAAGAAATAGACCACTCGTCCTTAAGCAGATACAGCGCAAAAAGCAGCGCCACAGAGTCCTTGCCGCCGGACAGAGCCACGGTCACCCGGTCACCGGGGAGAATCAGCCCGTACCGCTTTACAAAGGAACGGAGCTTATTCAACATGCTTCCACTCCCGATCGGCAAAGATCTGGAACTGGCCAAACCACTGCAGCTTCACCGCTCCGGTCTCGCCGTGACGGTTTTTTGCGACAATGCACTCTGCCACACCCTTTTCTTCCGTGTTTTCATTATAATATTCATCCCGGTACAGGAACATGACAGAGTCGGCGTCCTGCTCAATGGCACCGGATTCCCGAAGATCCGACAAAATGGGCCGTTTGTCCGTCCGGCTTTCCACCGCACGGGACAGCTGGCTCAGACAGATGACCGGAACATTCAATTCCTTCGCCATAATTTTTAAGGACCGGGAAATCTCGCCCACCACCACCACGCGGTTTTCGTTATTCTTGCCGTAGCCGGAGCCCTGCATCAATTGCAGATAGTCAATGATAATCAGACCCAGATTGTCTAACCGGCGGCATTTCGCGCTGATATCCGCAACGGTTACCGAAGGGTTGTCATCGATCCGGATATCCGTTTGGCTCAGGGTGGAGCCCGCCATACAAATCTTGGACCATTCCTCATCGCTGAGCTTTCCGGTAGTCAGCTTTTGCAGCTCTACAAAGCTCTCGTTGGCGAGAAGACGCATGGCCAGCTGCTCCCGGGACATTTCCAGGTTGAAAATGGCCACAGTCTTTTTATAGCTCTTCGCCACATTCACACCAATGTTCAGGGCAAAGGCCGACTTACCCATTGCCGGACGGGCAGCAACCAGCAGCAGATCTGACTTGTTCAAGCCGTTGATTTTCATATCCAGGTCCCGCAGGCCCGTGGAAAGGCCGGGAATCATAGAGTCGGACATGGCCAGCTCATTGAGCCGGTCAAACACCCGGTGCATGGTGGTGCCGATGTGCTCCAGACTGTCTCCCCGCTCACCCTTGCGGATGGCGTAGATCTTCTTTTCCGCGGACTCCAGAATATCCCCGGCGGTGCCCATCTGCTCGAAGACCATGTCGGATATTTCCCCGGCAGCCTGACCCAGGCCCCGGAGCATAGCCTTCTCCTGGACAATGTTTGCGTAGCGCACCACATTGGCAGCGGTTGGCGTGATCTCCATCAACTGGGACACATAATCCCGGGAGTTGTCGTGGTAATAGCCCAGTTCTTTCAGCTTATCCAGAACCGTGACCGGATCGATGGTCTGGGAAAAGTTGAACATCGTGTAGATGGCTTCGTAAATTTCCCGGTTCTGCTGGAGGTAAAAATCCTCCGGCTTCAGAATACCGATGACATCCGACACACACTGGCTGTCGATGAGGATGGAGCCGAGAACGGCCTGCTCCGCCTCCAGCGACTGGGGCTGCTGGCGGGAGATCAGTTCTTCATCCATAGCTTCCTCCTTTGGTTCTTATCTTTGGGGGAATCAGCCCTCTTCGATCTTGACGGTCAGCGGGGCAGTGATCTCGTAGCCCAGCTTGCAGGTGACCGTGTAGGTGCCCACGTTCTTGATGGCATCGGCAATCACGATCTTTCGCTTGTCCAGGGCAATGCCGGTCTTGGCCTTCAGTGCGTCGGCAATTTCCTGGTTGGTAATGGAGCCGAAGAGCCGGCCGTTGCCGCCGCCCTTGGCGGTAACGGTGACGGTCATCTCCCGCAGCTTCTTGGCGGTCTCCATGGCCTCGGCCTTTTCCCGGGCGATCCGCTCCTGGGTAGCCTTGTCGTTCATACGCATGGTATTGACGGCATCCGCAGTGGCCTCAATGGCCATCTTTCTGGGCAGCATATAGTTCCGGGCGTAGCCGTCGGAAACCTCCAGCATCTGGCCCTTCTTTCCCTTGCCTCTGACATCCTGCAGTAAAATCACTTTCATGTTTTCATTCTCCTTATTCTTCATAGAAAGCGTCGATGGACGCGATCAGTTTATCCAAGGCTTCCTTCACATCTACGTTCTTCATCTGAGCACCGGCAGTGGCCGCGTTGCCGCCGCCGCCCAGAGGCTCCAGGATCACCTGCACATTGGCGGAGCCAATGCTTCTGGCGGAAATAATGGTCTGGCCCTCATCGGGGTAGAGGACAAAGGAAGCAGTGATGCCGGATATATTCAGCAGCTCATCGGCAGCCTGGGCAGCCAGGATCCGATTGGTGGGCTGATCCAGGGCAGCGATGGCCAGCTCATCCCGGTAGAGCTTGGCAGACTTAATGATCTGGTACTTTTCCAGAGTATCGTGGAAGTCGTTTTGCAGCAGCAATTTCACTTCCGTGGTGTCCGCTCCCATCCGGCGCAAAACGGCGGCAGCCTCAAAGGTGCGCTCGCCGGAGCGGACATTAAAGAACTTGGTGTCCAGGCAGATACCGGCCATCAGGCTCTTGGCCTCGATGGGCAGCACATCCCGGCTCTCTACGGCGTAGGTGACCATTTCCGTCACCAGCTCGCAGGCAGAAGAGGCATAGGTCTCGTGCAGGTTCACAACCACAGGGTTGATATAGTCTGCTGCCCGGCGGTGGTGGTCTACCACGCAGACCTTGGAGATGGACTCCAGCAGGGGCTTAAACTCCACCTGATCCGGCCGATTGGTATCTACCACGACAAGAATGCTGCGGTTATCGCACATCAGCAGAGCATCCTGGCCGGAAATAAATACATCCCGGTACTCCGGCACCCGCTGCAATTCCTCCAGCAGCCGCCCGGCGGCGTTGTGCTCCAGGTCGATGACAATGCTGGCCTTCTTCCCCTTCTTCCGGCACAGGCAGTTGATGCCCACCGCCGCACCCAGGGAATCCAGGTCCGCGTTTTTATGGCCCATAATGAACACATGGTCGCTCTGCGCAATCAGCTCCATCAGAGAGTTGGCGGTCACTCGGGACCGGACCTTGCTCTTGTAGTCCGTCTCCTTGCTGCGGCCGCCGTAGAAATCAAAGTTGAACCGGTCCTTGATGACCGCCTGATCACCGCCCCGGCTCAAGGCCATCTCGATTCCCAAGGAGGCAAAGCTATAACCTTCTTCAAAGTCCACCCCGTCCACACCCAGACCGATGGACACAGAGGCGGCAAGGCCCGAAGGACTGAGGATCTTGTGGATATTCTCCAGCAGGGAGAACTTGTCCTCCTTGGCTCGCTCCAGGTCCCGCTTCTCAAAAATGAACAGGAACCGGTTCCGCTCCAGCCGTCGCAGCAGCCCCCGGTAATTTTCCGTCCACTGGGTTATGGCATCGTTCAGATTGGAATTCAGCTTGGAAATGGCGCTCTCTGTCAGGTTCTGGGTCATTTCCTCATAGTTGTCAATGAGGATAATGGAAATCACCGGTCGGGATCGAATATACTCGTCCCGGACCTGGTACAGCTCCGTCAGGTCTGTAAAATACAGTACTCCCAGGCGGCTGTCGGAGCCCCGCAGGACGGTGCCGTAGACCCGGTAGCGGCGTCCTGCCAGGGTCACATCCTGAGGCGCCTCATTCTTTCCCGTTGCCAAAAAGTCCAGGGTCAGCCCCGGGAGAACCGTGTCCAGCTTCTCATCCACAGCATTTTTCAGGCCTCCGGAAATTTCCGAGAATCGATAGTTTTCCCAAACGATGCTGCCATCCTCCAGACGGACCATCAATGCAGGCAGGGGTCCATCCCCTTTTGTGGTCCCCTCCAGGGTCTCCGGCTCCGACTGGATGTATTGCTGCAGCATTCTGCGCCGGTGCTGCCGGTCCACCAGATAGTAAGCCGCCGTCAGGATGCTGACCACTGCCTCGCCGGTGCCCAGTAAATAGTGACCCGTGATAAAAGCCAACGCACAAAAAACAAAGAGAATGGCAATATAGAGCCCCTTTCCGGGCCTGACATATCGATCCAGCTTTTTTTCCATAGAGCCATCTCCTTATCGGCAATACTGCCTGCGTATAAACAAGCTATCTTATTATAACAAAGGATTCTCCATCCTGCAACCATCATTTTTGCTTTGTCCTTTCCTTTCTTTCGGCAATGTGACAAACGGCTTCCCCCATCGCTCATATTCTTTATTCACATCGACAAATCCCCTCCGGAATCCGATTTTCCTGTTGACAATACGCTTCAATATCGCTATAATCTTATCGATAGAAGAATACAGAATAAATGTAACAGGAGGACAATATGATGAAAGTTGCTTTTTTTGATACCAAGCCCTATGATATGCCCGGATTTGACCATTATGCCGCCGATGCCGGCCTGGAAATCAAGTATTTCGAGACTCGCCTGAATGAAGACACCGTCTCTCTGGCCGCTGGCTACGATGCCGTGTGCGTATTTGTCAACGATACTGTCAATGCCAATGTGGCGGAAAAACTGTATCAGCTGGGTGTGAAGGTCATTGCGCTGCGGTGCGCGGGCTTCAACAATGTGGATCTTCGGGCCTGCCAAGGGAAACTCCCCGTCTACCGGGTGCCTGCCTACTCCCCCTATGCCGTAGCCGAGCACGCTATGGCATTGCTTCTCACCATCAACCGCCGGACCCACAAGGCCTATATCCGCACCCGGGACTTTAATTTCAGCCTCCAGGGTCTGGCAGGCTTTGACCTCCATGGCAAGACCGTAGGCATCATCGGCACCGGCAAGATCGGCCGGGTCTTTGCCGACATCTGCAAGGGCTTCGGTATGCATATCCTGGCCTATGATAAGTTCCCCGCGCCGGACAGCGGGCTGACGTACGTAGACCTGCCGGAGCTTTTTGAAAAGTCCGACATTATCTCCCTCCACTGCCCTCTGACGGAAGAAACCAAGCACCTGATCAATGCGGACTCCATTGCCCGCATGAAAAAGGGCGTGACCATCCTCAACACCTCCCGGGGTGCCCTGATCAACACCGAGGACCTGATCACCGGCATCAAGGACAAGCAGGTTGGGGCCGCCTGTCTGGACGTGTATGAGGAGGAGGGAGACTTCTTCTACGAGGACTATTCCGGCCATATCGTCCGGGACGACAAGCTGGTGCGGCTCATCTCTATGCCCAATGTGATCGTCACCTCCCACCAGGCTTTCCTGACAAACGAGGCTCTGGATGCCATCGCCTCCACCACCGTAGACAATCTGCGCTGCTTTTTCCAGGGTCACCCCAACAAGACCACCGAAGTCCGCTGCCAGTAAGCATTCGACAAGATTCCCTTGCATCTATGCCGCCATTTGGAGTATGCTGTCTTTTGGCAGATCATTTTCCCCGAGCGCGCGACACTTCTGCCAGAACCCCGCCCCGGCTCTCCCCCGGGGCGGGGGTTTTCTCTGCCGTCCTTCTTTCCCATAAAAATAGTAGGCTGGTAGGAAAAATAATGCTTGACAAATGTAACAGAAGCGTGTATGATATCGGCAGTTAGCAAAGACTAACTAAAAGATTCAGGAGGTAACGAAGATGGTCATCACAAATGCTCCCTCTTATATTTCTCTTCTTATCATCTCGCTTATCCTTTTTGGTTCCATCCGCCTTCGCCATCTCCTGAAAGCTCTCCTTTTCCGCATTCGGGAGGACCGCTATGTCTGAGGAGCTGATCGTCCGCCACTGTGCGCCCACCCTGGCGAACCTGAAAACCGGAAGCCTGTTTGTGTGCCCCATCGCAGATAGGCCCTCTTTCTTCGGCTCCTTGCGCAGTCTCAATGAGCTCTTGGTGCCCAAAGGACTGCGGGCCCTCCCCTTGCGGATCCGGGAGCGTTCCGCCCTCATCTATCTCTACCGTCCTTCCCGGCTAAAAAAAGATCTGGAGGATCCGGCAGCTATCAAGATCCTCCAGAACCATGGCTACAGCTGTTACGGCAAGTGTCTGCCCAAGCTCATAGAGCGGGTCCGGGCATCGGAAGAGTTCCCTCACGAAATCGGTCTGTTCCTGGGCTATCCCCCTGAGGACGTTCAGGGCTTTCTGGACCACCGGCCCTGCAAATGCAGCGGCTGCTGGAAGGTTTATGGGGACGAAAATAAGGCGAAGAAAACCTTCGACCTCTATAAAAAATGCGAACGGGTCTACTGTCAGCAGTTGGCCCGGGGCATCGATATTAAGCGGCTCACCGTAGCCGGTTGATATACCAACTGAAACGGAAAGGAAAATCACAAAATGTCTAAAATTGCAGTTGTTTATTGGAGCGGCACCGGCAACACCGAAGCCATGGCCAGCGCCGTCGCCGAGGGGGCAAAGGCCGCCGGTGGAGACGTGACGCTCTATACGGCTACCGACTTCTCCGGCAGCATGGCCGGCGACTTCCATGCCATTGCCTTTGGCTGCCCTGCCATGGGTGCCGAGGAGCTGGAAGAGACCGAATTTGCTCCCATGTTCCAGTCCTGCGAATCTGCCCTCTCCGGCAAGAAAGTCGCTCTCTTCGGTTCCTATGGCTGGGGCGACGGCGACTGGATGCGCTCTTGGGAGGACACCTGCCGGGACGACGGCGCAGTCCTCGCCTGCGAGAGCGTCATCTGTCAGGAGCAGCCTGACGACGAAGCCCTTGAAAAGTGCAAGGCCCTGGGCGCCGCACTGAACTAAGCCTCCTCCTTCACGTACTCTCAAAAACCTTTCGAAATACCTCCTAATTTTTCGAATATACCCAACCCCCTTGTGATATCCGAAAGGGCTTTTCCAGAAACTCCTCCTTATTTTCACGCCATCCTTCTTGCCAAAGGGAAAAGCTTTTCCGGGTCCCACAGTCCATAAGCGGCACAGGTCGATTGCCAGGCCTGTGCCGCATTTCTATAAAAATTTGTGCAAAGTGCTGTGGAATGCACAAAACTGGCACTGTGTTTCTTTTTGTTTCCTCCAATTTTTAGAAAATAATGAATTTTCACCGCATTTTTCACTTGCTTTCCCAATTTTTCTATGTATAATAGTATGAGGTAAGCACAAAGGAAAGGAGGCTTGTTCCATGAAAAAGATCATCTGCAAAAAAGAGTACGATACCGAGACTTCTACCCTGATCAAGAAGTACACCAGCGGTAACCTGGGTGATCCTGCCGGTTACGAAGAGTGCCTGTATCAGACCCCGGCCGGTCTGTACTTCCTGTACGTAGTAGGCGGCGAGGCTTCTCCCTACCCCACCGAGGATATCCTGCGTCTGGCCAAAACCAAAGTTGCCGACTGGACCGAAAAGCACTGATATGTCGCCATCCAAAACGTCCTGCCTTCGCAGGGCGTTTTTTATAACGCAAAGCCTTGACAACTATGATATTCTATTGGTAGATATTCTCTATTATAAGGTGTAACCCATGAAAAAAATCATACCCATTCTTTTGATTTGCTCCCTGCTCCTTGTTGGCTGCGGGGCAAAAACACCGGCCCCGGATATTACCGCCACCACCTTGCCGGTCTATGAATTCACCCAGGCACTATGCCAGGGAACGGAGCTGACCGTGGGGCGGCTGATCACAGAGTCCGTCTCCTGTCTGCATGACTACTCGTTGAATGTCAATCAGGTAAAGCAGGCCGAAGGGGCTGACACCCTGGTCATCTCCGGCGGCGGGCTGGAAGCGTTCATGGAGGACATTCTGGACCCTTCCAAGACCATTGACGCCTCTCAGGGGATCGATCTTCTGGAAGGAGATGAGCACGACCATGAAGCCCATGACCACGGCGAAGACGAGCACCACCACGAGCACGACCCCCACATCTGGCTGGCCCCCCAGAATGCCGCTGCCATGGCCCGGAACATCTGCCTGGGGCTGTCCGCCCGATATCCTGAGCATGAAGCACAGTTCCGGCAGAATCTTGGTCCCCTCCTGAAAAAAATAGACGCCTTGGACGTTTACGGAAAAGAGGCCCTTTCTTCCCTCAGCTGCCGGAAACTCATCACCTTCCACGATGGCTTTGCCTATTTTGCCCAAGCCTTTGATCTGGAGATCCTGGCAGCTGTGGAGGAAGAATCCGGCAGCGAAGCATCCGCCAAGGATCTGATCTCGTTGATCCGGCTAGTGCGGGAGAATGACCTTCCTGCCGTATTCGTTGAGCAAAACGGCAGCTCTGCCGCGGCAAAAATCATCAGCGCGGAAACGGGCGCAAGGGTATTTACCCTGGATATGGCCATGGCCGGGGACAGCTACTTCACCGCAATGACCAACAACATCAATGCCATCAAGGAGGCAATGGGATGAACGAAATACACTATGGCGGCTCCTGCGGCCACGTCTGCTGCCTGCGGGTGGAAAACCTTGGGGTCAGGATCGGCAGCACGGAAATTCTAAAGGACATCAATATGCACGTCCACTGTGGGCAGATGGTAGCCCTCATCGGCCCCAACGGTGCGGGAAAGAGCACATTTTTGAAGGCCATCCTGGGCCAGAGGGAATACTCCGGCGTTATCGCCTTCTCAGAGCCCGGCAAACGGAGCCACAAGCCCCGAATCGGTTATGTGCCCCAGAGTCCCAGCTTTGACCCTGGAGAGCCTATGAGCGTAGCAGACCTGTTCGCCTGCTGCATGTCCAAGCGCCCTGCCTTCCTGGGTGTGTCCAAGGCCATGCGCCGGACGGTGCCGGACTGCCTGGACCGGGTCCACGGGCAGGACCTGATCGACAAGCGGGTGGGCACCCTCTCCGGCGGTGAATTGCAGCGGGTTTTGCTGGCCCTGGCCCTGGAGCCCATGCCCAACATTCTGATTCTGGACGAACCCCTATCCGGCGTGGATGTGGAGGGCATGACGACCCTCATGGACATGCTGGACGAAATTCGCAAAACCTACGACCTGTCTATCCTTATGACCACCCACGACTTTTCCATGCTGCCCCGGTACGCCGATCAGGCGGTCCTCATCGATGGCACCGTCCGCGCCATGGGAAAGCCTGAAGAGGTCCTGTCCTCCCAGGCCTTCCGGGACATCTTCCACATGAAAGGAGGGGCACTATGAGTATCTGGTATGCCCTGTGTAACGCCCTGCCCATTGAAATGCTGCAATGGGACTTTATGAAAAACGCCTTCCTGGCCCTGCTGCTCATGGCTCCCCTGTTCGGCATTCTCTCCACCATGATCGTCACCGGCCACATGAGCTTCTTCTCCGATGCTCTGGGCCACTCCGCCTTTACGGGCATTGCCATCGGCTCCATCTTCGGCATTGCCGCCCCCACCTGGGCGGCAGTGGGCTTCAGCGTATTGTTTGCCCTGCTGTTTTCTTACATCCGCCGTGGCAGCAGCCACGCCTCGGACACCCTGATCGGCGTCTTCTCCAGCGGCGCTGTAGCCTTGGGCATTCTGGTGGCAACCCTAGGCGGCGGCAGCTTCACAAAATATAACAAATATCTGATTGGCGACGTGCTTTCCATCACCCCTGCAGAGATCAGCGGTCTGGCTCTGGTGCTGCTGGCGGTGCTGGCCTTCTGGTGCCTCTACGCCAACCGGCTGACCCTCTCCGCCGTCTACCCTCAGCTGGCCTCCTCCAGAGGCATTCCCGTGGACCTGTCCCAGACCTTCTTCACCGTGGCCATCGCCGTGGTGGTAACGCTGTCCATCTCCAGTATGGGACTTCTGATCCTCAACTCTCTGCTGGTGCTGCCCGGAGCGGCTTCCCGGAATCTGGCAAGAAACCAGAAGCAATACCATCTCTACTCTGTGCTCTTCGCCCTTTTTTCCGGGATCGCAGGCCTGTGCGTCTCCTACAGCTTCAACAGATGATTTATTAACTTTGTCCAGCACCACAATCTTGT
>OGKG01002986.1_pt1 | contig 16504 bp, 11 predicted proteins | sample 1572201 | NCBI WGS metagenome assembly OGKG01 (sample SAMEA2582146, study PRJEB24529) | metagenome | biome: Human gut stool | place: China | collected 2011 | reverse complement strand
GAAACGGGCTGAAACGGCAGAGAACAAAAGGTCCACCTTACTTTTCACGTGAGCCCAAAAAACTATGCTTTTTTACACGAAAAAAGAGGCCTAATCTCTTCGAAAAGGCCTCTTTTTATAGCTAACTTCTTGATTTTCAGCGGAGCCAATTTGGGGACTCGAACCCCAGACCTACGCATTACGAATGCGTTGCTCTACCAGCTGAGCTAAATTGGCGATAACGGCTGCAAATGTACGACTATTTTTGAAATTTGGAAATGATAAATCATTTTTTTTCGACTTCTTGTCGCACATTTTTTTATACATTCGCGGTGAGTTTTTAATAATCAACAAGATGAAACAACAGCCTTTCGCGAAAAAAAAATCACTCTGTCTATTTTGTAGCCTATTTTTTCTCTTGAATATAATATTCATCCCTCGTCTATCAGCCCAAAAGAAAGCGATAGAAACTTCCGGTGATATCATTTACTACGCGACTCCTGTCGCTTGCCTAGCAACAACATTATTGAAAAAAGACTACCAAGGCACTAAACAATTCGTCTTTTCCGCCGTGACCGCCGTGGGAGTAAGTTATATTCTAAAACATACCATTCGGAAAAAACGACCCGACGGCAGCGATCATCACGCTTTTCCATCAGGACACGCGACAGTTACTTTTCAAGGAGCCTCATTTATACAACGGCGTTACGGCTGGAAATTCGGAATCCCCGCCTATCTCCTTTCGGGATACGTGGCTTGGACCAGAACTCATTGTGACCGACATGACTGGTGGGACATTCTATGCGGGGCTGCCATCGGTGTCGGAAGTAGCTACATATTCACTAAGCCATACGGAAGGAACAGTATCTCCCTCTCTCCCACGATTATCGAAAAACGACCGGGAATACACGCTTGTATCACTTTCTAACAAACTTCTAAATTATTTGTTAAAACAGTATTTAAAGAAATCATAAACCCGCCTTTTATTATGGCTGTTCCATAATATTATATCTATTTTTGTTTAAAATAGAAAAGAAAAATCATGCTACACCATATTTTCAAAATAGCCTTTATTTTACTGATGACCGTTAGTCCCGTGTCACTACTGGCTCAAACGCAGGTAAGGGATACGGTAAGAAAAGATACTGTCAAACAACAGGAAAAGAAAACCGTCGTACACACGATTAAAGGTGTTATCGTCGGGGATTCGGATGACGATACATTACCGGGAGCCCATATATACTTGGGAGCCGAAAAGAAACCTACCACGGTAACGGACGCCATGGGCGAATTCACGCTAAAGGATATACCGGCAGGGGAAGTAATCGTTACCGCCTCTTATGTCGGATTCAGACCCACGACCAAAAAATATCTGGTAAAAGCGGATACAAACGTGGGGATTATTAAACTTTTACCGGAAGAACTGGATGAAGTTGTTATCACGGCAAAACCGCCTCTTATCATCCAAAGAGGCGATACAACCGAATTTAACGCGGCAGCCGTGAAAGTCCCGGAAGACGCGGAACTGGAAGATTTATTAAAAAAATTACCGGGGTTTGAACTCGTGGACGGCAAACTCATGGCAAACGGGGAAGAAGTCAAACGCATCTATATTGACGGCACGGAATATTTCCTTGATAACCCGATGGCAGCCCTACAAACCTTACCGGCAAATATCGTTTCTAAAATCAAGATGTTTGACGGGAAAAGTGAGGAAGCGAATTTCTCCGGTTACAATGACGGTAAGAAATTCCGCTCTTTGAATATTGAAACCAAGAATCCGGATCAATTAAAAATATTCGGTAAAGCCGGATTAGGTTACGGCATATCGGATGATGTCGAAGATTCTTTCAAAAACAACAACTACAATCTGGACGCAAACGCGAACGCGTTCAATCGTAAACGCAGATTCTCTATCCGGGGAAGTTTGCGTAACACGAATCAAGGTTCGGATTTACCTAACGCCTCTTACAAGGGAAAAGGGGGACATAACAGGGGTAAAAACTTCGGCATGGACTTTTTCAATACTTTCAAAAAAGGTCTGGAACTAACCGGCGGTTATAGTGGTAGCGATAACGAATCCTACTCTGCCAGTTCTACCCGACAGGATTATTTCCCATCAGAAAGTTACCAAAGTAAAATTTACGAGAACGAGAATCACTCTTGGTCCGAGAGTTCCAGCCATAGCGTCAATACCCGCTTCAGTTATGAAATCAGTGAAAAAGACAGGATCAGCTTCTCCCCGTCATTCTCGTTACGCAAATCGGATAGCCGCTCCATCAGATTGGGAAATAGTATTCAAGACGGTGATACATTAAATATCACAAATGCCAAAAGCCAAAACCATAACGATTCTTATTCTTTCGGTGGAAATTTCTCGTGGATGCATGGGTTTGCCAAAAGAGGACGGACATTAACGATAAACGGAAATATAAATGTCAGTGACACGAAAAGCGACGGGATACAACAAGACAGTAGTATTATCAACAAAAGAGATACTTTGCGTAACCTGATCAACAGTACAAAAAGTTTTTCAAATTCATTAACAGGTTCCGTATCCTATTCCGAACCTTTGACCGAACACGCCCGTTTATCTTTCAATTACTCGTTAAGCTACAGTCAGGACGAATCGGATAAAGAGAGTATATCTTATAAAGACGCTCTTTTTACCGAAATCATAGGTATTGACACCTCTCTCACGAACAAAATCAGTAATACCAGAATAAATAACAGTATCGGGGTCAATTACAACTATTACAAAGAAAAATTCTCGTTCAACGGGGGTGGTTCCATTAATTTATCCAGTGAGAAAAACAAATACGAGTATTTAAACGCCCCGGATTCACTCGTGAAAAATAATTACTTGAATCTTTCTCCTCAATTCAATTTCAACTATTCTCTGACAGAAAGAAGCAATTTAAACTTTAGCTATAATGGAAATACAAGTTCACCCAGTGCAAGTCAACTGCAAGATGTATTGGACGTCAGTGATCAGTTAAGTGTATCCAAAGGTAATCCCGATTTGAAAAAAACATTTTCACAATCAGCCTCTCTCAGTTTCAGCAGTTCAAAAATTTCAGAAGAAAAATTCAACTTTCTAAATGTAGGGCTTAATTTCAATAACTCGTTCAATAATATAGCCACCGCTACCCAATTTATCGAAAACGATACGGTTATCAATGGTTACGAGATATTGCGCGGAGCCCGGCTTTCCACGCCTATAAACTTAAATGGTCAATGGAGTATTTCCATGAATTCCAGTTACTCGTTCGGGATCAACGCTCTCAAATTAAGATTAAGCCCCTCCTTATCTTACAGTTATTCCAGAAGCCCGTCGATCTACGATAATATCAAGAATATTACCAATTCACACAGGGCCTCATTCAATCTAGGGATCACGAGTAATGTTTCAGAAAACTTGGATTACAATATTCGATCTTCGACCTCTTACACTTCTTCAACAAGCACGACAACGGAAGGGTCCAGTTCTTTCAGTCAATCCGTCAACGCTAACGTTAAATGGGTATTCTGGAAAGAATTCATTCTCGCCGGAGATTATTCTTATAGCTACACGCTAAGTAAAAAAGGCGGGAATATCAACCAATCCAATAGCATGTTAAACATGGAGATCGGGAAGAAATTCTTAAAACGGAAACAACTTCAAGTAAGATTCAAAGCAATGGATTTATTGCGCCAAAGGAATTTATTGAATTACAGCATCCAAGACCTTTACACGCAAACCAGATACAGTACAAATACCCAGAATTATTACATGCTGACGATATCTTACCGCTTTAACACGATGGGAAGTAAAAAAGCCGATAGAAAAAGAGCAGGAGAAAACTCTCCCCCGGGATATTTCGGAGAATTTTAATAAAAAACAAGAGCCATGTTCAAAAATACACGGCTCTTATTTTTTATCGTAGATAACGGTACTGTATCCGTCTTTCAATCTCCGCAAGAGGAATATCTGTCTTCACGTTTATTTTATACGTCCGTCCCGGCAGTATATCGATATAATTATCCGAAAAGAAAGCCGTACTATCCGGCAAAACAAACATCACGTTACATGCCAATTTATCTGCCGTTACCAAAATATACTTTTGCTTCCCCTCTTCCCGAGCCAGAATCGACAATTCCGGTTCTTGGGGCAAATTCAAATCTTTATGATACTCGAAATACACGCTTTTCTCATCCACGTTCTTTCCTCCCGCTGTCAAACGAACCACGGCAAAGACATCCTTTCCACTAGCCCCCCGAAGTAAAAAAGAACGCTTCATACCCGTTAAAACAGTTGATGTATTAGCCGGAATTTCAACATTGGACTTCTCCGAATAGATAATTTTCCCCGAGAAATCCATCACATCAACACTCAATTCAGCTTCCACGGGTTGCAAACGGTCGCTGACAACATACACGAGCATACTGTCATTCCGCCACTTCGGGGCAACAATGATCTCTTTAAAACAATCACGCATCACGTAATGCGCCGCTTTCCACTTGTGGTAATAATCCGTGGTCGACCAACTGGCGACAGGCCAACAATCATTCAATTGCCAAACAAGCGAACCCATGCAGTAAGGCATATTCCGGCGATGCGCCTCGATAGCCATTTTCGTCGAAAGCCCTTGCAAGACGTGCGTCATATAAATAAACTGTTCGAAATCAGTCGGAACCCGGTAATACATTTTCATGTAATCCGAAATACGCCCGTTACCGATATAACTCCGCTGATGTGATTTCATCACGTCCGAGTTAATATCATAATCCTCCGGTAAAGCATAGGTACGTATAGTACTCATTTCCGGGAAAGACTGGAACCCGTATTCACTACAAAAACGAGTAGTCACCTCGTCATAACTCTCCAATGGACGGAAACCGTGCCAAACACCCCAATAATGCTGGTCGCCGGAAGTCGTTCCGTCCAACCCGTGCTGAGTCGGTTCCGGTCCCGCCATAGGGGAAGAAGGCCAGTAATCGCACCCGGGCATATATTCACTCACCACGTGCGGTAATAAATCGTGAAACACGTCATAATAAGCCTTAAACACTGTATCCTGTTGTTCTTTCGTGAATTGCTGTTTCCAACCCCACCCGCCGGGAGAACCGTGACGCCATGCCAACGCATTTTCATTATTACCACACCACAGGGCTATACACGGGTGATTACGTGTCCGCACCACGTTATCAATAGCTTCTTCCCGAACATTATCCAAAAACTCCTTGTTCCCCGGATACATCGCGCAAGCAAACATAAAATCATGCCACACCATAATCCCATACTTGTCACACAATTCAAAGAAAACATCATCCTCGTATATTCCGCCACCCCATATCCGCAACATATTCATGTTAGCATTCGCGGCATCGGAAACCATTTTCTCGTACACCTCTCGATTCGCGCGAGGCAGAAAAACATCATTCGGTATAATATTCGCCCCTTTGGCAAAAACGGGTACACCATTCAATTCAAAACCGAACGATTCGCCCCATTGATCCTTCTTCCGTACCAATTTCAATGATCGCAATCCGGTCGTCACCTCTTTCTCGGCAACAACACCTTCGACACCCGTCACCCGCACTTTAAAAGAATACAAGTTTTGCTCCCCCAAACCGTTACTCCACCACAACCGGGGACTCTCCACCTCAAAAGGCACGGAAACGTTGTTTTCTCCCCGTTCCAAGCTCTTCTTACCGGAAGCCAAGACTCTCCCGTCACTCGTAATCTCAATTTCGACCTCTTGTCCGACATCCGCCTTCACGCGAATATCCGCACTTAAAGTTGCCAACTCCCTCGTGACCTCCGTTTGTTTTATATACACGTCCTCCACTTTCATACCACTCCACGCCTCGATGATAACCGGACGCCATATCCCCGAAGCCACCAAACGAGGTCCCCAATCCCAACCATAATGATAAGGAGCCTTACGGGTGTACACGCTTACCCGATCCTGTCCCATTCCCCCTCTTTCACTTTGATCATTATCTGCCGGCAATCTCAAACCGTAACGCTTCATCTCTTCCAACCCTCTCGCAGTGGGAGAAGCGAGTACAACACGCAATTCATTATCCCCGGCTTTCAATTTACCGGAAACATCAAATTTCCACGTACGGAACATATTATCCGCGGAACCGATACACTCACCGTTCAAGTAAATATCAGCGTACGTATCCAATCCTTTAAAAACAAGATATTGATTTTTCTTGTTTATCAGCTCATCATCAACCGAAAGCTTGGTTCTATATTCCCAATCCTTCTTATCAATCCACTGCAATCCGAGTTCATTCATCCGATAAAAAGGATCTTCTATTCTCCCGTTTGCCAGCAAATCCGTATGCACTGTCCCCGGAACAGTTGCCGGAAGCCAGTCGCCACTATCCTTTTGACGGAATTGCCAACCGGAAGAAACCTCCGTTCTTATCTCCTTCCCCGAAGAGCATCCGAGAATCCCCCCGATGCTACAACAGAAAAAGGCAAACCATAATATCTTATTCATTCGTTTTCGGCTCCTGCAAAATATGTTTGGCAAAATTATATCCCAAGGCGTCATAACGTTGCGTTAACAACTTGGCTCTATTCAAGAAACCTGAATAATCTCTTCGCGCTTGCGAAGTCCAAGCCACCTCTGACAACGCCGCCATACGAGGCAACAACATGTATTGAGCGTGACTGAAAGTCGTGATATACTCTGCCCACAAATTAGCCTGCACACCAATGATTTTTGCTGCCTCCTCGGGAGTCAACCCTTCCGTGGGATCCAAGCTATACACTTTCTCCACGGGTACGTAGCCACCGATACCGAAAGGCTCATCCTCCACCGGTTTCGCTTGGTAATAATCAAAATAAGCGTAATCATTCGGTACCATAATCACCTCGTTCCCCCTCTTCGCTCCGGCTATACCACCGCTCTTACCTCTCCACGACATAACAATAGCTGTCTTGGAAACATCGCCTTCCAAAATTTCATCCCAACCGATAATCCTCTTCCCTTTCGTCTTCAAAAAAGCTTCAATCCGGTGAACCACGTAATTCTGCAACTCGTACTCCTCCTTCATATTCTCCTTTTTCATTCGAGCCTGACATTTCTTACATTTTTTCCACTCGTCCCGCGGGCACTCGTCTCCCCCGATATGAATGATATCAGACGGGAATAACTCGGCAACCTCGGTCAACACCCCTTCCCAAAACTCAAATGTCTTCTCGTTTCCGGGACAAAAAACTTCCGGGAAAACACCCCACATCTGGCAAACCTCGTAAGGACCACCCGTGCATCCCAATTCCGGATAGGTTGCTAACGCAGCCAAAGCATGCCCGGGAAGTTCGATTTCCGGGATAATTGTAATATAGCGGTCAGCCGCGTATTGAATGACATCTTTTATCTCCTCTTGCGTGAAGAAATACGGCCCGTAAGGCTTCCCGTCATATTTTCCGGTATTTTTACCTATCACGGTTTGTTTACGTTGACTGCCTATCCGGGTTAATTCCGGGTATTTTTTAATCTCGATACGCCACCCTTGGTCATCCGTCAAATGCCAATGGAACACGCTCAATTTATGTAACGCCAGCATATCGATAAAAGTCTTCACTTCATCCACCGTGAAAAAATGTCTACAAACATCCAACATCGTACCCCGGTATCCCAAGCGAGGTTCATCTTGAATCCGTACATTCTGGATTCTTATTTTGTTCATTTTTTCCCCTTTCTCTATCCCAACAGGCATCATCTGCCGCAAACTCTGCATGGCGTAAAACACTGCCTTTGAGCTTCCACCTTGAATATGAATAGCATTCTCACTCACGGTCAACTCATAAGCATCAGCTTTCATGGAAGGATCAACAGTAATGTTCACTGCATTACTCTTGGCAGCACCTTTCTCGATCTTTAAAGGTGTCCCGAAAGATTTTTCAGTCAATGTACTAAGGAAAGTACAAGCGGGAGTCAAATCCTCCGCTCCTTGCACAACGTTAATCACCGTTTTCGGGGATAGTTTGAAACCACCATCCTCAACAGCCACACTCTGGGGTTGAGGAATAATATTCACCTCTTGATTAGGTTCTCCGGCACATCCGGCAAGCAAAATAATACACAATACTACGATTGAAACTAAATTGATCTTTTTCATAAACGTATTTTTTAAACACAACAGCCAAGATAGCCTAAAATTTACAAATACGCAATTCTTTTTAAGACTCTATGATCAAATTTGTAAAATCATCCGTGATACCCGTGTATTGCTCCGGATACTCGAACAAAGCAAAGCGGGATTCCGTATGCCCTTCCGAATAATGCCATATAGAAAAATAGTCTTCAATATTCTCTCCTAATTCTTCCAACTGGCGTAAATATGCCGCAATAGATTTATTCTCCACGATGTAAATATCCCCGATATTATCCACACCGGGACTATGTCGACGATTCGCGTCCAAGGAAAAACGTAAAATTCGCTTCCCTTGTTTAGTCAAACCGGCTGTCACAAAAGTCATACTTTTTCCTATCCCCGGCAGATTCATCACGTTCCGGTCGGTAGCCAAGAAGGGTTGACCATATTTCTCTAATAAACGAACCAAACCGGGATTCAGTAATTCCGGACGCTTCAATATATCCAACACCTCTTTCTCCAATTCCGGGGACAAACGACCGTATATTTTTTCTTCCTTTACCTCTTGCATAGAGCGACTGTTCGGGGCAAACAGAGCATAGTTCTCACCAAAGCCTTTCACTGAAAAAGTATAATAAGTCAAAATTCCTATTTTGTTCAATTCCTCCCTCAACCTTGCCGTGTGTCCCCGGCGGGATGCCGCCACGGTAAACACAAGTTGATTCGTTATAATCCATCCGGCATCCAGCAAGCGTCGTACCGCACGTACCACATCTTCCGTGATCTCCAACGGCGATTCAAAATGCGTTTGCACAAAAAATTGTTGTATCCCCGCACGAGTGGCTTTCTCCCGAAAACGTTTCAAGACATCAATCAATCCGTCATCAATCCGACTCGGCAAATACGCCAATAAACGAGAACCCAATCTCACCCGCCGGATTTCGGCATATTTCTCTCCTTTAGTCCGCTCCCTGTTAGCCTCCCGTTTATGAACCGCCATCCGGTAAACGGCATCCAGAATTTTCTCCAACGTCGAATTCTGACTCATCAATGCATCACCTCCCGTGATCAAAATATCCCGTAATTGAGAATCATACTCGTAATAAGTCATCAACCGCTCCATCTTTCTCTCCCATCCTTCTATCGGCTTCAAACGATCCAAGTTAAAATTCAGATGCCCTTTTTGAAAATCATACATCCGTTGGCAAAGAGCGCACAATCCTCCACAAGCACGCCCCATCGAATCCGGAATAAAAATAGCCACTTCCGGGTAACGACGGTGAATATTTGTCGAATTTGGCAATAACCAACCTGCCGCGTTGGGCTTACCGGCTTCCACGACATCCTCTTTCTCCCAAGCCTGAATATGTCCGAAATTCTCTACCAGTTCCCGAGAATAAATCACGTAACTCCGAATCGTGGAATCATCATACCCGTTCTCTTTCACGCTCAACAGGGATAAATAATAAGGCGTCACGAAAAAAGGTATTCCTTTCCGCTTTGCATCATGCAGGATTTGCATCGTTTTGTCAGATAACGTATGATTCAAAAACAGATTCAATTCATCCGGTTCCCGTATTGCCATCGTCAAATGAAATTTATAGTCTTTCCACCATTCGTCTATCAGCCTCATTTTGTCCTCTTCACTCGTTTCTGCGGCAAAACGATAACGGGAATTCATTTTATCCCGTCGCTCTATTTTACGAATTAACAAATAAGATATTCGCTTTCTATTCTCCCGGCGTTCCTCGGCAACATCTTCATCCGTACCCACTTCCCAACGTTCTCTCCAATTCTTGCATTGCTCTTGATCTGACAAAACATCAAAGCTATTTTGAAACTGTTTAAACAAAAAATACCTGTCGATCAAAAAGTCCTGATGCACATCATTATCTTCCCCCCGCAAAGCCTCCCATAACCATTTTATCGGCTCGTACCGGATTTTCTCACCCGTCGAGAAATCATGAATATAACGAGAACGATTCACGAACATGCGAAAAAAACGCCGTATAGAAAGAGGCGAAGGACGTCTGATTAGAGTCGCTCGAATATATTCTTTCAAAAATTGCTCGAAGACTCTCCAATCATCGCTTATCCTTGCGTTATGCAATATACTCGGGAAGTCCTTTTCAAATAAATCTATTAATTCGGTATACGAATATTTCAGTACATTTTTCAGCTCCACGTTCCTCCTATTTCAAAAGTTAAACAAAAACACAACATAAAATGTTGTAGCGTCCGAAAACGCCCTCGAATGCCGAGAAGTGACATGTATTTATACAGAAAGCAAATACCTGAGGTTTACAAATTTAATAAAAAAAGAGAAAAACAGCAAGAAATATTTGGAAATAGGACATAAAAATAGGGCGTATCCTTCTCAAAACACGCCCTATTCATAACTTTATAGAACAGAGATTCTAATACTTGACTTTGTTCTTTTCCTCACGCCAAAGCTCAAATTCCTCCCCGGCACCCTCTTCTTTCTCGTTCACGAACGGGATAAAACGTCGCAAACCATCCAACATGATTTCCTTATAGATAAAAGAATCATCAAATCCGCCTTCAGCCGCATCCTCTTTCGTACAAGCATAATAAACAGCTTTCGGACGAGCCCAATAAATTGCCCCCAAACACATCGGACAAGGCTCACAACTGGAATAGATCTCACATCCTTCCAGTTGAAAGGAATCCAAATTTCTACATGCCTTACGAATAGCATTCACTTCGGCATGAGCTGTCGGATCATTATCCGGTACTACCGTATTCCCGGAAGATGCAATAATCTCCCCGCCTTTCACAACAACAGCCCCAAAAGGACCTCCCGTCCCATTCTTCACATTCTCCACGGCAATTCGAATTGCCTCTTTCATGAATCTTTTATCGTAACCCATATTCACCTAGTCATAAATTACTTCGCTTTCAACGGCGTTTTATTTCTCCATACCATATAGATACCCACAAGGACAAAAGGAATACTCAGCCATTGCCCCATATTCAATGTCATCGAAGCCTCGAAAGCCTCTTGATCCTCTTTCACGAACTCGATAAAGAAACGTGCTGCGAAAATCAAGATCAAAAACATGCCGAATAAAAAACCCTGTTTATCTTTCGCGTTCGTTCTCCAATACAAATGCATTAACACGGCAAAACTGATTAAATAACAAATTGCCTCGTACAACTGAGCCGGATGACGAGGTAATTCCGGATTCTCAATCCCATGCCCGTGGATAAAAATAAAACCCCACGGCAAAGTGGTCGGAAGTCCGACTATTTCCGAATTCATCAAATTCCCCATCCGGATAAAAAAACCGGCAAGAGCAATAGGAATCACGGCACGATCCAATATCCAAAAGATTGATTTTTTACTCACTTTCTTGGAATAATACCATAATCCCGCGATAATACCTATCGCGGCACCATGACTCGCCAACCCTTGGAAACCCGTGAATTTAAACGGACTGATCTGAAATGGCAAAACAATTTCCAATAAATGGTTCTGATAATATTCCCACCCGTAAAAGAAACAATGTCCCAATCGAGCACCGATCACGGTTGCCACGGCAACATATATCCATAATTTGTCCAACCATTGCTGACTTAATCCCTCTGATTTGAACATCTTCTCTTCTACCTTGTATCCGCAAACAAACGCCAACGCAAACAACAAACCGTAATACCGGATAGAGAAGCCTCCTAAATTAAAAATCTCGGGACTGACATCCCAGTTGATAAATAATGAAACCATAATAATTTTAAATTTTTAAATTGTAGATTTTAAATTATTTATCAACAACCTAAAACCTACAATTATATTTTATTCTAAATCTCAATTTTAAACTCAATGCGTCAAAGCAATCTAAAATTTAAAATTTAAAATCTAAAATTAATTTTCTTCTCTACCGTGGCAATTCTTGTATTTCTTACCACTTCCGCAAGGACAAGGATCATTACGTCCCACCTTAGGACCGACTTTCACCGGCTCCACTTTACGAGGTCCTTGATTTGTCTGTGCCGCGGGAGCATCCGTACGTCCCGTGCGCATTTTGCTCATATCCGTACGTCTTTCCTCGGCTTGTCTTACTTCCTCCGGAGCCTCGAACGGAATTTGTCCTTTCATCAAAGTAGAAACCACACTCTTGTTGATCTTATCCACCATCGTCTTGAACAAATTGAACGATTCGAATTTATAGATCAATAACGGGTCTTTTTGCTCGTACGTGGCATTCTGAACCGATTGTTTCAAATCGTCCATTTCCCGCAAATGCTCTTTCCATGCATCATCAATATGGGCAAGCATAATCGATTTCTCGTAGGCACGTACTAATTCTTCCCCCTCTGTCTTATATGCTTTTTCCAAATTCGTGACCACATTATACATTTTCTTGCCATCCGTGAAAGGAACCACGATATTCTTAAACATTTCACCCCTTTGCTCGAACACATTCTTAATCACCGGGAATGCCTGTTTCGAAATTCCTTCTACTTTGCGGGTAAAGGTTTCTCTCACTTCTTTATACAATCTCTCTGTCAATTCCGAAGCGGAAGTCTTTTGGAATTCTTCTTCCTTTATATCAAAATTCACTGACAGATATTTCAATACATCCAGTCGGAAATCCTCTACTTCGTTGCTATCTTTATGTACTTCTACCAACGTTTCACAAACATCGTACATGTTATTAGCAATATCCACCCCGATTCTCTCCCCGAGTAATGCATGACGTCTTTTCTTGTAAATAACCTCACGTTGCGAATTCATCACGTCGTCATATTCCAACAAACGCTTACGAATACCGAAGTTATTTTCTTCCACCTTACGTTGCGCACGCTCGATAGATTTCGTGATCATCGAGTGTTGGATCACATCCCCCTCCTCGTGTCCCAAACGGTCCATAACACGAATAATTCTTTCGGAACTGAAAAGACGCATCAAATCATCCTCCAATGACACGAAGAATTGTGATGAACCCGGATCCCCTTGACGTCCGGCACGACCTCTTAACTGACGGTCAACACGACGGGAATCATGACGCTCCGTACCGATAATTGCCAAACCACCCGCGGCACGAACCTCCGGACTCAACTTGATATCCGTTCCACGACCTGCCATGTTGGTAGCGATAGTAACAACTTGCGATTTACCGGCTTCAGCCACGATATCAGCTTCCCGCTGATGTAACTTAGCGTTCAACACGTTATGCTTGATACCGCGCATTTTCAACATACGGCTCAGTAACTCGGATACCTCAACCGAAGTCGTACCCACCAGAACGGGACGCCCTAATTCCACTAATCGGCTAATCTCCTCTATTACCGCGTTATACTTCTCGCGTTTCGTCTTGTACACGTAGTCGTTCGCATCTTTCCGGATAATCGGTTTATTCGTCGGGATAACCACGACATCCAATTTATAAATATCCCAGAACTCTCCCGCTTCCGTTTCCGCCGTACCGGTCATACCCGCCAACTTGTGGTACATACGGAAATAATTCTGTAAAGTAATTGTAGCAAATGTCTGGGTGGCAGCCTCCACCTTCACATTCTCCTTCGCCTCGATAGCTTGGTGCAAACCGTCGGAATAACGGCGACCTTCCATGATACGTCCGGTCTGCTCGTCCACGATTTTCACTTTATTATCCATCACCACGTATTCCACATCCAACTCGAACAAAGTATACGCTTTCAACAACTGGTTCACCGTGTGTACCCGCTCCGATTTGGTGGCATAATTCTGTACCAACTGGTCTTTTTTCTCGACCTTTTCCTCGTCAGACAAATTCATCTTGTCTATTTCAGCCAACTCGGAACCGATATCCGGCAATATAAAGAAGTTCGGATCCTCTCCCGCCGCCGTAATCGTATCATGCCCTTTATCCGTCAAATCTATTGAATTCAACTTCTCGTCGATCACGAAATACAACTCGTCCGTGATCTCTGGCATACGACGGTTGTTTTCCTGCATGTATATATTCTCGGTCTTTACCAAAGTCGCCTTATTTCCCTGTTCACTCAAGAACTTGATTAATGGCTTGTACTTGGGCAACCCCTTAAACGCTCTCAATAACAGAATAGCACCCTGTTCCTCCTGTTTCCGGTCACCGCTGGCAAGCAAAGTCTTCGCCTCGTTAAAAATCCGTGAAACCAACTCACGCTGCATACGAACCAATTTCTCCACACGGGGTTTATACTCGTCAAACATCTGGATATCCCCCTTGGGTACAGGACCGGAAATAATCAACGGAGTACGGGCATCATCGATCAACACGGAGTCCACCTCATCCACGATAGCATAATTATGCTTCCGTTGCACAAGGTCTTCCGGGTGTATCGCCATATTATCTCTCAAATAGTCGAAACCGAACTCGTTATTCGTACCGAAAGTGATATCCGCTTGATAAGCCTTTCTTCTCTCGGGAGAATTAGGCTCCGTTTTATCAATACAATCTACTGACAAACCGTGGAACATATACAACGGTCCCATCCATTCGGAGTCACGTTTGGCAAGGTAATCATTGACCGTTACCACATGTACGCCTCGCCCTGTCAAAGCATTCAGGAAAACAGGCAAAGTTGCCACCAACGTTTTACCTTCACCGGTAGCCATCTCGGCAATCTTCCCTTGATGTAACACGGAACCTCCGATCAACTGCACATCGTAATGTACCATATCCCAAGTTATCTCCGTACCTCCGGCAAGCCATGAATTAAAATAAACGGCATCGTCCCCGTCTATTTCCACGAAATCTTTACTAACCGCTAAATCCCTATCAAAATCCGTGGCCTTTACCACGATTTCCTTGTTCTCGGTAAATCGTCGTGCAGTATCCTTAATCACCGCGAAAGCTACTGGCAATATTTCATTCAAAATATCCTCCAGTTTCTTGTCAATCTGCTCTTCCAGCTTATCAATCCGGTTATATATTTCCTCCCTCTCCTCGATAGAGGGTTTCTCGTTTTCCACTTTTGCTTTCAACGCGGCGATCTCATCCTCCTCTGATTTTACATGAGCGTGTATCTTCGCCTTCAGATCAGCAGACACCTTTCTCAAATCATCATGGCTCAATCCTTTAATCTTCTCCCACTCCGCGTTCACCTTCTTAACTACCGGTAACAACTCCTTCATATCCCGATCTGCCTTGTTACCGAACATACTTTTTAATATATCATTAAATCCCATACTTTTTTATAATTGAAAAATTGAAAAATGAAAATCGAAAATGATAAAACATAGTTTACCCCTTCAATCGTAAATCTAAAATCATAAATTTAAAATTATCAGCATCTCCCCGGCGCTCGTATGGGATTAGCTGTTACTTCGGGTACTTTCCAACCCGGAAGCACTAAAGGTGAGTAAGTATAATAAACCTTTACACTATCAATAGAGGCTAAATAATTCTGATGACTAAAAACACCATAGTCCAAATCATCCGCGGTCCTCTTATCCGTGCAAACGGTTATAATTTTTTCAGTGGGAGAAGAAATCAACAAACGGTAGCTGTCATTGGCAACAGGGACATTCCCGGCACGCACCCCAATCGGGAGTGTTGCCACACAACCGGCAAACACATATAAGGCAGCTATTAAATATTTGTTCATTTCCATGACGCCAAAGATAATGCTTTAATCTGAACCTTCAACTTTTAGCTTTTAGTTTTTATCTTTAAGTTTTCACAATTTCTCTCCAAATGCCAAATCACCGGCATCACCGATTCCCGGATCAATATAACAACTCTCCGTCAATCTCTCGTCCACGGCACCTGTCCATATCGTAACCGGCTCATCTTTCAACGCCTCGGTAATTTTATCCACACCTTGACGACTGGACACGATAGCTGCAATATGCGTGTGCAGCGGTCTTCCACCTTGCTTCAACAACTCATGATAAGCAACCACGATAGACGCTCCGGTTGCCAGCATCGGATCTACCAGCAACAATTGCTTTCCTTCCAGACTAGGCGTGTAAATTGAATCGAAACGAATCTCAAAATCTATATGATTCTCTTTATATTTTCTTCTCGCGGAAATAAAAGCACTCCCCGAACGGTCAAAGTAATTTAGAAACCCTTGATGAAAAGGAAGCCCTGCACGCAAAACAGAAGCCACCACCACTTCATCATCTGCCAACCTCACGTCCGCCACATCTATCGGGGTTTGCACCTTTCGCGACGAATAGTGAAAAGTCTTGCTGATCTCGTAAGCCATAATCTCACCGACTCTCTCCAAATTCCGTCGAAAGCGCAAAGGATCCTTTTGTATTTCTTTATCTCTGAGCTCTGCTAAAAAACGATTATAAACCGAATCCTCCTTGTTAATAATATACACCATTATATCTATTCTTAAATAATACTATCCTAAGCCCACAAACTCTTCCTCAATCATAAATCGTAAATCCGAAATTATTTCGTTTCGCCGTTTTCAAAACTCTTGT
>OGKG01002978.1_pt1 | contig 16557 bp, 15 predicted proteins | sample 1572201 | NCBI WGS metagenome assembly OGKG01 (sample SAMEA2582146, study PRJEB24529) | metagenome | biome: Human gut stool | place: China | collected 2011 | reverse complement strand
CTGCGGGCCTGCATCAAAAGGGTAATGCTGCCGCCGCCGTTCAAAAGCTGCATCGCGCCCATCTGGCTTTTGCAGCGGGCCAGGCTGGCGTCGTACTCGGCCTGCTTGTCCGCCAGCGCCTGGACGGCCTGCTCTGCGGCCGCGGTGCGCTCGTCCAGGGTGCGCTGGGCCTCCTGCAAGGCTGTATATATGCCGCTCAACTGGGCGGCGACTTCGGCGCTCTGCCCCTGCAATTGGTCGATCTGGCTCTGGGTCTCGCTTTGCTGGTTTTGCAGTTCTTCCAGTTCTTGCTGGGCTTCGTTGTAGGCCTGCTGGGCTTGATTCTGTTTTGCCGATAATTCGTCCTTTTTGCTGTCAGCATACGCGCCAAACGGCGCAAAAAGGGTGCAAAAAAGCAGCCCCGCCGCCAATACAGCGGCGGGGAAGTGCCTGTATTTCATCTTGTTACTCCGCTAATAGGGCAGTCCCGGTCAGGTCTGCGGGTGCGCCGTCCTGCCGTGCCTCAAAGTGCAGGTGCGGCCCGGTGGAATTGCCGGTGCTGCCCACATATCCCAAGACCTGGCCTTGGACCACGGACTGCCCGGCAGAGACGAGCAGCGACTTCATGTGCTGATACTCCGTTTCCAGCCCGCCGCCGTGGTCAAGCACGACATAGTTGCCCTTTTCAACATCGTAGTCGGCGGCGGTCACGATGCCACCGGCGACGGCGTAAATCTCCGCGCCTTCCTCGGCGGCAAAGTCAATGCCGGGGTGGCCGTTTTCGGGGTCATAGCCGCTGACCTGCGGCGGGGGCGCGACCGGCAGGGTAAAGAGATCCACGCCGGAAAGGGCGGCTCCATCGGCGGCAGTCACCTGGTCGGAAGCGGCACGGCGCACGGCCTCGGCCAGGATTTCATCCGCCTTTTCCTGTGTCAGTTCGGCGGCATCGCTGCCGTCGTAGGCGGTAAAATACCGCGGCTCCACCAGCGTGCCATTGACCTGCATCTCAAAATGGCAGGCGTTGCCGGTGGTGTGCCCGGTGGAACCCACGTACCCGATGACCTGACCGGCGGTCACGGTCTGCCCGACCTGCACGGCGCAGGACTGCATGTGGGCGTACAGCGTGACCCAGCGCAGGCCGTCGGCGTCGGTACCGTGGTCGATCTCCACAAAATTGCCCCAGCTGTAATGCTCCTGCGCGGCCAGCACAACACCGTCCGCGGCGGCGTAAATCTCGGTGCCCTCATCCGCACAGAGGTCATCGCCGCGGTGGCTGTTCTCGGTGGCAAAGCGGGAAATATATTTGTACTTGACAGGGCAGATAAAGCGCGGGCTGTTCGCGGCATCGCTCAATGTCGGCAGGGCAGAGGTCTGTACCACCGGCGCGGGCGTTTCGGCTGGCTGGGCGGTCTCGGCGGTGGCCGGGCTTTCCGGTGTGGCTGTTGTGGTCTCGGGCTGTGCGGACAGCTCCGGCCGGACCATGCAGGCGGCAAAGCAGAGGCCGACCACGGCTATGCAGACCGCCAGTGCCCCGGCACCCAGACGGCGGTAGTGCAGCAGATGCACGATGCGCTCCTTCACGCTGCCCTGGCCGAAAGCCAGGCTGCCCGGTATGCTGCGGCCCTGCACGGCAAAATGCAGAAGGCTCTCACAGTAGGCGTTGCGCTCGGGCAGGGGACGGCCCCGCACGGCGGCCTCGTCGCAGGCTGCCTCCATGTCGCGCTCAAAGGTGCAAAACGCCAGCCAGGCCAGTGGGTTGAACCAGTGCAGGCAGGCCACGGCGTAGAACAGCGGCTTGGTCAGCGGGTCGCCGCGGCGGATGTGGGTCTGCTCGTGCAGCAGCACGGCCTGCCGGGCGGTTCCCTGCAAATCGTCGGGCAGGGAGACGCGCGGGCGCAGAATACCTAAGGTAAACGGCGCAGTCACGCAGGCCCCGCCGTAGCAGCCGTCCGATGTTTTGCAGGCCAGCGCCACATGGCGTTTCAATTTTATGTACCCAACGATACCGCGCACGGCCAGCACCGCTACGCCAACCGCCCACACGGCGGCCAGCGCGTGCCAGGGCGTCAGCCGGGCGTACCACGGCAGCGCCGCGGCGGGCGCGGAGACAGCGGGCGGGGGCGCGACCAGCGGCAGTTCGCCCAACTCCTGCACGGTGTCAGCAGCTGCGGCCAGCTGGGTGTTCTGCGGGCGGGGCAGGGAAAGTGGGATGCCCCAGGGCAGCACGAACCGCAGCCCCACGGCAAGCCACAGCCAGCATAAAAGGCGGCTGGGTGCGTGGGCGCGGCGCAGCAGCTTACAGACGGCCCAGGCCGCCAGCGCGGCAACGCCGCCCCGGGCGCTGAGCAGCAAAAACGCGAACACGGTACTGCGCATAACTATCCCTCCTCGCGGTGGGCGGCGTCGAGCAGTGCACGGATTTCGGCAGCCTCGGCGTCGCTGATGGGCTGGGTGTTCAAAAAGGCGGCCACAAAGCGCGGCAGGCTGCCGCCAAAGGTCTTATCTACCACGGCGGCGCTCTCGGCCTGCTGGACATCTTCCTTTTTAATAAGGCTCGTCACCTGGCCGTCGGCGTTTTGCAGAACGCCCCGTTCGCAGAGCTTTTTCAGTACGGTATAGGTCGTACTCTTTTTCCAGCCCAGCGCGTCGGCGGCCAGCGTCACCAGCTGCCCGCTGGGCAGCGGCTCATGGTCCCACACAAGGCAGGCAAAACGGTATTCGCCCTCGGCAAGGCGCAGCGGTTCGTGGTTTGGCATAGGGGAAGCTCCTTCCTGGTTTATTGCAATAGACCTGTCCTTGCTTATAGTCTACTACAATAGACCGAAAATGTCAATAAAAATTCCCCGCCGCAGATATGCGGCAGGGAACCCGGGGGTATAGGGCAGCAGCAAAACCGCCCTCATGAAAACTCACGAGGGCGGTTCATAAGCGGAAAGAAAGGGATTCGAACCCTTGAGGGCTTTAGGGGCCCTACACGATTTCCAGTCGTGCGCCTTAGACCAGCTCAGCCATCTTTCCATTTCTTATGTTGTATCGTAGATTTTTCAATTCACGACCAATTTTGCGACAATCGGGGCAACACGATTTCTTGCTTTCGCGTTCCTCACGACTGCCTTGATATAATACCAGCAATTTCCGAAAAAGTCAAGAGTTTTTTTTAGAGAATTTTCGACTTTTTTCTAAAGTCGTGAATACAGCCCTATTTTCTATGTTGAATCCCTCGGCGGATACTCAATCCAGCGTTATTTTTAAGCGTTCCACATCATTGCGGATACGCTCAAACAGCGCATCGGAAAGAACGGCGCGCGCGGTTTGTCCCAAGAGAATATTTTTATTATCCTCAAAAGCGGCATAGATGGTTGTTTGCAAGTCGGCCTGTAAGTCAGCAAGCAATCTGTCCATGCGCTCATTATAAAGGCGCGCTGCTTCTTTCTTTGCTATTGAGGGAACAAGGCGGCTTATTTCCTATTGGGCGATTTTGTGGCTGCGTTCATCGTGCCACGCTTCATGTTCTGGATTATAGAAGATGTTCGTTGTTTTCATAGGCTGAATCCTCCAACGCTGTAAGGCTCTGTGTAAGCGTTTCATACTCAAAGGGATAGTATTTCAACAAAGCTCTTTCCACGCGCTCACAGAGCCGCTTAGAAGCCTTTCTTTTGGTGCGTGAAAGGTCGTATAAGTCGTAGACATTTAAACCCGCCTACGCTGCAAATGCAGCCCTTGAAACGCCGCACAAGGGACGCAGCATAGAAACGGCGCTGTTTAGTTGCTCTTGTTTTGTCATTGTTCAACACCTCTGTTGGTTCGTATGAGGGGGATATAATGCAGGATAATCACAAAAGGCAAAATCAAAAAACGGTATCTGCTGACTGTTGAAGTGCAAACAACTTCCGAAAATTTGCGATTTTGTGTTAATTATTATATCTTATTTTTTGGATTTTTCTTGTTTTCTTATTACTCTCTTTAAAAATGATATTATAAATATAATATATAATTATAATAAATAGAATTAAGACAGACCGCGCGCGTAGCTGACAGCGCGTTAGCGCGTGTCTGGTTAAGCGCGCTGATAAAACCAAACAGGAATTGCAAAGAATAATAGGGATAACAGTAAAGGGATAGTAATGAAAATAATAATAGGAATAATAAAAGGGATAGTGTAAGGAATTATATAAGAGATAATATAAGAAGAAATATAACGATATAAAGAGAATAATATAGAAGAATTAAGAGAAGCAGAGAAAACAGGTAAAGAAGAAGTAATAGAGAAAGTGTCTCCGAACATACAGGTAAGAATATAGTAAGGAAACTATAATGTGGGATACTGATGTTTTGTTTCAAGTTCTACATGGAATAGTCCCAAACAAGAGAAGAAACGACCTTGTTGTTTAATTGCGGAAATAGAAAAAATTGCGCGCTGTTTTCTCTGTCCATTTTTGAAGTATATAGAGCGCGCGCCGTATATAACCAAAAGATAGGAAAAGTAATTTTGTCGATTCTGCGCAGCGAAAATCAAAAGAAAAAAAAGCGCGGTCTGAATTAGGACACGAAACGGCAAGAAAAAATAGCGTAGAAATAAGGATTTTAAAGCAGCAGGAACATGCAATTCAGAAGCGAAGAACAAAAACTAAGGAAAACTAAGGTTTGCAAAGAAATAGACGATAATTGGAAATAAAATAAAAGTAAAAAAGTTCAAATATCGTGTCAAATTCTTATATATAGTACGGACTATGGGACACGCCATGTGCTATAATATAAGTAAAGAAAGGGAAACAAACCCGAAAGAGACAAGCACAAAAACGAAAGGAAGAAAACATTATGTCTAAGTTTTATACCGTAAGCCTCCAGAATGAAACCATCATCTTCACCGCTGCATTTGAGAAGAAGCTCAACAACGGCAACAAAGAAGCCTATGACCTTTATGTTGAAACGAAAGCCAAGTTCCCCATGTTCAAGATTGAGGTCGAAGAAGCTAAAAAGCGCGTTGGCAAGTATGACCATACGACTATGGACGATATTGAAGCCTACATTGGTGACGATGAACACAAAGAATGGAAGGTCGAGTTTGACAAGCTGTTCGGTGAGAAGATTCCCAGCAAGACCAATTCGACCAAGAGTGTCCGCAAAGTCAAGTTTGCTGTAATTCGCAAGTGGTTTGTTGAAAAGCGCGAAAAGGAAGAAGCAGACAAAGCTAAGAAAGCGCGCGAAGAGGAAGAAGCAAAAGCCCAAAAGGAGCGCGAAGCCGCCGCGAAGAAAGCCAAGCGCGCAAGCAAAAAGGTTGCTGACGAAGATAATGCAGCAGAGCAGAATGTGCCGCTTGAAGTAGCTAATAACTCCCAGCAGGAGCAGCTTGACCTTGTTTCCTAATAGAAAAGGCGCGTGTATCGGTTAAAGATACACGCGCCCATTGATTTCAATAATATTTTTCTAAAGCGGTTTTCGCTGACTTTGCAATATCTAATATAGCCTTTGCCTGTTGAGCATTGCAGCCATCAAGAAGCTGCTGTAATTCATCACCTGTTGAGCTAACGCTATCACGCGGACTGTCAAATAGAAGATCGTCAACACGAACTTCCAAAGCGTCCGCTAAGTCAACCAGAACAGGCAAACTCAATTTTGTGTTTCCCGTCTCAATATGGCTCATGTGTGTAGTTGAAATGCCTACTTTTGAAGCTAATTCGTCCTGTGAAAGTTTATGAGCCTTACGGATTTTACGGATTCTTTGACCGATTTGGTAGTAGTCCATGCTATAAATCACCTACACAATACATTTCTACTTGAATTATATAGGCAAATATGCTATATTTTAATAAACTGCATAGGCTGTTTATTGTCTATATAGTTCATATAGGCGGCTTTTGCAAAAATAAGGAGGATTTCAAAGATGAAAACCCGAAAATTACTTGCCCTAATTATGACAATAGCGCTTGCTTTGTCACTGTTTGCTTGTGGAGCAAGCGAAGCAGGAAAGGACACGCCGCCATTTTCAAAAGTTTCTCTGGATTGTTCCGAAGATGATGTAGTGAAAGCCTATGGTGAGTGTAGCAACATTTCAACCAACGACCAAGGCGGAAATGTATATACTTATTTGTCAGACTATAAAGGAAAAGACGGCGCAGTTTATATCAGCTTTGGAGCAGATGGAAAGCCGATTAGTATTCAGTGGATTTCTTTGCCTAAAACCAGTGATGAATACACTGAACTCTGCAATACACTTACTTCTGACTTGAATAAGCAATATGGAGATGCTTATTTTACCAACGAAACGGCAGAAGTAACCGTATGGAAAGATGATAGTAAAGCGGTAACGCTATTTACAATTAATAGCAATGACAGCTATACAGTCAGTGTCAACTATGCAGCAAAATCCGCCGAGGAAATCGCAGAAGCGTTTAAAACAGATGACGCAAATGCAGCAGCCGAACTTGAAGCAAAGTCGAAAGTCTATCGAAAAGGCGAAACCGCAGAGACTGCAAACTATAAATTGACAGTTGATACTGTTGATGCAACGCCTGAATTTGAAGCGTATACGCCATCTGACAGTAGCCAAGAATATTTCTTTGTGAGTTTTGAACTGGAAAACACCTCTGATGAAGCATTAGCAACTCGGTCTTTCCTCTCCATCGTAGTAGATGGTGAAAGGGCATCTACAAGAAGCACTTACGAAAAGTACAACGGCGTTGATGAATTCGATGAATACAGTGATTTACAGGCAGGACGCAAAACGGTAGCGTATATTTCGGCAACGATTCCTGTTGATTGGAAAGAAGTTCAGCTTATTACCTCTGACGGTGTAACATTTGCTTTTGATCATAATGATTTGGATGCGATGTCAAGAAAGAACGGCAGTAATGAATCTACAATTTATTACATTGGCGACACAATGTATCGCAATGGATTAGCAATTACTCTGTCCAGCGCAAAACTAACTGACTATGTGAGTTATAGCGCGTACTCGTATTTTGAGCCAGATCCAGGCGAACATTTCTTGATCCTGTTCTTTGACATTACAAACACATTGAATCAGCCGCAAAAAATCAAGTGGTTGTATAACTACGACACCTATATTGACGACTATGCTGACAGCTTAACATATTTCATTGGAACAGAAATAGACGGAGTGGATAGCCTATATGCGCAAGATGGTACAGCAATTCCAAGCGGTAAATCTATGAGTGGCTATATGGTTGTTAAAGTTCCCGATGGTTGGAACAAAGTTGAACTGCAAAGCCGCCAAGGGACATTTGAAATCAATTCCTCTGATTTCCAATAATATAGGCAAATATCTAAACCGTTCCAAAAGGTATACTTAAAGAAACACCCCTCAAACGCAGATTTGAGGGGTGATTTTACGTTTCAAAAAACTGTAAAATATTTTAGATACGTCTCAATTATATAATTGACTTTTTGATACGCTTGTGTTATAATAATATTAGAAAATGAAAGGGGCACAAGCGATATGAAAAGAACAGTTTGGGGCTATTGCAGAGTTAGCAGCGTAGAGCAGAATTTAGATAGACAGCTTGCCGCAATGCAAGAGCAAGGCATAGATGAGCGTCATATTCGCTGTGACAAAGCATCGGGCAAAGACTTCAATCGCCGCGAGTGGAACGCGCTGGTTGGTACAAAAGAATCTGCACCGCTGCTGCGTGAGGGCGATTTGCTGGTTGTCCTTTCTCTTGACAGATTAGGCCGCAATTACACCGAGATTCGCCAACAGTGGGAATACATCACAACAGAGATTGGCGCGGATATTAAAGTGCTTGATATGCCGCTGCTGGATACCAGCACGTCAACAGAAAATCTTGATAAGCGCTTTATCGCAGATTTGGTTTTGCAGATTCTAAGCTACACAGCAGAGAAAGAACGCACGAACATTCACAAGCGCCAAGAGCAGGGGATAGCAGTAGCAAAGGCGCAGGGCGTGAAGTTTGGACGGCCTACGACAGAGTTTCCCGCTGACTGGAATGAAGTATACGCACAGTGGAAGAACGGCGAAATTAAGGCCGTAGACGCTATGCGAGTGCTGAATCTGACAAAGCCCACATTTTACCGTCTTGTGAAGCGTTACGAAGAAAAGGCATAATAAAAAAGAACGGCGTTCAATTCGACACCGTTCTTTTCTATTTTGGTTAAACAATGCGCTTTCTGATTTTGCGTCCGTTGCCTTTTGTTTTGGCAATGATGGCGTGTTTCTCTGCCTGCTCTTTAATGTCGGAAGCGTATAGGTTGGAGTAATGCTGTACCATCTTCAAACTGGACTGCCCTAGCATTTTCTCAAGCTGCAAGAGGTCACCGCCGTCAATAATCCATTTTTTGGCAAAGGTGTGACGGAACAGGTGGACAGAGGTCTTTTCAACGTTGCGGCTTCTGTTGTAGTTTGCAATCGCTTTTTTAATTGCGTTCTCGGATAGCTTTTGGCCTATGATACTGCAAAACAGTGGCTCATCTTCTCCAACAGGAATACCGTCAACCTCTGTCCTGTAGTCCTCTATGTAGTTGCGCAAGATTCGTGTAATCTTCTTGACAAGAGGGATGCGTGTGGGCTTTCCGTTCTTTTGACGGTTGACCGTGATATAACCATCATCGAGGTCAACGTCTCCAATGCGTAAGTCGGCAACAGAAGAAACGCGGTTGCCTGTGGCGAGGAAGTAATTCACTAACACCCAATTCCGATTTTCAAGAAAGTCATCTGTTTTTGGCTTCCTTAAAAGACGCTTGATTTCATCATCTGTATAGCAGTTCTTGATAGGTGGCTCTGGCTGTTTGACTGTAATTTTGCGGCGCGGTATCCAGCCTTCTTCCATTGCAAAATATGCGATGGCACGATATGCACGGAAATAGGACGCAATGGTTTGGTCGTTGACACCCAAATTGGCAAGATACTTTCTGTAATCGCGCTCAAGACCATCAACTGTCAATAGAGAAATTGGGAACTGTGCGCCTGTTCTGTTGAGTGCTTCTTTATTTGATATGTCTGACAACGGCGTTGGCTTAGTCGATGTAGACAAGCCAAGCTCTTTAGCCGCAGGAACTTTGAAATAGACAACCTCCATAAATTCACACAGCTTAAAATAGCCGCGCACATAAAACTCAATCGTCTTTTGTGAGTTGCCTTTATCCTCTTGTGCGGTTTGAAAGTCGGTGAACAATTCTAAAAGGGAAGTGTTATCCGCTGTGCGTTCGCCCTTGCCGCGTTTTGTGATTTCAACCGCAACACCATTCTTTCCGTTTATTTTGGTTTTGCGCGTGTGTATCTGTGCCATAGTCAAACAACCCCTTACAAATTCAATTATAGTGGCAAACGATTTTTTTGTAAAGGTAGCCACGACTTTATCTGTGAGGATAGCCACGATTTCGCCGTAAAAGTGTGAATCAAAAATACACGATTGGCGCGAAAGTGATTTGCAAATAAAAAACAAAAAAGAACCAATTTTAAACGCGTTATCGTTCAAAATTGGTTCTTTGAAGTATCTAAGATTTCCGAAAATGGGAGGCACTATTTCCAGTCGTGCGCCTTAGACCAGCTCAGCCATCTTTCCACATATTCAGTTGTGCAGCGCCTGACTGCATGAGCTATTATAGCAATCGGTGCGGCAAATGTCAAGCAAAAATTGCAGAAAATTCTCGAAAATTTTCCCGATGGGCGAAATGCACGCAAAATATGCGCTCGAACTGCATATTTTGTACGTTTTATCCTCTTGCAAACCGCCGTGCAAGGTGCTAAAACTATATAGGTGTGAAACATCTTCCGGGCATTGCGCCCCCCTGCAGATCAAAAATGCGTGCATCGGGGATGTACGACTTCCCAATTTCTGTGGGTGCACGATTTCACCCGGACAAAAGGAGAGGATATTTCATGTATTCCATTTTTCGTGACCTGGCGATCATTATTCTGAGCGCCAAATTCTTTGCGCTGGTCGCCCGCAAGTGCAAGGCCCCGCAGGTCGTGGGTGAGATCATCGCCGGTCTGCTCATCGGGCCGTGCCTGCTGAATCTGGTGCAGACCAACGATTCCATTTCCACCTTCGCCGAAATCGGCGTCGTGCTGCTGATGTTCACCACCGGCCTGGGCACGAACCTGAAAGAGTTGATGCGTGCCGGCCCCATCGCTACGCTGATCGCCTGCGTGGGCGTGTTTGTGCCGCTGGTGGGCGGCACGCTGCTGTATGGTGCGTTCTACGGCTTTGCGGCAGTGGGCAGCCCGGAGTTTTACCGTGCTCTTTTCATCGGCACCATCATGACAGCCACCAGCGTTTCCATCACAGTGGCAACGCTGCAGGAGCTTGGTCATTTGAAGAGCTTCCTCGGCACGACCATCGTCAGCGCGGCGGTCATTGATGACGTCATCGGAATCATCGTATTGACCTGCGTGCTGGGTGCCAGCTCCGGCGAGGGCACCGGCATCGGCGGCGTGCTGATCCAGACTGTGCTGTTCTTCCTTGTCGCCATCGGTGTGGGCGTCATCATCCACTACGCCATGAAGTGGCTGGACGCCCGCAACCCCCACACCCAGCGCATCACCGTTGTCAGCCTGGCGTTCTGCTTCGCTATGGCTTACATTGCCGAGCAGTACTTCGGCATTGCTGATATCACCGGCGCGTACATTGCGGGCATCGTCCTGTGCACGATGAACGACGCCTCCTACGTCGAGCGCCGCGTGGACATCAGCAACTATGTCATCTTTGCACCGGTGTTCTTTGCGTCCATCGGCCTGAAAACCGATATCAGCGGCCTTACGCCGGAAATCTTCCTGTTCTGCGTCTGCTTTGTCATTGTGGCGCTGGCAAGCAAGATTATCGGCTGCGGCCTGGCGGCCAAAATCTGCCGCTTTAATTGGGGCGATGCTCTCAAGGTCGGTGTCGGCATGATGACCCGCGGTGAGGTCGCACTGATTGTTGCCCAGAAGGGCCTGGAAGTCGGAGTCGTTGACCCGGTCTACTTTACGGCGGTCATCCTGCTGATCGTTGTGTCCAGCGTCGCCACGCCGCTGGTGCTGAAAGCCCTGTTTACAAAAATGCCGCCCGTCCCGCATCCGAGCCAGGCAAAGGCGTAATTCGAGTAAAAGCCTCCCCTTTGAGGACAGACTCCCCCGATACGGGGGAGGGGCGCATAGCGCCAGAAGGGGGAGCGGCGGCCGGGAGCTGACTGTTTATGCCGCGAGGCTGCGGCCCACCCCTCACCCGCTGCGGTGGGAACTCCCATCAAAGAGGAACTAAAAAAGGCAGACGCTGCTTTGCGCCTGCCTTTTCATTTTTTATTCTGCATTATGCAGATGATTGTCCACCCATTTGATCAGCAGCTCCAGCGCCACCAGGTTGTGCCCGCCCTCGGGCACAATCAAATCGGCTTTGCGCTTGCTCGGCTCGACGAACTGCTCGTGCATCGGCTTGACGGTGGTCAAATACTGGTTGACCACGCTGTCCAGCGTGCGGCCGCGCTCCTTGACGTCGCGGACGATGCGGCGCAGAATGCGCACATCGGCGTCGGTGTCCACGAACACCTTCATATCCATCAAGTCGCACAGCTCGGGGGAGTCGAAGATCAAAATACCCTCGACAATGATAACCGGCGCGGGCTGCACGAGAACGACCTTGTCGCTGCGGTTGTGGATGGTGTAGTCATACACCGGCACCTGCACCGGGGGGCCGGCGCGCAGCTCCCGCAGGTGGGCGACCATCAGCGGCGTGTCAAAGCTGTCCGGGTGGTCGTAGTTCAGCTTGCAGCGCTCCTCGTAGGGGAGCTCGTCGTGGCGCTTGTAGTAACTGTCATGGTTGATGACGCTGACCTCGTTCGCACCGAAATGATCCCGCAGCTTCTCGGTCAGGGGCGTTTTGCCGCTGCCGGTGCCGCCTGCAATGCCGATGATGATGGTTTTCATATCCACAGCTCCTTATACGTCCAATTTGATCTCGCGCCCGGTGGGCTGATACGCGCGGTATTTCACGCCGGTCATGTTGAACATCCGGCGGCTGGCAATACTGGCGTGCGTGTCGTGATATTTATCCGATAAATAGATCAATTCCTTGATGCCGCTCTGGATGATGGCCTTGGCGCACTCGTTGCAGGGAAAGAGCGTCACATACATCCGCGAACCGCGCAAATCGTGGTTGGGACTGTTCAAAATTGCGTTCAGCTCCGAGTGGCAGACATACATATATTTTGTGTCCAGATCCTCGCCCTCGCGCTCCCACGGCATATCGTCGTCGCTGCAGCCGATGGGCATACCGTTGTAGCCCAAAGACAAAATCTTATTCTCGGGGCTGACGATACAAGCGCCGACCTGGCTGTTGTTGTCCTTCGACCGCATGGCCGAAAGCATGGCAATGCCCATAAAATATTCGTCCCAGCTGATGTAATCCTGCCGTTTCATAGGTACACCGTCCTTTTGGCTTTTTCTTTATTATACTGTGCCGTGCGGCGCGGTGCAAGATGGTTCGCGCAAATATTTCCGCCGAGTGGCCTCGCCGCCGCGCAGGTGACGCTCGGCTTTGTTTTTCTGCACGACGGCCTGCACCTCGGCCCACAAGCCGGGGTTCTGGCGGCGCAGCCGGTGCTGGTCCTTCCAGATCGTGGATTTGCTCACGCCGAACACGGCTGCCGCCGCCCGCACGGTCGCGCCGCTCTCCACAATATACCGTCCCACCGCCGCCGCGCGCTCCTCAGGGTCGCCCTTCATAGCCTGACCTCCTCACATAGGAATTTCTGTCAAATCCTATGTGAAAGAGGGGCGGAGTATGCTATACTGTTTTTACAAAGGAGGGAAACCCGATGACATTTGAGCGTTACCCGGAATTGGATACCCTGCTGCTGGCAAATCCTGGCGCAGTGCGGGATTATAAACCAGAGTGGGGCTGGGATCGCTATATGGTGGGCGGCAAAATGTTCGCCGCACTGCTGACTACGGCAGACGACTGTGCCCCGGAATACCAAAACCATCCGATGCTGACGGTGAAAGTCGCACCGGAGGAGGGAAACTTCCTGCAGCGACAGTACCCGGATATCCTGCCTGGGTATTACATGAACAAGCAGCACTGGATCAGCGTGCGGCTGGATGGGGCCGTGCCGCAGGAAGAGGTCATGCGCCTGTGCAAAAGCGGGTATGCACTGATTTTTGCCAAGCTGACAAAGAAAATGCAGAAAGAAATTTTGGGGGAATAGGCAAGGCCCGCGCAGGAAAACATCCGGCGCGGATCTTGTTTATACAATTTTATACACGCGGCATCCGTCATTCTCGTACCACACCGGATACCGCGCGGCGTACCAACTCTCGTCTGCATCGGCAAATTTGCCGTAGACGGAGGAATCAAACAGCACATACCCCACATCCCACGCCGCCAGTGTGCCCTCGTTGGGATGCTCGTACAGCGCTGCCATGGCGCGGTACTCGTCGGCGTAATCCATGCCGTGGTAATAGACATAACTGCCCGACCCGCAGAGTATCCGCCGCCCGGCCAGCGCAAATACCGGCGTGACATGGCTGTCGCTTGTCAAAAACAGCGCGTCGCTCTCGGCGTTCGCATCAATATAGTCGGCCAGTGCAATGTCATTCGCGCTCCAATGCTGGTAGTCGCTGAAAATCTCCCGCCCGACGGTCAGCACACTGCCGAACATGGCCGCAAAACAGCACACCGCCAGCCCCAACGCCCGCCAGGGCAGGGCACGGACCTTGGCAAACAAATCGACCAACAGCTGCGCCGCTAAAATGCACCCCAGCATATGCCAGACGTAAAGCAGTTTGTTATTGTCGTAATTGTTGGGCTGGAACACAACGAACTCCGCCAGCGTCAAAATTGCCAGCCCGCCGCCGTAGAGCCACCGCTGTTTGGGCTTGGCGTGGATAAACGCCGGAACCAGCAGCAGATACACAAGCCCGATATTTTTGATGTAAAACCAGAAATAATTGTCCTTCAGCGTGCCGTTGTCCTGGCCGTTGATCCAGTTGAAGTGCAGCCGCAGCATGTGCTGACCGTTCAAGCTTTGGGCCAGCACGGTGGGCAGCATCTGCGCCAGCCACGCCGCGCCGCACACCGCCGCCAGCCCCAGCCAGGGCAAAAGCGTCTCCCGCCGTGCACCCTGCGCCAGAGTGTATACGCCGCCCACAAGGCACAAAAGCACCAGCGCCAGCGCACTGTGGGTATGCAAAAGCGGCACGGGCAGCGCCAGCAGGGCCAGCCATGGCCAAAGGCGGCGCTTGCCCTCATAGCAGAACCGCCACAGCAGGTACACGGCGGGAAAGAGCACGCACCAGCCGAACAACGTTGCCCGCTGGGGGATGAGCAGATCGACGATGGGGTTGACCCACTCGATGTTTTGCTCTACAAAATTTGTCGGTGTGGTGTAGAACCCGGTGAAGATGCCTGCAAACTTTTCAGCACTGCCGAGAAAATACACAAAGCCGAACCCGCTGCCCATAAAGAACAGGTAAAACGCAAGGCTTGCCTTGGCGGCGCTGTCCGTCATCCGGCGGGCCAGCTGCCAGAACATACCGTACACCGACAAAAATGCGGGAAGCATCGGCAGAAGATACGCCGTGCGCAGGTCCGCCCCCAGCACCAAAAATACGCTGGAGACAGTCTCGCACAAGAACGGATACCCGAAACGGTGCTCGCCGCCCAATAGGGGATAGCACGGTAAAAATTCACCACTCTGCGCGATATATTTAATGAACCCCAGGTGCATCGGCATATCGCCGTAGCAACTCTGCCCGGTGTGGTACGCGCCGTTTACCATGTGCAGTACATGGGTGTGCAGCAGGTACAGCGTGATGAGCACGACCGGCAGAATGCAGGCCCACAGTGCGCCGCAATCGGCATCTTTTGCCATGCCGCGCAGCCGCACACCCCGGTGCAGCAGCACGCCGCCCAGAACGCCTGCGGCTGCAGCCGCCAGCAGAACGGCGGGCAGCGTGAAGCCCAGCGCCAGCGCAAGCACCGCAGGCAGCACCGCCAGCAGCGACACGCCAAACCCGCAGCCCAGCGGCAGAATAACGGCAGCGCTCCCATCTGGCACCGCCCGGCGGGCCAAGAGCAGGCCAACGTATATGAATAAAGCAAGATAGAGAATCGAAAGCAGCATCTTTACACTCCTTCCAAATCAAACGGCGGCGTGTATTCCTCGCGGGCGCTGCTTTTTTCCTGCATATAGCCGTCGGTCAGGCCCAGGCGCACGGCCTCGTCAATGACCTGCCGGTACTCATAGGTCGTGATGCGCCGCCCTAAACCGTGCTCGGCCGCCTTATAAAAAGGGGTAAACTGGCTCATCAAACTCGGGATAAATGCGACGCCCGTTTCCGCCCGCAGTGCGGCCAGCCGCTGCAAAACGGCCTTGCTGTCCGCCGCATGGCCGGGCAGCGCCAGATGCCGCACAATCACAACCAAATACCAAAACCATTTCGGTAAATAGCCGTCCGCATCGTACACCGGCGCACCGGTCTGCAAAAACATCTGGCGAAGGGCGGCGTCGGCCACGGCAGGGTAGTTCTGCGCGGCGGAAAGCTCGGCAGCCAGCGCACCGTCCGCATACTTGTAGTCCGCCAGCCAGATATCCACATACCCGGCCAGCGCCTTGACAGCCTCCACCGTCTCATACCCGCCGGTGTTGTAAACGACTGGCAGGCAGAATCCGGCGGTCCTTGCCTGATCCAGCGCCGCCGTGACCCAGGGCAGGTATTGCGATGCCGTGACGAGGTTCAGATTTTTCGCCCCGCCGTTTTGCAGATTCATAAAAATCTCGGCCAGCCGCTCTACGGAAATCTCCTTGCCAACCTCACCCTGGCTGATGGGGTAGTTCTGGCAGTAGCAGCACCGCAGCGTACACCCGCTGAAAAATACCGTGCCGCTGCCGGTCTCGGCGCTGGGGTCGCCGCTTAAACACGGCTCTTCCCAGTGGTGCAGGGCGGCGCGGGCTACCCGCAGGGTATCGTCGGCCCCGCAAAGGCCCCGCTGCCCGGCGGCGCGGTCGGCCCCGCAGGCCCGGGGGCAAAGGGTGCAATGGTGCGGCAGCTGCATAAGAATCCCTCTTTCACAAAAATCTTTCATTTAATTTTACCACAAACTGCGAAAGTGTGGTATACTATACCTACAAATAACCTAAAATAAAGGAGTGTGCTCTTATGTCTACCCCTCATAACCGCGCCGAAAAGGGCGATTTTGCCAAGACCGTGCTGATGCCCGGCGACCCGCTGCGCGCTAAATTCATTGCCGAGACTTTCCTCGAGAACCCGCGCGTCGTCACCGATGTGCGCGGTATGCTCGGCTATACCGGCACCTACCAGGGCCGCCCCATCAGCGTGATGGGCAGTGGTATGGGTATGCCGTCCATCGGTATTTATTCTTATGAGCTGTTCAGCCAGTACGGCGTTGAGAACATCATCCGCATCGGTTCCGCAGGCTCCTACACCGACAAGGCCAAGCTGTTTGACGTTGTGCTGGCTACCGGTGCTTACTCCGAGAGCAACTACGCCGTGACCCAGAGCGGCGACACCGACGATATCCAGACCCCCAGCGCCGAGCTGAACGACGCCCTGCGTGCCAGCGCCAAGGCTGCGGACATCCCGCTCATCGAGGGCAACATCCA
>OGKG01002977.1_pt1 | contig 16568 bp, 25 predicted proteins | sample 1572201 | NCBI WGS metagenome assembly OGKG01 (sample SAMEA2582146, study PRJEB24529) | metagenome | biome: Human gut stool | place: China | collected 2011 | reverse complement strand
TGCCCCCGTCGCCTCTGCAACAAGCGGCGGGGGCACTTTGCGTTTCCGGCAGAGGGGGCATCTGCCTGTCCGCAAGAAAACCTTACTCCAAATGGATTTGGCAGCGCAATGCCCAAATTGGGGAAATGGGTAGTATACTGCCGGATCAGATTGAGACTTTATCTGCCCATATGAAGAAATTTAACACAGGATGGTGATTTTTTGACGATTCAAGACTTATGCAGAGATAAAAAAGCCGCATTGCACATGACGGCTCAAGACATCGCGGATCAATCGGGCGTGCCGCTGTCCACCGTCAACAACTTTTTTGCAAATGCGTCAAAATCGCCGTCCATCAATACCGCAGGGCCGATCTGCGCTGTTTTGGGGATTTCCATGGATGAGTTTTTTGGCATAGGAAATCACTATACGGCCACGGAAGAAACCTTGCAGGCTGAGAAAGTCGGCCTTGAGAAGCGTCTATCCAACAAACGTGAGATCATTACGATGATAAAGCAGGGCGTCAAGACCCGGAACCGCATCATTGCCGCCCTGATCGTGCTCCTGTTCCTGGCCATCCTGTACGGCCTGTATCTGGATTTCAGCTGCGTCCAGGTCGGCTTCTGGCGAGGGTGACCCATGGCAAGATACCCAAAATACTACGTCCGGCCTGACGGCCTCCATGAGACCATTCTCCGGATCAACGGCAAACGGAAGGCCTTTCGGGGAAAGACCGACAAGGAGGTCTGGGAGAAGGTCAAGGCTTTCGACCGGGAGGCGGACCGCATCGAAACGGAAAAAGCCGCCGTATTTGAGAAAATCGCGGACGCATGGTGGTCGGAGATCGAACCAACCTTGGAGCACAATACCCAAAAAAGCTACCGTCCGGCGCTGGCCAGAGCCAAGAAGGAATTTGCAGGGAGGCCGCCCGGCGAGATCACCGCAAAGGAGATCGACCAGTATATCAAGGACTTCTCCGCCACCCGCGCCCGGAAAACCGTGGTGACCCAGTTGCAGATCATCCGCCAGATCTTCCGAAAGGCCGAAGTGGACGGCGTTGTGAGCTATAACCCAGCCAGTGCCGTGAAGCCTCCCCGGAACCTGACGCAGACCCACCGGGACGCTCCATCTCCGGAGCAGATCGAGCTTATAAAAAAAGGCGCAGGCCTCCCATTCGGCCTGTTCGCCTTCCTCATTTATTACACCGGCTGCCGCCGGGGCGAGGCGCTGGCCCTCACCGGCGCCGACATTGACCGGAAGAAAAATCTTGTGCACATCAAAAAATCGGTGTATTATGTAGGCAACTCGCCCCACATCAAACAGCCAAAGTCTGACGCCGGATGCCGGGACGTTCCGCTGCTTCCGGCGCTGGCCAAGCTGCTCCCCAAAAAGCTGGGAAGGGGCTACCTGTTCGCGGAGCCGGACGGCATCCTCCTGACAAACGATCATTTTACTGCGCTGTACGATGCCTACCGGGACGCCAGCGGCGTGACCGTCACGCCGCACCAGATCCGACACGGCTACGCCACCGCCCTGCTGGAAAGCGGCGTGGATCCAAAAACGGCGCAGGTGCTCCTTGGCCACGCCCAGCTGTCCACCACCATGGACATCTACACCCACGTCCGGGACGGCCAGCTCAAGGCCGCCGCGGAAAAGATGGAGAAAGGCTTCTGAACACATATTTTTCGGCTGAACACAGTTTTGAACACAGAAACCCGCAGACCGTTGAAAGCAAACGAAAAGAATAGGCTTCAAATCCCTCCTTCCGCGCCAAATGAAAAACCGTTGAAATTGCTTGCAATGCTTGCAATTTCAACGGTTTTTCGCTGTTTTTAGCTGGCCGTTAGGGCCAGATAGAACCGGTTATAAGGTGATGCGTGAACACAGTCCCGAACACAGTCAGCCCTGCTCCCCCGCCTTGACGATGCCGTGGTAGTAGGCCGCCAGCTTTTCCTTGGGGCCGGGGCCGTCCTTGTCAAAGAGAAACGCCTGGGCCAACTCCGCGAAGAACTCCGCCGTGCTGACGCCGTAGTGGATAGCCACGCTGCCGTAGTCGGAGTACATCATGTTCATCGTGATCCACCAGCACCACGGGGAAATCTTCTCCCAAGACAGGCCCATGCTCTCCGCCAGAGCCGTGGTCTGTTCCATGGGCCAGTGTGGGCCGGTGGTGCCGTCCTCGTTTTCCATGCGGGCCGCCCACGCCTCTGCGTCGGCCTTGGTCATCTCCCGGCCCGTGCAGATAGCTTCCTCTGCGCCCTTGAGCATGTTGAGGCATTCCACCATCGCCATGATCCCCTGCGCCGCGTTAGGGGTGGCAGGATTCCGCATATACTCCCGGATGCTGTATTCCAGCTTGGGAATATACGCCTTGATTTGCTCATGCAGATTCTCCATGGTTGTCCTCCTCTCCGGCCGTCGGGGCCTTCATGGCCTCCTTGACCTTATCAATGGCAGCGTTGCCGATCTGATTGCCGATGCTGCGGCCGGTAGGTGTGGCAGCCATGACGCCCAGCAGCATCCCGATTAACAACTGCACCATGCCGCGCCTCCGTCAGATCCGCTGGACCCGCAGGGCCACGTTGTCAACGGTGGCCTCCACGCCGGACAGCACCAGCGTCAGGGCCGCACCGGCAGCGCAGCAGGGCTGACGCACCAGCGCCGTGAGGTTTAGGTTGACCGTACCGCTGGCCGCGCCGGTCTCGGTGGCGGTGGCACCGGGGACGGCCACACCGTCCTTGTAGAGGGTGACGGTGACAGCTCCGGCCGCCGTGAGGGTAGCGGTGATGGAGGCGTCCACGTCATAGTAGCCGACGCCGGAGAGATTGACCGCGTTGCCGTTGAGGGCAATGTCGCAGCCGTACCGCCGGATCAGGCCGCCCAGAGGGATGACGCCGCCAACAGCTACCGCCGTGGGTGTCTGCATGGCAGCGTATAAAGCAGACTTACAACTCATAATTTTTCTCCTTTCAAAATTGAAGGGCGGGGCACCGGCCCCGCCCGTTACCCGGCCAGAAGGGCCTGAACTGTTTCCAAAGCGGAAAAAGTTGCTCAGATGTTGCCGCTGCCGTTGCAGCCGCAGGATGCGGGGATGATCTGGCCAGCGCAGGTGGACGCCACGCCGTACAGGTTCGGTTTGGTCAGCATCCGGCCCTCGATGGCATCCAGCCGGCGGTTAAAGCCGCAGCAGCAGTCGGAGATCTTCGCCGCCAGCGCGTCGGTCTGCTCCTTGGTGAAAATGCCGTTCTTGAGGTTCTGGTTCTCCGTCTTGAGATCATAGATGATCTCCTGAAGGCGCTGCTCATAGATCCGGCTGGCCTGAGAGGTGATGGCCTCAGTGCTGGCGTTGATGGCCATGCGGGTGGCATTGCTCTGCTGCTCGATGAGGTACTGGGTCCGGGCGGTGTCGGTGATCTCCTGCTTCTCGACCTGGCAGTTGCTCACGCGGCTGCAGCCGCCCTCCTGCGGGGGATAGGGATTGTTGCCGCGATTCCAGCCCCAGCCGCCGCCGAAATTCCCACCGAAAATGGCGAAAATCACGATGATGACAAAAAGGACTGCAATCCAGCTCATACCAGTGCTACGATCTTCCATGTGTTCGTGCTCCTTTCGTGTTTTTATTCCAACCGGCTATTTCAGCCGGGGGAATTTGGTGGAACCGCCCGCTTTCCCCTTCTGAGGGGTCTGTGAGCCGTTCTGTGCGCCGCCAAGGATCTTGTTGGCATCGGAGCGCAAAGCCTCCGGTGTGGTCCCCAGAAGGCCGCACAGGGCCTTTGCCTGCATGGTCTTCCCATAGCGGGCATACAGGCTGTTGGCAATATTGGGATCAATGCCCAGCCGTCTGGCTGTGCTCTGGACGCCCTCCAGCGTGTCAGCCGTCCCGCTGATCGCCTGCTCCGCCTTCTGCACCGCGTTTTGCAGGTCGGCGCTGGGGAACATCCTCGACGCGGCTGCTATGATCTGTTTGAGATCCATTCTCCTTCAGCTCCTTTACCTGGGCCGATAGGCCCTTGATGATCTCGGCCATATCGCTCATAGCCGACTGCATCTCACCCATCAGCTCCTCCTGCGTCTTGGGCGGGGTGATGATGCCCAACTCCACCAACTTGTCATAGTACTGCTGGGTGGTGCCCTCCAGCTCTGTGTAGGCCGCTGCGGTCTTTCCGATGATCTGCTGACGGTTGCCAAAATAGTCCACCTGCCAGATGTCCGCGCCGTCGATGGCGCACATCAGGCAGCTGGAGCCCGTGTATCCTGCGATCGCAAATTGCTGATCCATAGCGCACCTCCTTTTCCTATCCCAATGATACAAAAAATCCGGACAGCCAAACTGCCCGGAAACTGCCTGTATTCTGCCCTCAAACTGCCCAAAGAAAAGCCGTGTCCGAATCGGACACGGCTCTTTCTCTACCCCTGCATATCATCCGCAATCTTGGCGTAGGCCCGCCGCCGGATCTTGGCTAACCCGTCCACGCTGACGTGGAGCAGCGCCGCCGCCTGTAGGCAGCTCTGGCCGTTGACGTCCACCGCCAGCACCGCCGTCTCCTCGTCAGGCGGCAGCCCTACCAGCCGGACGGCCTGCGCCGCCCGGGCCGGGGCCATGGATGACAACAGCGCCCGGATCTCTCGGTTTGTTTTCTCCATGGGTTCTCCAGACTTGCAGAGCGCGTTTCCGCGTGGATGTTGCCATCTTCTGGCCCTCCTTTCAGATGTTTAGTCTGTCCAGTCGGATTTCTTCTCCCGCACGTCGATGTGGGTAAAGCCCTTCTTGGCGTAGATGCCCACGCCGCCCCAATCGGGCATCAGCGTCCGCGCATAATCCGCCACCTCTGCCGGAGCGTGGCCCCTGACGGTAACATCAGCAGCCATGCCATAGCAGTGCTGGCTATGGGCCACGCCGTTTACCTTCGCATTGTACTGCGGCGTCCGGTAGGCGCTGTGAATGACCACCGGAGCGCCGAAGTGGGCGCGGATGGTTTCCAGCACCATCACCAGCCGGGGAGCCACCAAAACAGCGTCGCTGCCGTCTCCACACGCAAACTCCCGCACTTTAAAATGGGCGGAGAGCTGCTTGCCCCCGGAGACGGCTTTGCTGTAAGCGTGGATTTCAACCATGGTTATCCCCCCAGATCTGATACAGTGCCCGGACCATATCGGCGCGGGTCACGGTCTCCCCGGCGTTGGCATCCGTCAGAAGTCTGTGAGCCTTGCCCCATACGAGGGCTTGATCTTCCGGCTTGATCGCCGACCGCTCCCAGAACAGCAGCAGCGTGGGGACCTTCCGGGAGCTGGTCACCTTCCCGCCGGGGAAAATACCCTGCGTAGAGCCGCCGCCGTCCAGCATGAGGGCATCCACCACGCCCAGACCCAGCAGCTTGTTCTGGAGCTGCTCACGGGTCAGGCTGGCCTTGTCGCACCACAGCACCACCTTGCCGTTTGCCAGCCAGCCCACCGCCGTTCGGGCGGCAGACCGGGCCACGTCCGGCGTCAGCTCCCGGTACAGCTTGGAGCCGCCCTTGAGAATCGGGACGCCGGAGAGAAAGGATACTCCCCGGCCCGTCAGCATCTTCGGTGCGTTGTCGGAGCCGATGGACACGCCCCAGTCCTGGTATTTGTCCCGGCTGATGATCTTGCCGTCGATCACCGTCCAGCCCACTGGCTGAAACTTGCCGTTGAACAGATAGCCGTTGATGATATGGGTGCAGCCGGTTTTCGCCTTGATCTGCGCGGGGGTCAGCTTGCCGGTGTTGTGGTAGATCTGCGCACGGGCGCAGTCGAACGTATCAACCATTGACTCTCACAGCCTTCTCAGGATGGCCGCCCTCGTCCCACGTAATGTCGTAGGTGCCCTCCGGGGTCTCCACACGGACGGTCTGACCGGCCTTCGCGATATCGTACCGCATATAGTCATGCAGGTGCTTCACGTCCTCCGGCTCCTTCTCCGCAGGGATAAAGCCCTCCCGCATTTCGTCCTCCGTCCAACCGGCCACGCCGCCGTCGGGATTCAGGTGGAAGTTGGCCCCCGCCTCCTTCAGCTCCGCGTTGATGGCCTCGATGCTCTCGCCGTTCTTCTTGCCCTCGTTGATGATGTTCTCGTAGATCTTGTTCATAATATGTCCCCTTTCAAATTTTCGGTTGACTTTTCAACCGTTTTCAACTGTTCTTGTCCTCGGCTACCCGCTGGGTGCCGAAGTAGAAGCCGATGACCACCGTGAAGATGGTCAGGAACTCGCTGCCGCTAATGCTCTCCCGCAGAGCCAGCACCGCGAACACCACCGTCAGGGTGATGGTCACGAGGCTTTTTACCGCCAGCAGATTGCCCAGCCGTTTCTTGATGTTTTCCATAGTTTTACTCCTTTCTCAGCGGTAGGTCCTCCACCTCCGCCATGATCGTGTTGAGATGCCCGTTGCCCCCCAGCGCCTTGTACGCACGGTGCATCTCTCCCAAGGCTTCTTTGTCCGACAGGCTGATGGAGCCAGCCGCGATGTACGCCTGACCCAAATGCCGGACGCGATCCACCATGAGAACCTTTAAAGCCTCCACGATGGCATCGCTTTTGTCATCCTTGGCCCATTTCCGCTGTAAAATGGCGAGGATGATGGCAGTCACACCGGAGCCGGTAGCAGCGGTCAGCACGATTTGTAAAATTTCCATTTCTAACTCCTTAAAAGTTGCAGTTTTAAGGCGTCTATATGGTTTCCCAATCAAAAAAGCCGCCTTGTCATCCTTGACAAAGCGGCGTGGGCATGTATATAATAGGGCCAGTAAGGACGGCTCACTTTGGTCGGTGCAGGTCGTTCCCCAACAGATTTAGAATCCGTAGAAAAGCCGCTGCCGATTTAGGTGGCGGTTATTTCTTTAGGTCAACGCCTAATTTGATAGCCGCAATCACAAGCATAAGTAACGCAATGGTTTCTGCTGTGCTCATGCGGTCACCCCCTTTACGGGGAAACAACCGTACCGTTCTTACTGGCGAACCCCATCATACACGATTCGCCTTGCTTTGTCAATTTTCCGCGCCGCCCACTGGGCGGCTTTTGTTATGTGCGCGCCTCACCCCCTTACACGATGGTATTGGACTCATCCAAATAGTAAGTAGTGTTGATTTCCGGTGTTCCCTTGAACGTGCCTCCCGTATTGGCGAACATCTTGTCAAGCGCTTGCGAAGATATTGCTCCGGTTCCGCTTTTGGGGATGCGGTACGCCTTGGTATATGTTCCGGACGCCGTGGTAGATAGTTTGATTTTCTCGCAACCTTGGAACATGCTGTAGTAGCAACTGTTCGCCAGCGTAGTTGCAGGCAGCGACGGCACTACTGTGAGGCTCGTGCAACCGGAGAACATGTTGGAGTAGCTGTAGTTCTTCGGCGTGGTTGCAGGCAGCGACGGCGCTGTCGTAAGGCTCGTGCAACCTTGGAACATATGGGAGTAGCATGAGCCCGCCAGACTAATTGCAGGTAGCGACGGCGCTGTCGTAAGGCTCGTGCAACCTTGGAACATATAGGAGTAGCAACTGTTCATCAGACTAATTGCAGGTAGCGACGGCGCTGTCGTAAGGCTCGTGCAACCCTGGAACATATAGGAGTAGCAAGCGTACGCCATTGTGGGGCGCTTCCCTCTTTTTACGGTTGCATAGTCTAACAGGAGGTCAATATCCCCGTTGCAGGCAATATTCGCCCCGGCAACGTTCCATGCGTCAATGCCGGAAAGAGTTCCGGTTATTTTTGAATTCCCGATCCCTCTGAGATAAATGCAATGATTGTTTTCGATTTCACCGGAAGCAATAGCGCTGCCGTCCCACGTTTTCCATCCGCTTCCGTTGGTGTATTCTAATTTGCCGTCCCAGTTTTTGGGAGCTGAGATAGAAAATGGATTTGGTGATGAAAATTCTAATGCGGTATCGAGGTCATCCGGCCACGCCGCGCGGTGCCGTCTCATCCTCGGATAGTTTACGATCATGTTCTCACCTCACGATGCAAAGCTGACTGGCTGAATCGACACGTAAACCTCCACGGCTGCCGTCGGGATCTCGTCGCACTGGAAGGCCAGAGAATCCGCCCCATGGCCGACGCACTGCACATAGCAGGCATTCCACGCACTGTCATAGCTTTCGTCAACGGGGGAGCAGATCACCCTCTGCTTTGTTCCGTCGGCGAGGACGCCAGAGACCGTAACGGTCTGCTTCTTGGTGCTGGAATCCCACCCGGCAGCCGTCAGCGTTATCTTTTGCATTTTGACCTCACCGGCGGCCAGCATAGTCTGTACGTCGCTGTTAAGGTCGGACTTGGAAACCTTGTCATTGAATGCAAGCCCCTTTAAGTCGGAAAACCACTTGGCAATTTTGCCGACCGTGACAGAAAGTTTTTCACCGCTCGCAACATTGGATCTATCAGACGCCATGGGAAACGAAACAGTTGTCCCAGAAGCGTTTCCGTAGAGGTATTGCGCACGGACGTCTTTCCAGCGGGCGGATAATGTCCCCAGAGACGCACCATCTGCGGTATAGGGCAAGAGATCGCCATACATAGTGCCGCCGCCGCGATTCAGCAGCGTCCCTTCAATGCCGCCACCAATGCCCGTGAGCGCAATCTGTGTTGCCGCAAACCAGCCGCCATCGTTGCGAAGCTGCGCGCGGAGCGTTATCCGGGCGCGCTTGCCATCCCCGCTTACACTTGCATCCAGATACTGTGTGTTCACAACTTCGTCCGAGGAAATACCGTCCCGCTCTGCTACAAAAACGTACCGATCTTGAACAGAATCATAAACCTCGATCTTATAGTAGCCGCAGTTTTGCCCACGCGCCCGCCAATAGAGCGATACCCCGTTTTCATACTTGAATGTTGAAGGGGAGTTAATCACGATTGAAATGTCAAGATTCCTGACATCCATTCTATTCGGGGAACTTGGTATTGATATATCCTCCCACACTCCCGTAGAATCGCCTTCCGGTGTCACTCCTTGAGATTCCTTCAGCGCCTTATACCACCGGAAAACGCCGGATGTGGTTTGATACATGACACGCGCATTTTGCGGGTATTGGGTCGTTTCATTCCACCGGCAAACACCTTCATTTTTTGCGTTGCTGGGGCCTGCACCAAAGTTAATGTATGTGCTGGATTTTCCGTCAAACAGCGTATCAATTTCCCAATTCTGGAACGGCATAAGAACCCCGTCATAAAAAATTTGGGCATTACCGCCGTTATACCGGAGAAAACCGATTGCATTTACAGCCGGGTTGATGGATACGGCGCTTGCATTGTTAATGATGCTGTTGATGCCTCCCCGCAGCCGCAGCGCCTGGATCTCGTCGTTGATGCCCTGCTTTGTGGGGTCGCTGGGGTGCACATGGTCCCCTCTGGCGTATTTTTGCTCCTTGCCCACCGCAGCCGTGCCGGGGGCTTTCGGCGTGGTGGTGGATGCCTCCGCGACCGCCACCGCACCGTTGATCTGCTCCCCCGCCGCATTGTGGGCGGTGGCCCCGGAGAGCAGATTCTCCGGGGTCACGGTGTCCTGGGTCAGATCCAGCTTCGTCTCACCGTTTACCTCGACCTTGTTGACCGCCATTCTTACGCACCTACTTTCAGGGTCTGGCCTCCCTGCTCGTTGTCGGTGTAGCTGACAGGGATCGCCGCCACAGTGACGGAGGACAAGCAGTTGTAACCCTCATCCGGTAGAATTTCCTGCTGGGCGAAGGTGGGCGTGGCATTCTTGGCCTGCGCCTTCATGCCCTCATTGCCGCTCATGGTGCCGGACACGCCTAAGACCGTGATGCCCTCCCGGATGTTGGCGGGGATCAGCTTTGCCGCCTCCGCCTCCGCGATCTGCGCCTTGCCGGAGCCGTCATGGAAGCCCATGGGGATGGACACGGGGGCCGACTTGTCCGTGATGTCAAGGGTCTTGCCGCCCTGATTCGGCATGGTGCCGACCAGCTTTGCGCCTTTCGCGTGGGCCGTTTTCCCAAGAAGGATCTCCGCAGCGACGGCGGTATCCTCGGAAGTGTCGGAGTCGAAGGTGCTGGTGCCCACAATGGGCGCGCCGCTCTTGTCATGGGCCTTGATGCCCTTCGCCAGCTTGTCGGCAGTGATATCGTCAGCGGTGAGGTCCAGCTTGACGTCATTGCCGATGATGACCTTGTTGATGTACTTATCCGCCATAATACTCGTCTCCCATAATCAATGTATTTCCCCCGGCCTCGTTGGACACCTCAAATTGGGGGATTTTTAAGACCGTCACATCGTCCGCCATGGACTTGTCCTTTGTTTCCAGCACCACCGGGCCGTAGATCTTGGGCGTCACCTGATACGCCCCGGTGTAGGGGTCTCCCTTTCCAGCGACGATGGACACGGCAAAGGAGATCTCAAGGGCCTCGCGCGGTTGCAGCTCAAAGGTAAGCATCACAGCACCGCCTTACTGATCGCCCCGGCTACCTCCACCATCTGGATACGGGAGCCGATGACGTCCCCGCCGTTGAATTTGACACGCACCTGCATAGGACACACGGGCGGGAGCTTGAAGGTCTCCTGCTGGGTGATGGGGAAATGGAATTTCCCGTCAGAGTAAGTGACTTCCTCCGGGTAGCTGCGGGTGATGTTCAGCAGCGTGACCTCCACCAGCTCCACGCCTTCCACGCTGAGGGGCTGGCCCTGATTTTGGATTGTAATATCAATGCTATACGCATCACCTTGTACCATCAGGACGTCACCTCCGTAGCGCTGACGGTGCCGGTATCGTCTACCGTCAGCTTGAATTTCTTCGTGCTTCCCGGCGTGGAGGATGGGATAATGATTTCCCCATCGTCCACGCGCTTCAGCAGCTCATCCACTTTTTCGCCTGTGAAAATCATGGTGTAATAATCGTTCGGCATAACGCACCTCCTTATACGATCATTCTGCGGTCGAGGGCGTCCAGCAGGTCGCGGCCATCGCTTGTTTTCAATGCGCCGGACTGCACCGGCTTCGGTTTGCGGTAATAGAGGATGATGCAGCCATCGCCGCCGGGGCCGCCCTGTGCGCCGTTGCTGCCGGTGGTGCGGACGCTGCCCGGGTAGTTGTTGAGCGTGCCGCTCTTGCTGCCGCCGTAATAGGTCTGACTAATGCCAGTAGCGCCGTCGCCGCCGCCACCGTAGCCGCCCCTGCCGCCTTTGCCGTATGCAGCGGGCTTCTTGGGGACAAGGGTTGCATCCGCACCGTTTACGGACGCGGAGCCGCTTGCCGTCACGGTGATGGACGTTTTGGGCATACCTCTGGACGGGACCGCTACCAGCCGGAAAGACCCTGCTGCATTTCCGGGATTGCCGTTCGCACCGGCAGCGGCACCGCTGCCGCAGTTATAGGAGACACCGCCGCCAACATAACCTTCGGCTAAATCGCCTGTAAAGCTCTGTTCGGCTCCGGCTGTTGCCTTGATCTGGCCCCGGTCATCTAATTGCGTAGCCCCGCCAGCCCAGACATTGCCATCTTCGTCCGTAACGGACCCGGAACTGGTGGGCATCAGCAGATTATCGTCGGTGACTTCTTCCTGCATACCGGCACCATCACCACCGGCAATGCCCTGCTCGCCCTTTTGTGCGAACACTTCGCCGGTCACCGGGTCTGTGTAGCCGATATCGGATGTTGACCCGGTGGAGCTGTCGAGACTGCCGAAGGTGGTTTTTGTCCCTTCTGCTCCCGGCGTGTTGGGCGTGTTGGCCCAGTTGTTCGCGTCAAACGACGCGCCCAAGCCTCCAACGCCGCAGACGAAGGAAAACTTCTGCGCGGGATTTACGTCAAACGTCGCTTGCAAAATTTTACCGCCGGAGCCGGGATCGCCGCCCTTGCCGCCCTTGCCGCCAAGCGCCCACTTTGTTGTGGTGTGCTGAGTGAGTGACCCGAGGATGGTTTCGCTTCGGTTATCTGTTTTCAGCTGGGCCGGATTGCCGCCGTGTCCGCAGTGGCCACCCTGCGCACCGCCGATCAAAACTGCCGTGATTGCGGTCACATTCTCCGGCACTTGCCACTCGCCGGAGCCGGTGAGGACAACCCGCTCGTCAAAATACTCTGCCGATTCCGGCTGCGCCGGGGTGAAGCCCACCAGTGCGCTGGTCTGGCTGTTGAGGATGCCGGAGATCACCGTCTCCCGGCTCTCCACGCAGGCCTGGACCATCTTCTTGTCCCAGGGGTGGAAGATCTGCACCACTCTGCCCGCCCGCTCCGTGCCGGGCTCCACGTCCACCCGGATGGTCTCCCGGTGGCGGTAGTAGTCCGCCATGCGCTTGGCCACGTCCACGCTGTTGGTGAGAGACACCAGCGTGGCGTCGCTCACCGTCACCACGTTTTCCTCAGCCCCTTCCGTCACCGTCCGGCGGACGATGCGGGTCAGGTGGTTGTAGCTCTTGCCGGTGAGGGTGCCGGTCCCGGCGGACAGGATGGCGTAGTTGTCCCCCTGCTCAGTGATGGCGAAGCCCTCCGCCGTCAGGCTGTGAGCGGGGTCCTCAAACGTCACCAGAGCGCCGTCCTCTGCCGTGCCCTCAAAGAGGGTGACGGTATCCTGACTTTTTACCCACTGGTGCTCCGTGATCTCCACGGCGCTCACCGGGGTCTCGTACACGGTGGAGCAGGAGTCCTCGTTGATCTGATCTGCGGTGATCGTGGCGGAGACGCCGTCCCACAGCTTCTCCACCCGCATGACGCCGTTCTCGTCGGTCCCCAGAGACGCCCCGATGGCAAACAGCACTTGGGAGAGGTTATCCCGGGCACTGCGGCCGTTGCCGGTCCTGGTGTCCGGGTTGCTGTACGGCAGATAGCCGTACAGCTGGCGGCTGGCGTATACGCTCTCGATCATCACCTCTACCGGGCCGCAGATCTGGGGAACTACCTCCGCCACCGTCTGGCCGGTGTAGATGCCGCCAACGTGGCGCATGGTGATGAGCCGTCCCAGTGCGGAAAGGGCGGAAAGCGTATAGGTGTCGCTGCCCACCCGCTCCACCGTCTGAAGATAGTACACGCCCACCCGGCGGCCGTTCCGGAAATACTCCACCTTGTCATTTTTCGCAAAGCCCATGATGGCCTTGTCGTTGGAAAACACTGTGACGGTGAGGCTGTTGGCCTCCAGACTGTCAGAGCGGAGGGCCTTGACTTCGTACAGGATCCCGGAGGGGACCTTGATATCATCGTCCGTGGCGTAGCTGACGCCCTTGTAGCGGATCTCGTTAACTGCCATCGTCACGCCTCCTCCATGGTGATTCGGAAGCCCTTACCCCATCGGACGGAGCCGGGCACCGGCGGGATGCTGACCTCCTCCACGGTGGGCATGAAGGTGGCCGTCCGGACGGCGTTGTCCTTGGGCTCAAAGTAGGTGAGCTGCACGTAGTTCTTCAGCACCGCCGTCAGCAGCGCCGCCAGCTGCGGCCCCTGCTGGTCATTCACCGTCACGGAGACCCGGGTCTTGATGGCCAGCAGGTCCCGGGGCTGCAAGCCGCTGAGCCGCAGAGCAGCGTTGGAGCCCTCCCGGTACACATAGCCCACGGAGTATTGCCAGCGGTTGACATAGTCCGTGAAATCCACGCCGTCTACGATATAGGGTGGCCGTGTCATCGGCTGCCTCCTCTCCCCGCCAGAGAGACGCCCCGGCGGTTGTCCTCCGCGATGCGGTACTTGTACTCCTTCCGGGCAAAGATGGCGCCGTCAATGGTCAGCTCCACCGGGATCGTCAGATCGTAGACCTTGGGCGCGCCGCCGCTGCCGCCGGTGTCCGAATCGGACACGCTCCGGCTGTTCCGTTGACTGCCGCCCAGCGTCCGCCCCGCCGCCATGGCGCTGCGGAGGAAGCTGGCCTCGCCGGAGGTCAGCACCGCCTCGCCCTGGTGCAGCTCCGCCACGTAGCCGTCAAATGGGACGTAATCCAGCCCGTCGGCGTGGGAGCCGTTGATAGGGCTGAGCTTCCAGCCCCGCTTGAGGGCTTCCTCGCGAGAAATTTTTGATGCCCGCACAAAAGTTCCGGCTTGCTGCATCTGGCGGGCCTTGTCATAGTCAATTTCATTTCCATTTACCAGTCCGTTCGCCTGATAATCAGCCAAATTGTATTGACTATCAATGTTTTGGAATGCTTCTTGCTGTAGTTGCTCATGAGATTTTAGCAAGTCGCCAATTTTTTCAATTACGGAAGAAATAGCGCTAACGGCAGTCGCAGCCCAGTCCACATAAACAGATCCGAACTCAATCAAGAAATTTGATGCGGGTTGTAATGCTTCGCCAAGCCGGGCAAGCGATTCATTCATCGTCTCTTGAGCACTATTAGCAGCAATGATGTCCTGGTTATTCTCCACCCACGCCTGCCCGGTAGCCTGTAGGCCCTGCTCTGATAGCTGTGTCAGCACCAGATTGGCCCGCTCGGTGGTATCGGCGCAGGCGGCCAGACGCTCGTTGAACTCGTCCTCGCTGGTGCCTGCCCAGTTGAGGGCGTCCGCGAAGACGCCGGTGACCTTGCCCACCTGCACCGTCTCGTTGATGCTCTCGGACAGGCTGTCGATGGGGATAGAGTCGCCGTAGGTAGCCCATGCGCCAATGGCCTGCTCCATGATGGTCCGCAGGTTTTCTTGGCTCAGCCCCAGCGCCTGAAGGTTGGCGGTAGCCGTGGCGGCCTTCTGCGTATCACCCAGCACCGCCTGAAACTTTTTGTAGATCTCCGTGGTCTGCTCCTGGGTGTATCCGGCCTGCTTGCTGGATACCTCCAGCGTCCCCAGAATCGTCCGGTACTCCTTGGTGGACTCCGTGATGTTGATAATGCCGTCCGCCAGAGCCTTGGCCCCGGCCACAGCAGCACCGCCCACCAGCAGCCCCTTCATGGAACCCAGAGCCGCCACAACGCCGTTGATGTCGCCGCCCTTGACCGCCTCGCCCAGCTGGCCAAATGCCTCCTTGAGCTGGCCCATGCCGTCGGAGCCTTCATCCCCGGCGTCCTTGACAGCCTTGCCGAATTCGTCGATGCTGGACGCCGTACCGTCTGCGGATTGGGCGGCCTCATCCAGATACTTGTCGGTGTTCTTCAGCTCCCGGTCGAACTTGATTAAATCTATTGTGGCATAGTTCAACTGTTTCTGATATTTTAAAACGATGTCACTGTTTTCGTCATATTCCTTTTTTGCGCTTTCCAGCATTTGTGCCAGACTGCGGACCTTTTCTTTCTGCTGATCATACTGCTGCTGTAAAATGGCCTGCTTGCGCCGCAGCGCTTCCGCGCTGTTGGCCTGGCCGTCAAACTCGGCGGAGACCTTCGCCATCTCAGATTTCATTGCAGCCAAATTGTTATTGACCGCTTTAATTTGCTTCCGGAATTCGGCTTCATTTTTAATTGTGAGTTCAAGTCCAATAAACCTAGTTGCCATAGTCTCCCTCCTCTCCGCCGCTCAAAAGCGTCACCATGTCCAGATACTCGCCCGGCGTCAGCAGCAGGGCATCTGCCGGGGCCAGATGCAGCCGGGCGGCGCATACGGCCAGAAAACCGACCCGCAGCCGCTCCGGATCCTCCGCCCGCTCATCCTCTCGGGCCGCCAGGACTAAGTTGACCTCCCCGGCGTCCTCTCCGGAGGGCACTGCCCGGTAAAAGCCCCGCGCAATGGCCTGCCGCACGGCGGTGCGGACCGCTGCCCGGTCCTGAGAGAACCACGGCCAGCCCGTGGCCCGCTTGCGGTCGGCATAGCCCTGCCGCTTGCGCCACAGCGCCGCCTGCTGCATCAGAAGCTCCGCCAGCTCACAGCAGGCCATCCAGCCCTGGGGGGTGTCCTCCATGGCCCCGGTGGCCCGCAGGATGCTGTCATGGACGCCGAAGCGGTCATAAATATCAAAAAGCGCCCCCGCCGTCAGCATGAGCGGCAGAGGGCTGCCGTCGAAATCAAACGTAACGTATCGCATGGCATAAACCTCCTGCAAGGGCGGCCCATTGCGGGCCGTCCTTGCGGTAAAGATCAGGTGCTCCAGACGGCCACGATCTCGTGAGCCGCCGCGATGGAGCTGACGGTGTACTTGTGCGTGGCCAGCTTGCTGGTCACGTTGACGGCGTTATCATACAGCGCCGTGGGATCCTTGGTGCCGAAGTCGATGGCCAGGCTCTGCCCGGCGGTCACATAGGTGGTGCCCTCGCCGGGATCGCTGGTGCCGGTGCCGATATGGGTGATGGTCACGCCGTAGGCCGCCGTGCCGCCCGCCAGGGAGTCAATGAACGCCTCTGCCTCGGACTGGGTGGGGAACTCCTGCCGCTCACGCCATGCGTCCGCGTTGTCCTTCATCACTCGCAGGCTCACCGCGTTCATCTTGGGATTGAAGTCGCTCTTGCGGGTGTCCGCCTCCTGCTTCTCCGCGCTCAGCATGGCCGTGACCTTGTAGAAGAACGAGGCCCGGTAGACCAGGGTCTTGTCCTTCTTCAGGATCGGCTCAATGAAGGCGTAGGCGCCGTTGGGGGCGCTGTCCTCACCCTTGGCGGTTTCCCGGCCCGCCTTGTAGCTGTGGCCGTAGAGCTTGGCGTTGACCTCCAGATCGCTCAGCGTGGTCTCCACATCGACCTGACCGGAGACGAACTGCTCGAAATACAGCAGCATGGCGTCATCGCCGGTGATG
>OGKG01002975.1_pt1 | contig 16575 bp, 14 predicted proteins | sample 1572201 | NCBI WGS metagenome assembly OGKG01 (sample SAMEA2582146, study PRJEB24529) | metagenome | biome: Human gut stool | place: China | collected 2011 | reverse complement strand
GCGCAGTAGACCGTGATGTCTTGGATCATCAGGCCGCGCTGCTTCGGGATGATGATGCCCGACGCGTACTGCCAGTCCGTGAAGTCGTCGTTGAAGCTCACGTACTGCTTTTCAGTCTCGCCGTTGGCGTACTTGATCTCGGCAATGAGGCCGAAATACCGCTCGTAGCCGGTGGACGGCTTCGGTGAGGTGCCGCCAACGGAGTTGGCCTTACCCCAGCCGGAGAGCAAGAACGTCGCCGAGCCGGCGTAGTAGTTGATGGGCACAACCTGGCTCGTGCGCGTGCCGCCATCGGTGCCGCCCTCCGCGTGCATGGACACGCCCTTGCCCACGCCGAGTGGGTGCTCATCGCTCTTCGTGTAGCGGTTGGCCGTCCAGAAGTCCGGCGCGCCGCTGGCGAAGGTGCCGTTTTGCACCAGATTCGCGTTCGATGCCGCCGCGTGTGCCTCGAGCTGCATGTCGTCGCAGTAAGCGACGCCGTCCGCCGCATCTTGCACGACCGCGAGGCTGTACGTGCCGGACGCGTCCGGCGTGAACGTGACGCTGATCTTCTCCCAGCCGGCGTCCACCTCGGGGACCGTGTTGTAATTGACGAGCTCGCTCTTCCACGGCGACTGCTGCACACCGGCGAGGCTGCCGCGCTGCGCCGCCGTCAGGACGGCCAGATAGACGCCGCCGCCGGACTGGCACGCCGTTATGTCGCGCGTGTTGACGTAACCTGAGAAGGTGTACGTCGTGCCCGCCTGCAGCGCGACCTCGTGGTACATGCCGCTGCCGCTGGCCGCGGTCTTGAGCGAGGCGTAGCCGATGCGTGACCTGCTCTCCGGAATGATACCGGCGGATGCGTTCTGGCTGAAGGGCAGGGACACCCAGCCGTCGGACACATTGTTCGTGCACTGCTCCAGCCCCGCATTCGGCAGCAGGTTCAGCGCCACCGTGCCCATGGCCGCCGCGCCGGTCAGGCGGTTGTTCGTCTTGCTGGTGCCGCTGTTGTTTGTGTAGCTGGCGGCGCTGGCACCGATGATCTCTGAGTAGTCCGTGTTGCTGTCATAGGTGCAGATCGTCTTACCGAAATGGTCGAGCACGCAGGTCATCACCGTGTCGTCGGCATTGCCCGCCGTGTGGTCCGGGCCGTAGAAGCGGTACGACGTTTGGTGGACACCGTTGCGGTAGGCGTGAAATGCATTGCCAACCTGCTTTGTCCCCGCCGAGGTTTTGGCAAATTCCTGCACGCGGAACGTGGACATGACGCCGAGATTGTAGGTATAGGTAATGTCCAGACCGTACTTGCTCTCGGCATCATACAGCGTCGACAGGCGGCCGCCGCTGCCGTTATACGCGTAGGACACGGAGGTATCGTCCGCATAGGTCACCTGCGTCAGGTGACCGCCGGAGTCGTAGCTGTAGTTCGTGCTGCGACCGGCATAGTCCGTCACGCTGGAGAGCCGGTCGCCGCTGTAGGTCAGGTTTGCGACCGTCTGGTTTACGCCACCGTGAATATCCATAATGATCTGCACGAGCCGGTTGCTGGCAGAACCCTTGACCGGCTTCCACGCGCTGCCGCCGCTGCTGTACGCTGCGTTGTAGGCGAAATAGATCGTGTTGCTGTTGTTGTCCGTGACGGAGATCAGGTAGCCGTTGTGGAACACCCACGTGTGGTACTTGTCCATGTCCGTCATGGTATAGATCGTATTGCCGCCGCTGGTGGACTTGACGATCTTCAGGCCGAGGCCGTCCTCGTCCTCATACGTGTTGGTCGCCGTCTTGCTGAAGTAATGCTCGGTGCCGTCCTCGTCGTTGTAGACCAGATACGTCTCGTCGCCGACCTTGCACTCCACCACCGTCTGCTGCGCGGAGAGCTTCCAGCCAACGCCGACCTGCATAGACGTGTAGTCGCAGGTGTGCAGGCCGCCCGCCTCGTTATGGGAGAATTCGATGTCGGAGGCGGCGCTGTTGTAGATATGGCGCAGCGCATAGGACACCGGCTCCAGAGAGAGGGAGACATCCGCGCGCTCGAGCGTAAATTGGTTCGTAAAATTATGGATAGAGAGATCTCCGGCTTTTCCCGCCGATGCCTCCTGATAGGTATAGTAGCTCTCCAGCCCGACCGGGTTGCGGTAGTACACCGCGAAATATGGGCTGTAGTCGTGGTATCCGCTGCCGATCAGGTTCGCCACGCGGTAATTCTCATAACCATCAATTGCCTTGAGGAGTACGCCGCGCCCGCCGCTCGTGTCGCCTTCGTTCTGCTTCTGATACCACGCCATGACCGTGCGCGTAATGTCCCATGTAGCATATTTGTTCAGTGTGCTCTTGCTGAGCTTCTGGAAATCCAGCACCTCGTCGCTGACCGGCGTCGAGCTGGAATGCACCGCGTTCCAAGTCAGGGCAGATACATTGCTGACCTCTGCGGGCCACTCGTGCGCCTCGACCGTCAGACTTCTATCCGGTGCTGAGCCGCCCACGCCGTTGGACGTGAAGAATCCGGCATGGCAGATGGCCAGCTGTGCGCTGACCGGAACGCAGTTGCGCGGCAGCTCCGGCAGATTCGCAAACTGGATATAGATCTCACAGGCATCGTATCCGTTGTCTGCCCGGTATCCGACAAACTGGTCCGCCGCGTTGGGCGCAACAGACCCCGGCCATGCCGACCGGATGAACGTCGTCAGAACGTTGCCCTTGTTGTGCAGCAGGATCGTCGGGTCGAGCGTCACGGGGTAGGCACGCTCCGGCGCGTTCATCCACTCCGGGTCCGCCTCCACGGTCAGCAGATAACCGCCCGAGACGCGCTCGAGCTTGTAGGCGGCGTCCTCCAGTGACGTTGCGCCGTCGGCATCCGCCAGATACGGCGCCGGGATCTCGTAGACCGGCTCGCCGTCGGCACCGCGCAGCAGCACGGAGCCGTCGGCCTCAAGCGTCGGCGTCAGGCTCTGCAGGTTCAGCACAAACGAGTAGGCATACTGTTCCTGCGGCTTCTCGATGATGATGCTCTCTTTTACGTTATATCCATAGTTCTGGTACAGCAGGCTGACACCGTCCATCACGTTGTCGAACGCAACGCTGGAGCGGATTTTCTGCGGCTGGATCTTGTCTTTCTCCGCCAGCTTGCTGAAGGTGCGCATTTTGGCCCCCGGGTTTTCCATCCTGGCCGCCGCCGTGGACGTGACCAGCGTATACGCCGCGTCGTCCAGCAGCGGCAGCTCCTCTGCCGTCTCCTGCTGCGGCGCATCCGTCTCCGCCGCGGCTTCCGCGGGTGCCCGCTGAAGGTCTGCCTCCGTCTGCTCCGCCTCCTGCGGCTGGTCGGCAGTCTCCGGCACCGCTGTTTCTTCGGGGGCTGCCGTTTCCTCCGCTGCCGGAACGTCCGGCGCGACCGCCACAACGTCGCGGCTGCTGCGCCGCGCCAGCGACATCGACACGCTCTGCCCCTGATACGCCGTCTCGAACAGGAAGCCGCTGTCGAGCGACGCGGCAAATTTCCGCGTCATGTCTCCCGCCTGGGCAACATACTGCTGACCGGTTTTCTGCAGCGTGTTGTCGATCTCCTCCCAGGACCCGTCCGCCGTCTGGTAGTGCACTGCCGTCTCGTACTCTACCAGCATGTAGGCACCGTCCTGCAGCCGGAAATGCTTGACGGATTCCTCGCGCAGCGCGTCCTCCTCGCCGACGATCTGCGCATCGTCGTCCTTCATGGACACCGTTTCGCTGTCTGTACTGATGTCCAGATCGTTTGTTTCGTCGCCGACACCGAATGCCACCATTGGCAGCAGCTGCACCAGCAGCGTCAGCACCAGAATGAGGGATATGCTCTTCTTTACGCCTTCTTTCATGGTTCTTTACCCCACAAAGTAAAATTTTGTACGTTTCTGTAAAAAAATGAAACGTATTGGTGTAATTATGACAAACCCATTTTCCTCTGTCAATACTGTTTTTATATTTTCGATAGAATTTATTAGAAAATATAATCGTAAAAGATGACCATGAAAAAACGTTCTCCTTCTCTCCGCTATGATGTTCGCATGTTTTTTGTTTTGGGGCTTGACTTTTGTTAATGGAGCTTCATTATAGTAAGTAATTGTTATAGCAGCGCCATTCATGTCAACTGTATAAGTATCGACAAATAAGCGATGCAACAAATACGAAATCATATATCCCGCCAAATAAAAAAACGAATGTTGGCGGGCTGATTCGCTGCGCGTATATCCCTCCAATCTGAGTTTTTTAGATTGGAGGGATTTTTTGTGCTTATTTGTTTGCGAACCGCCTTCCCTGTAAAAAGTAGCAAATTTTATTTCATTCTATAGCCTGCGTTGCGAATGGTGAGTTCCTCAAAAAGTGCTCTCCGAGCAATGAAATATGTAGTAAAAACAGCCACCCCATATAGATTATACTCACTTGTTTTGCAGGCCTTCGCTTTCTGCAGATGCATTTTCCTATGTCTGCGCTTTTCGGTCTGCAGCGTAGGCTGCCGCAGTCCTCCGCACGATTTGGATTTTCAAAATTCAAATCGAAACGGAGGAAAATATCATGGATGGAAACCATCCGAAACGAAGGAAGGACAAATACAATCCCTATACCATCGGCACGACCGGGGACGGCCGCCACTGGCTGACCTTTTCGGACGGACAAGGCAATCGGCATCATTTTGAGATCAGCGCTGCCGTGTTTGCGTTGTTTGATTCCTTTGAGCTGGACGACCTTTCCTATCTGAACGAAGTGGATCGCCACTATGAGCAATCGGAGCTTACGGAGGCATCGTTGTATGACCGGGCCGTGCATCATCCGGCGACGGTCGAAGAAAGCGCTTTGCAGAGCATGGAATATGCGCAGTTACATAGAGCGATCTCCGAACTGCCCGAAATACAAAAGCGGAGGTTGATCCTCTACTATTTTCAAGGCTTGACCTATGAGCAGATCGCAGGAATGGAGGGATGCACTTTTCAGGCCGTTGCAAAATCGGTTGCGGCCGCCGAAAAAAGATTGAAAAATTTTTTTGGAATAGGTGGTTGAAAAATAGCCTTTAAGTGAGGAAACAGGTGGAGAGGTACGAAAACTCTCTGCCTGTTTTCCTTTTCGGCAAGCAGGGATGATCTTTGACAACCGAATACCCATTCATCAAGCACATTCCTATTGCCATTGCGAAAGCATGAGCCACATTAGCGGCTGCGCCACAATCCGCATTGCGGGGAGCGATATACAGTCGGCTATCACGGGCGGGTGGCTCCCGCCCCGGCGACGACCGGCAATAGGGCTAACGATACTCCCGTCCAGCCACAGTCCGAGCGTGATAAGCGGCATTTCGACCGTGAAGCCGTCGCAGGCAATGGGGGCGGTCATGAGAGAACCTCGTGAGGGTGAAATCCCCGTGGAGCCGACAGCCATCGGCCGCTTGATGACTTCCCAATAGGAAATCGGGGTGTCGAGGACAAATAGATTTTCTTCAAAATACCACGGTCAAGCGGCGGGACGGGTCTGACGAAACGGAGAATGTTTTATCTCTCACCGACCTTAATTCTGTTTTGCTGCTTGACCTCTACATAGGCGGAAACGCCTAAATACACAAAGGAGGTCATCACAGAATGAACCACACATATTTGCGCGGCGATATGTATTACGCTGATCTGGGCCGGGGCATCGGCTCTGAGCAGGAGGGCTACCGTCCCGTCGTGATCATTCAGAACAATGTCGGGAACAAACACAGCCCCACGGTCATTATCGCTTCCATTACAAGCAAAACCGGCGTGAAAGCCAAACTTCCTACCCACTACTACATCGACGCCGAGGACGGCTTGGAGCTGCCCTCTATCGTCCTGCTGGAACAGCTGCGCACCGTCGATAAGCGCCGCTTGGGCAACTTCATTGGGCATCTGTCCGAAAAGCACATTTGCGGCATCAATCATGCGCTGGCGGTCAGCATCGGTCTGATTGAAAGCGTCCCGAAAAAACTGATCCTCTGCCTTTGCAGCACCTGCGCCGACAATTTCTACGGCACGGGTGCTTATTATTTGCGCAGGATCGACCCGCACCAAACGGCAAAAGGCACCTGCACCTACTGTAATCAGCGGAAAGGGTATGACTATGAACTTGTGCCGAAAAAGCGGTAAGGAGGTGGCCTATGGAACCACAGACAGCCTACAAACTGTTATTTACCGACTATCCCGATGTAGTCAATGTTGAGCAAATGTGTGAAATGCTCGGCGGCATCTGCGATAAAACTGCCTATCGGCTTTTGAAGTCCGGCAAGATCAAGAGCTTTATTGTTGGTCGCCGCTATCGAATCCCGAAGCTCAACATTTTGGAATACTTGGACTTAATAGAAAAATCTACTGCGTAAAACCTCGTTTGCACATTTGGCCGATGTACTTCTATCTGCTACAATATTGCTGTCAATGGCAGATGAATCAGCGCTGTACCAATCAAAGGAGGTCTTATTATGGTAGCAGGACATCTGCGAGAGAAAAACGGGTACTATCACATGGTACTGAACTATGTGGACGAATACGGCAAACGGCACACGCCGTCCAAGTCTACAGGTCTGACGGTAAAGGGAAACAAAAAGCGTGCCGAAAAGATGCTTTCCGAGGCTCGTGCCGCCAAGGAAGCGGAGCTGGAAGCAAGAGCAATCAAACGCAGTACGGGTAAAGCCCCCGTTGGCACGATTCTTTTTACTGCGTTCCTGCTCGACTGGCTGGAAATGACAAAAAAGAATGTGGAGGAAACCACCTATGGCGCGTATTCCATGGGAATCAAAAGCAAAATCATCCCGTACTTTGAGGAACACCACCCCGGTCTTGCATTGCAGGATATTACACCCAAGCACATACAGGACTACTACACCTACGAATTGACGGTGCGAGGTGTTTCTGCCAATACGGTCATACACCGTCACGCCAATATTCGTAAAGCCTTGCAGCACGCTTTCAAACTCGGTCTGATTGACTCGAATCCGGCAGACCGGATTGAACGGCCCAAGAAGGAAAAGTTCGTTGGCAGCTTCTATGAGGAGGATGAGCTGAACCATCTTTTTGAAGTTGTCCGTGGTGATCCCATTGAGCTTGGCGTGATCCTCGGTGCATTTTACGGTTTGCGCCGAAGTGAGGCGGTAGGCCTGAAATGGGACGCCATCGACTTCAAGAAAAAGACCATTACGATTCGGCACACCGTTACGCAGGCGACAATAGACGGCAAGAGCAAGATCATTCAAAAGGACAGAACAAAGACAAAGGCCAGCTACCGCAGTCTGCCGCTTGTTCCGCCGTTTGAGGAATTGCTGCACCGCTTGAAAGCGGAACAGGAGCTGAACCGAAAGCTGTGCGGAAAATCTTATTGCAGGAAGTTTGCTGATTATATCTATGTCAATGAAATCGGTGAACTCGTGAAGCCGGGCTATATCACACAGCATTTCCCGCTGATCCTGCAAAAGAACGGTATGCGGAAGATCCGCTTTCACGATCTTCGTCATAGCTGCGCAAGTCTGTTGTATGCAAACGGTGTCAGCCTAAAAGAAATTCAGGAATGGTTGGGGCACAGTGATATTTCGACCACCTCAAACATTTACACGCACTTGAATTTCAACTCGAAGATTGCATCTGCCAATGCGATTTTGGGCGTATATCCCTCCGCATGATGCTTTATGTCCCTCCAATGTCCCTCCTAAAATCAGCCTGAAAACGGCAAATCTGCTGATGCGGGAGGGGCAGTACATAAGAGTTCAGAGCATAAAGAAAAGCCCGCAAACCCAGTCATATCAAGGGTTTGCGAGCCTTCAAGGTGTGGTGCCGGTGGCGGGGGTCGAACCCGCACGGGTTATAAGCCCAACGGATTTTGAGTCCGCCTCGTCTGCCAATTCCAACACACCGGCATCTATTATTTTAAGTCATCTCCCGATGCCCCATCCGAGAAAACGGAGGGACATCATGGAGGGACATTAAAACCAAATTACATATTCAGTTTTCAAAAAGCCTTGCAAAATCAAGGGTTTCCGCCAAGGCGGTATAAAACGGCGAAATAGATTTTGAGTCAAGCACGTCTACCAATTCCATCACACCGGCAAATGCGGTCGTTTGATTATACAACAGCCGGGTGCATATTTCAAGTACAAATGCAAATCTCGCGCGGCGGCACGAACCGCAGCCGCTCCGGCGGCCGCTCGGCAAGCGAGCACACGGCGGCCATGCAGCCGGGAATGCCGTCATACACGCGGCAGAGCGCCCCCGCCTCCGGCGGGACGAGCACCCCGTCCGCGCGCCGGAACGGGATCGTGCGCAGGTCGCCCGCGCCCGTGAGCTTGAACCAGCTCTCGCGCAGCGTCCAGAGCTCGAACGGCTGCAGGTCGCCGCAGTCCGCCTGCGCGAGCCGCCGCGCCATGCCCGGGTGCAGCGGGCGCACCTGCTCCACATCCGCGCCGACCGGCGCGGCCGACACGGCCACGAGCGCCGCCGTGCGCGTATGGCTGACGGAAAAGTGCAGCTGCGGGCACGCCGGAAAATACGGCTTGCCGCCCGGCAGCTCCGCCGTCTCCGGCAAGTCGATGCCCCAGACCGCGCGCACCGCATACGCCAGCAGCGACACGCCCCACGCGCTCCCGTGCGCCTTCGTGCGCGCAGGGCGCGCCGGCTGCGCGTCCGTGATCTGCGTCCAGAAAAGCTCCATATGGCCCACCTCATTTCCTGTGTCACAGAATAACACGATTCGTAATTTTTTGCTACCACAATTGTAAATAGTGTGATATACTGAAATGAATATGTCTGCACATCTCTGCTTTCCCGGAAAGCAGACGCCACAAACCGCAAAGGCGTCCCACACACCGCCTTTGGAAAGGAATATGGACTACATGAAGAAAATTCTCGTACTTGAGGACGAACCCAGCATCCGCAGCTTCGTCGTCATCAACCTGCGCCGGTCCGGTTACGAGCCCATTGAGGCGGCCACAGGCGAGGAGGCGCTCGAAAAGCTCAAGCAGAATCCGGACACGCTCGTCGCACTGCTCGACGTGATGCTGCCAGACATCGACGGCTTTGAGGTCTGCCGCCGCATTCGCGCGACCGGATCGAAAATGGGCATCCTCATGCTCAGCGCCAAGAGCCAGGAGATGGACAAGATCACCGGCCTCATGACCGGCGCGGACGACTATGTCACCAAGCCCTTCTCCCCCGCCGAGCTGCTCGCGCGCGTGGACGCGCTCTACCGCCGCATCGGCGGCAGCGAGAACACCGAGGACGTGCTCTCGAGCGGGCCGTTCGTGCTGCACCTGCGCTCGCGCACGCTCGACAAAAACAGCGACCACATCCGCCTGACACAGACGGAGTTTGCGATCATGAAGCTGTTCATGGAAAATCCCGGCCGCGCGCTCTCGCGTGAGGAGATCCTGCACGCCGTCTGGGGCGCGGACTACAACGGCGAGGTCAAGATCGTCGATGTGAACATCCGCCGTCTGCGCATCAAGATCGAGGACGACGCGACCGAACCCGAATACATCACCACCGTCTGGGGCTACGGCTATAAGTGGGGCTACTGAGACCATGCAGGACGTCACCCCCATCCCCGCAGGCGAACCCGAACAGAAAAACACCTTCCGCGGCCTGTTTTCGCGCATGGCCATCGGCCAGTGCGTGCACGCGGCGCTGTGCGTCGCCATCGGCGCGGCCATCGGCCTGGGCGCGGGGCGCGTCAGCACCGCGCTGGGCATCGTGCTGGGCATTCTCGCGGCGGCCGTCGGCGCCGTGGTCTGCGCGCTGTGGTTCCGCCGGCGCGTGTCACGCCCGGTCGAGCAGATCACGGAGGTCACGCGCACGATCGCTGGCGGGCGCTACGGCACGGAGCTGCCGGTGCAGCGCGACGATGAGCTCGGCCGCCTTGCGACCGCGATCAACGAGCTGTCGCAGGAGATCAGCCGCAGCGAAAAAATGCAGTCGGAGTTCATCTCGTCGATCTCGCATGAGCTGCGCACACCCCTGACCGCCATCACCGGCTGGAGCGAGACGCTCATGTTCGACACCGCCATTCAGGGCGACTCCCGCCGCGGCATCGCCATCATCGCCAAGGAGGCCGCGCGCCTGACGAGCCTCGTCGAGGAGCTGCTGGAATTCACCCGCATTCAGGACGGGCGCTTCAACCTCAACATGGAGCTGCTCGACATCGAGAGTGAGCTCGAGGACACCATCTTCACCTATCAGGAGCTGCTGCGTCAGGACGGGATGCAGCTCATCTATCACCCGCCCGAGGAGGAGATCCCGCTCGTGCCCGGCGACCCGGAGCGGCTCAAGCAGGTGTTTCTGAACATCCTCGACAACGCCGCCAAATATGCGCGCGACGGCAAGACGATCGAAGTGTCCGTTTTTTCGGACAGTGAAGCTGCTACCATTCAATTCAGGGACCACGGCCCCGGCATCCCGGACAGCGAACTGCCGCACGTGAAGGAGAAATTCTTCAAGGGCGAAAAGCACAAGGCGCGCGGCAGCGGCATCGGCCTTGCCGTGTGCGATGAGATCGTCACCCGCTCCGGCGGCACGCTGACGATCGGCAACGCCCCCGGCGGCGGCACGCTCGTTTCGGTGCGGCTGCCGTTTGCTGCCGAGAGCAGCACCTGATCCCGTTATTCATTTTAACCGAGGTAACCATATGAGCAAAACCAGATCCGCAAAACCCGATACCAATGTCTCCTTCCGCACGACCATCGGCGGGCAGGCCCTCATCGAGGGCATTCTCATGCGCGGCCCGGAAAAGCAGGCCATCGTCTGCCGCACCGAGGACGGGCTGGTCGAAAAGATCGACGAGCTGCACCTTATCAAGGAAAAGCACCCGATCCTCGGCTGGCCGCTCATCCGCGGCGTGGTCGTATTTCTTGACTCGATGGTCAAGGGCATGAAGGCGCTGACCTATTCGGCCGACCTGCTGCCCGAGGACGAGCAGGAGGAGCCCGGCAAGATCGATCTCTGGATCGAAAAGCACTTCGGCGAGGAGAAGGCCAAGGACATCATCATCGGCACGGCCGTGGTGCTCGGCATCGCGCTGTCAATCGTGCTGTTCATCCTGATCCCGACGCTGCTCGCCGGCCTGACCGACAGCTTCATCCACAGCCCCGTCGTGCGCAACCTCTTCGAGGGACTGCTGCGCATCGTCATCTTCCTGCTGTACCTGTGGGCCGTGTCGCACATGAAGGACGTCGAGCGCATGTTCGCCTACCACGGCGCGGAGCACAAGACCATCTTCTGCTACGAAAAGGGCCTGCCGCTGACGGTCGAGAACGTGCGGCCGCAGTCGCGCTTCCACCCCCGCTGCGGCACGAGCTTTCTGTTCGTCGTCGTCATCATCAGCATTCTCGTGTTCTCGCTCGTGAGCCTGCGCGTCGGGCTGTGGGACAATCCGTGGGTGCGCATCGGCCTGCGGCTGCTGCTGCTGCCGGTCGTGGTATCCATCAGTTATGAGATCAACCGCTGGGTCGGCCGGCACGATAACCTCTGCTCGCGCATTCTGTCCGCGCCGGGCAAGTGGCTGCAGCGCCTGACCACCAACGAGCCGGACGACAGCATGATCGAGTGCGCCATCCGCGCGCTTGAGCTCGTCATCCCGGAAGAGAAGGGCAGCGACGCCTGGTAATCCGTCAGCAAAGGACTGGAAGATAGAGAGATGCCAAAGACCTATAACGACCTGTATCTGGCCACGCGCACGGCGCTGAAAAACGCCGGCGTGGAGGCTTACGCGCTCGAGGCGCGGCTGCTGGTGGCCTATGCCGTCGGCAAGACGAAGGAGGAATTCGTGCGCGACCTGCGCCTGTACACCTCCGACGAAAATGAACAGAAGATCGCGGCCCTGCTGCAGCGCCGCATCGCCGGCGAACCGCTGGCCTATCTCATCGGCGAGTGGGAGTTTCACGGGCTGCCGATCGTGGTCACGCCCGACGTGCTCATCCCGCGCATGGACACCGAGGTGCTCGTGGACGCGGCGCTGCGCGTGCTCGTCGGCCGGAAGATGAACGCCCGCATTCTCGACCTCTGCTCCGGCAGCGGCTGCATCGGCTGCGCGCTGGCGCATGAGCTGCCGGCCGCGCGCGTCGTCATGGTGGACATCAGCGACGCGGCACTCGCCGTGAGCAAGGAAAACCTCCGCCGCAACCGCCAGAACCGCACGATCTGCCTCAAGGCGGACGCGCTCGAAAAGCCGCCGATGAGCATCGGCACCTTCGACATCATCGTATCCAACCCGCCCTATGTCGCGAGCATGGACATCCTCACGCTCGATAGCTCCGTGCGCGACTATGAGCCGCTCGGCGCGCTCGACGGCGGCGAGGACGGGCTGATGTTCTACCGCGCGATCGTGCGCCACTGGACGCAGATCCTCCGCCCCGGCGGCTGGCTCATGTTCGAGGTCGGCGAGGATCAGGCAGACGCCGTCATGGCGCTGATGACAGAAGAAAAATACACCGATGTGACCGCCCTCGAGGATACCGCCGGCATCCGGCGCGTCGTCGTCGGCCGCATCTGATACTCAGAGGTGAATCACTATGGCAGAAAAGAAAAAATCCGCACCCGTTTCCACCGGCCCCGTCAAGCCGGAGGATAAGAAAAAAGCGCTCGAGACCGCGCTCGCCCAGATCGAAAAGAACTTCGGCAAGGGCGCCATCATGCGCCTCGGCGACGACATCCCCGTGAACGTGGAGGCCATCTCCACTGGGTCGCTGTCGCTCGACCTCGCGCTTGGCATCGGCGGCGTGCCCCGCGGCCGCATCGTCGAGATCTACGGGCCCGAGTCGTCCGGTAAGACGACGCTCGCGCTGCACATCCTCGCCAGCGCCCAGAAGAAGGGCGGCGAGGTCGCGTTCATCGACGTGGAGCACGCGCTCGAGCCCGCCTACGCCCGCGCCCTCGGCGTGGACATCGACAGCCTGCTCATCTCCCAGCCGGACACCGGCGAGCAGGCGCTCGAGATCACGGAGCAGCTCGTGCGCTCCGGCGCGCTTGATGTCGTGGTCGTTGACTCCGTGGCGGCGCTGCTGCCGCGCAGCGAGCTCGAGGGTGAGATGGGCGAGTCGTCCGTCGGCGTGATCGCGCGCCTGATGAGCCAGGCGCTGCGCAAGCTCGCCGGCACGGTCAGCCGCACGAACTGCATCGTCGTGTTCATCAACCAGCTGCGCGAGAAGATCGGCGTCATGTACGGCAACCCCGAGACGACGCCCGGCGGCCGCGCGCTGAAGTATTTCTCCAGCGTGCGCATCGATGTGCGCCGCATCGAGACGCTGAAGGTCGGCGGCGAGATGATCGGCAACCGCACGCGCGCCAAGATCGTCAAGAACAAGGTCGCGCCCCCGTTCAAGGAGGCGGAGTTCGACATCATCTACGGCGAGGGCATCTCCAAGATCGGCGAGATCGTGGACCTCGGCGTCAAGCTCGACCTGATCGACAAGGCCGGCGCGTGGTACACCTACGGCGATGTGCGCGTGCAGGGCCGCGACAGCATGAAGGAATATCTGCGCGAGCACCCCGACGTCTCGGACAAGATCGAGGCCGAGATCCGCGCCAACGCCCACAAGCTCATGAGCCCGCAGGCGCGCAAGGCCGCCATCGCTTCCGGCCGCGCCGTCGAGGTGGCAGCCGATGACTTTCAGGGCTGATGGCCCGGCTCATCGAGCTCAAGCAGACCGCGCCGGAGCGCTTTCTGGCGCGGTTTGACACCGGCGAGGAACTGCGCACGACGCTCGCCGTCGTGACGGACTTCCACCTGCGCAGCGGAAAGGAACTGACGAGTCAGGAGCTTGACGCGCTGCGCGCGGCCTCCGAGCGCTCGCGCTGCCGGCAGCGGGCGCTGCGCATCATCGGCGCGCGCGCCATGTCGGTCAAGGAACTGACCGACCGGCTGAAGGAAAAGGGCGAAAGTCCGGAAAACGCCGAGGACGCCGCCGCGTGGCTGCAGGAGATGCACCTGCTCGACGATGCGCAGTACGCCGCCATGTGCGTGCGGCACTATGCCGCCAAGGGCTACGGCGCCGGGCGCATCCGCAATGAGCTCTACCGCCGCGGCATCCCGCGCGAGCTGTGGGACGACGCGCTGCAGGAGCTGCCGGAGCAGGGCGACCAGATCGACACGCTGCTGCGCCGCCGCCTGCGCAGCGACACGCCCGACCGCGACGAGCTGCGCCGCGCATCGGACTATCTCTACCGCCGCGGCTTCGGGCGCGACGAGATCCGCGCGGCCATCGCGCGCTATCAGGATAACTTTGAGGAGTATTGACCCATGCCATATCGAATCTGCCTGATCTCGCTCGGCTGTGCGAAGAATCAGGTCAACAGCGAGCAGATGCTCTATCTGCTCAACCAGGCCGGCCACGAGGTGGTCGGCGAGGTGGACGGGTGCGACGTCGCCATCGTCAACACCTGCGGCTTTATCGACAGCGCCAAGAGCGAGGCCATCGACCAGATCCTGCAGCTCGCCGAGGTGAAAAAGGCCGGCGGACTGAAGAAGATCCTCGTGACCGGCTGCCTGTCTCAGCGGTACGAAAACGACATTCTCGAGAGCCTGCCGGAAGTGGATGGCATGCTCGGCACCGGCAGCTTCGGCCAGATCTGCGAGGCCGTCGAGGACGTGATGCACGACGGACGCCCGCTGTACTTCGGCGACAAGAGCGGCCCGATCGAGGAGATCGGCCGCGTGGTCACGACCGGGCCGGGCTGGGCGTACCTGCGCATCGCCGAGGGGTGCGACAACTGGTGCGCGTTCTGCGCCATCCCCGCCATCCGCGGCCGCTACCGCAGCCGCACGCTTGACGCCATCGTGCAGGAGGCGCGAGAGCTCGCCGACCTCGGCGTGAAAGAGCTGATCGTCATCGCGCAGGACATCACCCGCTGGGGCATGGACCTCTACGGCAAGCCGAGCCTTGCGCTGCTGCTGCGGGAGCTGGCGAAGATCGACGGCATCCGCTGGATCCGCCTGCACTACCTCTACCCCGAGATCATGGATGACGAGCTCATCGACCTCATCGCGAATGAGGACAAGATCGTCAAGTATCTCGACATCCCAATCCAACACATCAATAACGACATTCTCCGCCGCATGAACCGTCACTGCACCGGTGACGAGATCCGCGCCCTGCTGCAAAAGCTGCGCGCGCGCATTCCGGGCCTTGTGCTGCGCACGAGCCTCATCACGGGGCTCCCCGGCGAGGGCGAGGACGAATTTGAGCAGCTGTGCGTCTGGCTGCGTGAGGCACGGCTCGAGCGCGTGGGCGTGTTCCCCTTCTCCCCCGAGGAGGGGACGCCCGCCGCCAGGATGACCGACCGCTGCGAGCCCGAGGAGGCGCAGCGCCGTGCCGATCTCATCCTCGAGCTGCAGGCCGGGATCATGGACGACTACAACGCCGCCTGCATCGGGCGGGACATGACCGTGCTCTGCGAGCACACGACCAAGAGCGGCATGTGCTCCGGCCGCACGTATGCCGACTCCCCCGAGATCGACGGTACGGTCTACTTTACCGGCACGGCCAAGCCCGGCGACATGGTCACGGTGCACATCAGCGGCTGTGACGACGGCGATCTCGCCGGGGAACAAATCCAAGAATGAGGTGCTGACATGACAACTGCAAACAAAATCACCATCTTCCGCGTAGTGCTCATCCCCGTGTTTCTGGTGCTGATGTACCTGCGCTTCCCCGGACATATGTACTGGGCGTTCGGCGTGTTCGTGCTCGCGAGCCTGAGTGATTTCGTCGACGGCTACATCGCGCGCCACTACAATCAGGTCACGGACTTCGGCAAGTTCATGGATCCGCTGGCGGATAAGCTGCTGGTCGTGTCGGCTATGCTCATGTTTGTCGAGCAGCACCAGATGCCCGCGTGGGCGCTGCTGCTCGTGGTCGCGCGCGAGTTTGCCGTGACCGGTCTGCGGCTGATCGCCGTGGACAACGGCCGCGTCATCGCCGCCGCCTGGTCCGGCAAGATCAAGACCGCCTCGACCATGGTGGCCATCTGCCTGATGCTGCTGTGGAACATTCCCTGGCTCAACACCGTGTGCTGGGTCGTCATCGTCGTGACGACGGTGTACTCCGGTGTGGAGTACTTTGTGAAGAATCACGACGTGTTCCGGAAAGCCGCCTGAAGCATAAAAAGGCCAGCGGGCATCATGCCCGCTGGCCTTTTGGGGTTATGCCTCAGAACGTGAACGCCTGCAGCGGCTTGTCATACTCCGAGTGCCCCGTGGAGAACGGCTTGCCCTCGACCGTGACGCGCACGGTCGTGCAGTTGAAGTTATCGAGGAACGTGTTGACGAGGCTGCCCATGTACATGAGCTCGCCCGTCGAGCCGCTCTCGCGCAGACCGGCGAGGAATGCCTCGTTCATGTCGAGACTGAGCGCGTCGCCGTCCTTCGAGATGGCGAGCACCTGGCTGCCCTTCGGCAGGGCGCTGTGCGCGATGAGCTGCTCCGTGATCGCCTGCGCATACGCCGTCGTGACGGCCGGCTCCGTATCCGGGATCTGCGCCGTGTCGGCGCGCAGGTCGTCGGCCGCGTCGTTCGGGAAATAGAGCTTGCAGGACGTGTCCACGCCGCCGGCGGCGGCCGTCTGCGTCGGCGGTGTCTCCGGCGCGGGGG
>OGKG01002964.1_pt1 | contig 16630 bp, 16 predicted proteins | sample 1572201 | NCBI WGS metagenome assembly OGKG01 (sample SAMEA2582146, study PRJEB24529) | metagenome | biome: Human gut stool | place: China | collected 2011 | reverse complement strand
CAGCGGCACCCGGGACGGCTTCGAGTCCATCACCGGCACCAAGGACGCCTGCAAGTTGGATCAGGAATTGACCTCTACTGGCGGCGTCATCGAGGCGGTTGCCGGCAACCCCAACGCCATCGGTTACGCATCCCTCTCCGCTGTGGAGGGTAAGAACACCGTCAAGGCCGTCACCGTAGGTGGCGTGGCCTGCACGGAGGAAACTGTTCTGAACGGCAGCTACGCCATTCAGCGGCCCTTCGTGCTAGTGACCAAGACCGGCGAGACCCTGTCTCCCGCAGCTCAGGCATTCTTCGACTACGCTACCTCTTCCGCTGCCAGCCAGCTGATCAAGGCTGCTGGCGCAGTGCCGGTCGCGAAATAAGGGAGCAATCGGCGCGGATCTCGTACATCGCCTAAGATCTGTTCGATCAAAGAAGTGGGGAGGACCCCCACAGGGTTCCTCCCACACCCTTCCTTCCCACAACATGACAAGCCCGCCTCCATCTATCACCGTAGGTGGAGGCGCTTCCTGTAAAACCGAGAAAGGAGCCAGACATGGACTCTGACGCAATTCTGACCGCCGTCAACGCGGTGGAAAGTATTACAAATCCCCCGCATACACCGGAGCGGAGCAGCTACCGTGCCCGCAAAACCGTGGAGCAGATCATCCATTTGATTTTTTTGCTGTGCGGCATCGTGGCGGTGGCCTTTGTGCTGCTCATCAGCATCTATCTCATTCTCTCCGGCCTGCCCGCCATTCGGCAGATCGGCCTGTTTCAATTTCTGCTGGGCAAGGTCTGGGACCCCACCAACACCACCACCGGCGCACAGTACGGAATTCTGCCCTTTATCCTGACCTCTGTTTACGGCACTGCCGGGGCCATCGTCATCGGCGTTCCTGTGGGACTGCTGACTGCTGTATTTCTGGCGAAGGTGGCCCCGCCGAAGCTGGCGGCCGTGATCCGCACGGCGGTGCAGCTGCTGGCGGGCATTCCCTCCGTGGTGTACGGCCTGGTGGGCATGATCGTGCTGGTGCCCGCCATTCAGAAGGGGTTCAATCTGGGCTCCGGCGCCTGCCTGCTGGCGGCCATCATTGTGCTGGCCATCATGATCCTGCCCTCCATCATCAACGTGTCGGAAACGGCCCTTCGGGCGGTGCCCAAGGAGTATGAGGAGGCCAGCCTGGCCCTGGGCGCCACGGAGATGGAGACCTACTTCCGGGTGAGCCTTCATGCCGCCCGCAGCGGTGTGGCTACCGCGGTGGTGCTGGGCGTGGGCCGGGCCATCGGCGAGGCCATGGCCATCATCATGGTGGCGGGCAACGTGTCCAACATGCCGGGACTTTTCACCCCGGTGCGGTTCCTTACCACCGGCATCGTCTCCGGCATGGCCTATGCCAGCGTGGGCAGCCTTTACCAGCAGGCCCTGTATTCCATCGGCCTGGTATTGTTCCTGTTCATTATGCTGATCAACGTGTTCCTGAATGTCTGCATCAAGAACCGGAAGGAGGGCTGACATGGACGATCAGAGATTATCCCCCAGCCGCCAGCTCTACGACAAGGGCATGCGGTTTCTGGTGTGGCTGTGCGCAGGGCTGACCTGCGCCCTGCTGGCCTTCCTCATCGGCTATATTTTCTACCGGGGCGTTCCGGGCCTGACCTGGGAACTGCTGTCCGGCCAGACCAGCTATATCAAAAATACCATCGGCATCCTGCCCAACATTCTCAACACCCTGTATATCATCCTGGTAGCCATGGTCATCGTTTTGCCCTTGGGCGTGGGGGCCGCCATCTATCTGACGGAGTACGCGGAAAACCGGCGGCTGGTGAGCCTCATTGAGTTCGCTGCCGAGACCCTGACGGGAATCCCATCCATTATCTTCGGCCTTGTCGGTATGCTGTTTTTCGTGCAGAAAATGAATTTGCAGGCAGGCGTGCTGGCGGGCGGACTGACTCTGGTGGTGATGATTCTACCTACCATTCTTCGCACCACTCAGGAGAGCCTGAAAACCGTGCCCCAGTCCTACCGGGAGGGAGCATTGGGGCTGGGTGCCGGAAAGTGGCGCATGGTCCGTACCGTGGTGCTGTCCAACGCCATCGACGGCATCGTCACCGGCTGCATTTTGGCCGTCGGCCGGATCGTGGGGGAAAGCGCGGCGCTGCTGTACACCGCCGGCTTCGGTCTGGTGCTCAACGATTTTTTTACGGCCCTGCATTCCTCCTCCGCCACGCTGACGGTGGCTTTGTATGTCTACGCCAACGAACGGGGCGAGACGACGGTGGCCTTCTCCATCGCCACCATTCTGATGCTGTTGACCCTAATCATCAACCTCTCCGCCGTGTTTCTGGGGCGGAAGCTGAAAAAGAATTGAGGAGACCCTATGGAACCGATTTTGGAAGCAAAAAAACTGAATCTCTGGTATGGCCCCAACCATGCGCTTCACGATGTATCCATCGCCATTCCCGAACACGAGATCACCGCCTTCATCGGGCCCTCCGGCTGCGGAAAATCTACCTTTCTGCGGACGCTGAACCGGATGAATGACCTGATCCCGGGTGTGAAGCTCAGCGGCGAGGTGGATTTCCACGGACAGGACCTCTACGGCAGCTCTGTGGACCCCACATGGCTCCGCAAGCAGATCGGCATGGTGTTTCAGAAGGCCAACCCATTCCCTATGAGCATTTACGATAACGTGGCCTACGGCCCCCGGACCCACGGCATCCGAAACCGGGTGAAGCTGGACGAGATCGTGGAGAACTCTCTGCGTTCCGCCGCCATCTGGGACGAGGTAAAGGACCGGCTGAAGAAAAGCGCCTTGGGGCTTTCCGGCGGTCAGCAGCAGCGGCTGTGCATCGCCCGGGCTTTGGCGGTGGAGCCGGAGGTGCTGCTGATGGACGAATCCACCAGCGCTCTGGACCCCATCTCCACCTCTAAAATTGAGGATCTGGCGGCGGAGCTGAAAAGCCAGTACACCGTGGTCATGGTGACCCACAATATGCAGCAGGCCACCCGTATTTCCGACAACACCGCCTTTTTCCTGCTGGGGGAGCTGGTGGAGTTCGGCAAGACAGAGCAGCTGTTTTCCACCCCCGCCGACAAACGGACGGAGGATTACATCACCGGGAGGTTTGGGTAAGATGCGCAATAAATTCGACGAACAGCTTTTGCAGCTCAACCACGAGATGATCGAGATGGGGGCGCTGTGCGAGGAGGTCATCGCCCTGTCCTCTCAGGCGCTGACGGAGGGGGACACGGCGCTGGCCGCCAAGGTAGCTCCTCTGGACAGCGAGATCGACCACAAGGAGCGGGAGATCGAAAACCTCTGCCTGAAGCTGCTTTTGCGGCAGCAGCCGGTGGCCCGGGATCTGCGGCAGATCTCCGCCGCATTGAAGATGATCACCGACATGGAACGCATCGGCGATCAGGCGGAGGACATCGCGGAGATCGTGGCCTTTTTAGACGGGCGGCAGGCGGAAAATGACGCCCTTTTGAAGGAAATGGCGAAGGCTGTCATACAAATGGTGACGGAAAGTGTGGACGCCTATGTGAAATGTGATATAATGTTGGCGAAAAAGGTCATCGCGGCGGATGATGTTGTGGACGAGCAGTTTGCCCGGGTCAAGCAGAGCCTGATTGGAAAGATCGCGGCGGACCCGGCAGACGGCGAATACGCTCTGGACCTGCTGATGATCGCCAAGTACTACGAGCGCATCGGCGATCACGCCACGAACATTGCCGAGTGGGTCATTTACTCCGTGACCGGGACCCACAAGGACGAAATCACACTGACATAAGGAGATTGCTATGATCTGGTGCGTGGAGGACGACGCCAGTATCCGGGATATTGAGCTGTACGCCCTGACATCCACCGGCTTTGAGGCCAGAGGCTTTGACGATGGAGCATCCTTCTGGGAGGCGCTGCAGACGGAAACGCCGGAGCTGGTCCTGCTGGATGTGATGCTGCCGGGAGAGGACGGCGTTTCTCTGCTGAAACGGATGAAGGCCGCACCGACCCTGCGGGACATTCCTGTTATCATGGCCACAGCCAAGGGCGCGGAATACGACAAAATTCAAAGTCTGGACTTAGGGGCCGACGACTATCTGGTAAAGCCCTTCGGCGTCATGGAGATGGTCTCCCGGGTGAAGGCGGTGCTGCGGCGGTGCCGCTCCACCGACACGCCCCACGTTCTCTCCGCCGGGGGCCTTTCCGTGGATCTGGACCAACGCATTGTGACGGCGGACGGCCAGCGGCTCCAGCTCACTTATAAGGAGTTTGAACTTTTGAAGCTGTTTCTGTCCCATCCGGGAATGGCATTTACCAGAGAGCAGCTGTTCACCCAGGTGTGGAATATGGAGTACATGGATGACAGCCGCACGCTGGATATGCACATCCGTACCCTGCGGCAGAAGCTGGGAGAGTATGGCAAGCTCATTGAGACCGTTCGGAACGTGGGCTACCGCATGGAGAGCGGCCTATGACCGGGAAGATCTTTCGTTCAACTCTGGCGGCATCGCTGACGGTGCTGCTGGCTTCGCTGCTGGTGATCACCGGCTGCCTTTACACCTATTTCGGTACGGTGCGGGAAGAGCAGCTTCAGACAGAACTGACACTGGCCGCGGCGGCGGTGGAAGCGGACGGCGCGGACTATCTGGCCCGCGTCCGGGACACGGCGGAGCGGCTGACCTGGGTGGCATCGGACGGCGCAGTGCTGTATGACACCCGAACGGATACGCAGCCCATGGAAAATCATGGCCAGCGGGAGGAGATCCGGGAGGCGCTCACCGGCGGCAGCGGCAGCAGCGCCCGCTATTCCGAGACGCTGACGGAAAAGATGCTCTATCAGGCGGTGCGCCTGACGGACGGCTCTGTGCTCCGCATTTCCGGCAGTCAGAAAACGGTATGGATGCTGGTTCTTGGGATGCTCCACGCCGTCATCGTGGTGGCGCTGTTGGCGGTGGGACTTTCCGCACTCTTGGCGAGCCGGGCGGCCCGATGGGTGGTGGAGCCGCTGAACCGGCTGGATCTGGAGCACCCGCTAGACAACAACGCCTATGAGGAGCTGTTTCCGCTGTTGGGGCGGGTCTACGCCCAGCAGCAGGAGATCCGCCATCGGACCAGAGACCTCCGGCAGCGACAGGACGAATTTGAACAGATCACCGGCAGTATGCGGGAAGGTCTGGTGCTGCTGGACCACAGCGGGCGCATCCTCAGCATCAATCCGGCGGCCCAAGCACTGTTTCATGCGGACGGTACCTGCGTAGGACAGGATTTCTTGACAGTGGATCGCCATCCGGACCTGACCGCCGCCATCCATGACGCCGCTGAGACCGGGCACAGTCAGCTGCGGGCAGAGCGGCGAGGCCGGGAATACCAGCTTGATTTCAGCCGTATCGAATCCAATGGCAAGGTGCTGGGTACGGTTTTGCTGGCCTTTGATGTGACGGAGCAGGCGGAAGCCGAGCGGATGCGGCGGGAGTTCACCGCCAACGTGTCACACGAACTGAAAACGCCCTTGCAGTCCATTATCGGCAGCGCGGAATTGCTGGAAAACGGTCTGGTGAAGCCGGAGGATCAGCCTCGGTTCCTGAACCGTATCCATCAGGAGGCGGACCGGCTGGTGGCGCTGATCAACGATATTCTCCGCCTGTCCCAGTTGGACGAGGGCGGTGCGTTGCCCCATGAGCAGGTATCCGTTTTGGAGTTGGCGCAGGAGGCGGCCCGCTCTCTGACAGCACAGGCGGCGGCACAAGCGGTGCACATTTCCGTGACCGGCACCGCCGGAACGGTTTTCGGCGTTCGGCGGCTGCTGTACGAGTTCGCCCGGAACCTCTGCGAGAACGCCGTGAAGTACAACGTCCCCGGCGGAAGCGTCACCGTAGAGGTGGCGGAAACGGATCGGGACGTGACCCTCTTGGTTCGGGATACCGGCATCGGCATCCCGGAGGGGGATCAGAGCCGGGTCTTTGAGCGGTTTTACCGGGTGGATAAGAGCCATTCCCGGGCCATTGGCGGCACGGGGCTGGGGCTGTCTATCGTAAAACACGCCGTGGCGTATCACCACGGTACCCTCCGGCTGGAAAGCCAGCTGGGGAAGGGAACCGTGATCACGGTGACGCTGCCCAAGAAGCCGACAGAATGAACTTCGGAAAACCGTGGGTCCTCCCACGGTTTTTCTTTTCAAACGGCCGCTTTCCGTGTATACTGGAACAAAAAACGAACGAGGTAGAGGATTATGCCGATTTTTGATACCCATGCCCATTATGACGCGGACCGCTTTGACAGCGACCGGGATGCGCTCCTTTCCGCCATGCCGGGGGCTGGCGTGGGACTGGTGCTGGACCCGGGATGCGACCTGCCCTCCTCCCATGCGGCGGCAGAGCTGGCGGAACGGTACCCGCATGTGTACGCCGCCGTGGGCGTCCATCCGGAGGACTGCGACGGCTTCCAAGACGAGGATCTGACGGAGCTGCGGCAGCTTTTGGAGCAGCCCAAGGTGGTGGCCATCGGGGAGATCGGACTGGACTACTACTGGGAGGACAACCCGCCCAGAGCGTTTCAGCAGACGGTATTCCGCAAGCAGCTGGCACTGGCGGTGGAGCTGGATCTGCCGGTGATCGTCCATGATCGGGAAGCCCACGGGGACTGTCTTGCCATCATCAAGGAATTTCCCACCGTCACCGGCGTGTTCCACTGCTTTTCCGGCTCACCAGAGATGGCGGCGGAGCTGCTGAAGCGGGGTTGGTATCTGGGCTTTGACGGCCCCATCACCTACAAAAACGCAAAGCGGGCCCCGGAGGTGGCGGCCATCACGCCCCTGGACCGGATGGTGGTGGAGACGGACGCTCCCTATATGGCTCCGGTACCCATGCGGGGCAAGCGGAATGACAGCCGCTATCTCCCCTATGTGATCGAAAAGCTGGCGGAGTGGAAGGGCGTGACGGCGGAGGAAATGACCCGCGTGACGTGGGAAAACGGCAGACGGCTGTTCCGAATTTGAGATAAAAACACTCCCGCACCGAAAAGGTGCGGGAGCGTTTCTTATGTATGCAGCAAAACGGATTTCACGATGATGCTGACGCCGCCCAGCAGGAAAAACACGATGGACAGCTTTTGCAGACGCTCTCCGCTGATGTGAGGGGAGAGGAGCCGGGCCAGCCGGGCGGCGCAGAAGGCGGCGGCCAGCGAGATAAGGCTGAAGCACAGGGAGGAGCGGTTCAGGAGCCCGGTGCAGAGATACAGCCCGGTGCGGAACAGGTTTTCACCCAGAAAGAGGAAGCAAATGCTGCCCTTGAATTCATCGTAATCCTTGGCAGTGCGCTGAAGGTAGGCTACCAGAAACATATTGATGCCGAACAGCCCCGCGCACATACCGGAGAAGAAGGCCACCAGATACCGCAGCCACGGGATCTCCCGACGGTCCGGGCGGATGGGGCGCAGCCGGCGAGTGGCCATTTCCAGTCCCAGAAATACCACAACGCCGCCCAAAATCGTTTTGATAATCCAAGGCAGGGAGAAGCGCAGCAGCCAGGTCCCGGGGACCACCCCGGCCACCATGGCCAGCAGCAGGGGAAGAATGGCCCGCCAGCGGAAATTGTTCCGGTTTTGCCAAGTGATTCGACCGTTGATGACCAGATCCGGCAGCAGACTGCCCGGTGTGATTAGGGTGTTGTCCAGCCGCATGGCCAGCAGCGGTGCGGAGATCAGGGGATTCCCGAACCCAATGAGCCACTTGAGGGTGTACGCCGCCAACTGGACGAGAAAAATAAACAGGATCATGCTTCCGGTGTAGTTCATGAGATCCCCTCCCACGCGAAGTTCTGTGTACGTTCCCAACTATACCACATCGCATCGGAGAAAAAAAGCTTTTTTCTCATTTCCGCGCCGTTGACAGTGGAAAATTGCCGGGCTTGGTATAGCCCTTGGATTTTTTGACCATACTCCTTCCGTACCTATGAACAGGAAGGGAGGTATTGTATGGAAAACAAGGTGAAAAACGTACTTTCGGGCATTGGCTTTTACGGCACGCTGGCGGTGTGCCTGCTGGTGGTGGGGGTGTGCGGCTGTGTCCTGCTGCAGGACCGGGAGGACCCGCTGCCCCAGCAGGCGATGACGCCTCAGGTCCCCGTGTCGCAGCCGGTGGAAATGCCGGAGGTGCGACTTCCGACAGTGGAGACTTTGGAGCCGGCGCCGGTGCCGGTCCCGCCAAAGGAAACCAAGGAGCTGCCGGAGGTGGAGGTGGATCACACGCCTGTGGCGGCGGAAGCACCCCGTCTGGTGGTGACACCGTTGCGGGGGGATGTGCTGACGGCTTTTTCCATGGAGGAGCTGGTATACAGTCCTACTTTGGGAGATTGGCGTACCCACAACGGCGTGGACATCGCCGCCCAGCAGGGAACCACGGTACTGGCGGCCTCCGCAGGGGCGGTGCTGTCGGTGACGGACGATCCCCTGATGGGCACCACCGTGGTGCTGGAGCATGACAACGGCTACCGGACCACTTACGCCAATCTCCAGGCCAAGCCCAACGTGGAGGCCGGGGACCCGGTGTCCGCCGGGCAGATCATCGGCGCGGTGGGGACCACCGCGGCGGCGGAGTCCGGACAGCCCCATCTGCACTTCGCCGTCACCAAGGACGGCAAGGCCGTAGACCCCAACGAATATTTGAGCGGTTGAACGGAACAAGGCCCCGGATTTCCGGGGCCTACCGCTTTTTTTAACCGTTTTCCCGGGGAAAGTTACATCAATTCGGATTTTTTCGAAAAAATTCAATATTTTCCTTGACATTTGCTGTATTTCGGATATAATGATAAGGCTTGCAATATGTAAGTAAATCCTTGCTCTCATCTGAGAATGAGGGCCATTTGTCCAAAAGGAGGTGCAAATATGGCAAAGATTACTGCCAATTACGAGGTCGTCTATGTGCTCGACCCTGCACAGGGTGAGGAGGCTATCGCCGCTCAGGTTGCGAACTTCAAGTCTCTGGCCGAGCAGAACGGCTCTGACGTCGTGGTTGAGGAGTGGGGCAACCGCAAGCTGGCTTATCCCATCAACTACAAGACCGAGGGCTACTATGTGCTCATGACCTTCGTCAGCGGCCCGGCATTCCCCCGCGAGCTGGATCGTAAGCTGCGGATCGCCGAGGGCGTCATGCGTTCCCTGATCGTCTGCAAGGGCGAGTAAAGGAGCAGCACATGCTGAATCGAATCATTCTCATGGGTCGCCTGACCCGTGACCCCGAGCTCCGGCGCACCGGCAGCGGTACGGCGGTGACGTCCTTCTCTCTGGCTGTTGACCGGGACTTCAAGTCCCAGTCCGGCGAAAAGGAAACGGACTTCATTGACATCGTGGCCTGGCGCAACACCGCCGAATTTGTGAGCAAGTACTTCACCAAGGGCCGCATGGCCGTGGTGGAGGGCCGCCTGCAGATCCGGGACTGGACCGACAAGGACGGCGGCAAGCGCCGCAGTGCCGAGGTCGTGGCCGACAATGTGTATTTCGGGGATTCCAAGCGCGACGGCGGCGACAATTCCGGCTACAACCCCGGTTATGCTCCCGCCCCCGCTTCCCACAGCGCCGCTCCCAGCAATTTCAGCGCCAGCGGCTCTGACTTCGCCGAGATCGGCGAGGATGACGGCGAACTGCCGTTCTGATATTACTATAAGGAGGAAGCAATCATGGCTTTCGATCGTGAAGCTCGTCCCGCCCGTCCCGCACGCGGCAACAAGCGCCGTAAGGTCTGCCAGTTCTGCGCCGAGAAGTGCGAGTGCATTGATTATAAGGACGCCGCCAAGCTGCGTCGTTTCGTTTCTGAGCGTTCCAAGATCCTGCCCCGTCGGACCACCGGCACCTGCGCCATGCATCAGCGTGAGCTGACTGAGGCCATCAAGCGTGCCCGTCAGATCGCTCTGCTGCCCTACGTCACCGACTAAAAGCAGCTGAATCGAATCAATCAACTGAAAAAGCCCCGAAGGTTTTCCTTCGGGGCTTTTTTGTCATGTTTTAGGGGAAAAAGGGGCTGCTGCACAGTTCCGTACAACTTTTCCCGGTGGTGGGGGATGGCGAATATGGCGGACGCAATTCGTTACGGCTGCATAACAAGGAGGAATTGTATGGAAAACACAAGCAATTACGGTCTGAAGCGATGGGACGGCGGGGACCGCATCCAGCACACGGAATTCAACGACAACTGGGACAAGATCGACACGGCGCTGAAGGCCAACGCCGACGGCGTGGCGGCGCTGCAAACGGCGCTGGCCAGCTGCGGAAACTGCAAGATCGTATACGGCACGTACACAGGAACCGGCAAATACGGCAGAGAAAATCCCAACAAGCTGACCTTTGACGGCAACCCACTGTTTGTCATTATCAAGGGCAGCATCGGTTCTGCTCCGACATTGGGGATCCAGGCCATGCGCGGATGGTATACCGCATATACAGGCTCCGCAGATTCATCTACCGTCTGCCACCTTACATGGGGAGAACATTCTCTTTCTTGGTACAACAGTCAGAGCAGTAGTGACCAATTCAATACCAGTGATTCTGTCTATCCCTATATCGCGCTGTTTGCTACACAAGAATAAAACAAAGCCCCGGACTTCCGTCCGGGGCCTTGTTCTTAATCGCAAGTACTTAAACTCTTAAATCAGAGATCAAGCACGGGCAATGTTGGACTGAACACCGTCAATCACAACATAGTAGCTGTTGCCGCCAGCCACAGAGAAGGCGGGGGTCACGCCATAGAAGTAGTCACCCTCATCAACCTTCACATAGTTGTTCTGACCACCAACATACTGATACAGCTCGAAGCTGTGCTTGACAGTCGTATCAGTCAGAGCGTCACCCTTCTTGTTGAACAGCTCAATCAGACCCTTAGAACCCTTAATGGTCAGCTTAACAGAATCAACATCCGTGCTGGTGGGCTTGCTGGGGTTGGTATTGGGCTTATCGTTGGCCTTGTAGGTGTCGTTCAGGATCAGAGTGGTAGCAATGCCAGCGTCATCAACGAAAGCAGCGATGGTGCCGGTGAAGTTGCTGTCCTCACCCAGAGCGCTCAGAGCGGACTTGATGTTGCTGTACTCGGTGTAGTCATCCTCATCGTCATCGCTGGCGCGGACAAAGATCTTGCAATCCTCATCCAGCAGGATGTACTTATCGTTGGAAGCAGCATCGTCGATCCACAGAGTGGCGCCCTTAGCCGTCAGCTCGGAGACGTTCTCAACATTCAGGAAGGCATAGCCGTCATCCTTGTACTGCTTGGTGCTCCACTTGTTGGCTGCGGTGTAAGCCTGAGCTTCCATCTCGGTGATGACATTGTTCTTATCGAAGGTACCCTCGTACAGGTTGCCCAGGACCAGGTTGGCTCTCGGAGTGCTGTTATCCTTGGACTCGAAGGAGTTCACAGTCACAGCGCCGTCCTTGGTGATGGCTTCATAGGTGTAGATGTAGTCGCCGTTCTCCAGAGACTTGGACTTGATGCCGGAGGTCAGGTAGACCATGGACTCAGAGGAGCCAGCAGTCTTGCCCACGACCACAGCATAGGTGATGTAGCCGTTCTTGTTGTACAGGGCGAAGATCATGTTGTCCTCTTTGTTCTTATCGAAGTTGGACAGCTTGGAGTCATACTTGACCTCAACGCTGGAGTGCTTGATACCGGTGGTAACGCCCTCAACCTTCACGATGGAGCCTTCGTCGATGACATCGTCGTCAGCCTTGACAGCGATCAGAACGGTGTCGTTGTTGCCGTAGGCAATGGTCTTCTTCCCGCCCACGACCTGCTCAACAGTGTTGTTCTGCTTGTCGAGCTTGGTGGTGGTGCTGTCCTTGATCTGCATGTCGGCAACCTCTTCCAGGTTGTAAACGCCGTCCTTCACGGTGTACTTGAACCAGGTGTTGGTAGTAGCGGACTCTGCCAGACGGCCGCCCTTCAGGTCGCCGCTCTTGACATCGATAGTCTTCATGGTGCCATCGGTGAAGATAGCCAGAGCCTTATCGACAGCCTTGGCCAGAACGGTGCTGCTGCGGTCATAGCCAACGACGAACATGAAGTTGTCGTCACCGTCAACCTGACGTGCGCCGATCACATAGCCATAGGGATCCAGATACAGATCGAAGGTAGCGTCGTCCAGCTGCTCGACATTGTAGTCGTACAGAACCTCAGCATCCTCGAAAGCCTTCTTAGCGGTCTCATACTTGTTGCCGCCGGCAGTCAGCTTGGTCAGCTTATACTCATCCTTCTTGTCCGCATCCGCGTAGTCGGTGGAGTAAGAGGTGATGGCAACATCCTTAACGGTCTCAACGGGAGTGACGGTCATGACGTCGCCCTTGGCAATGGTGACCAGGACCATGTCATCTTCCTTCAGCTTCTCCAGGCCGTCCACATCCTCAGACTCGACGGTGTAGGTGGTGCTGATGGTGGTGGGAGTTTGGCCTGCTGCGGCAGCCTTCTTCACACCAGTGTAGACGTCCAGACGGACATCCTCGGTCTTGGTGTTGTAGTCAGCAGAAACCTCAGCCAGATAGGTGTTGATGACAACGACAGTGGTCTCCTCAGCGTCGGTGTCCACATAGATCTCGGTCAGAACGCCCTTGCCGGTGGAATTCATGGTGTCATCGTTCTTCTTGACCAGCTTGTCGGCCTCGACAGAGAGGGCCTTCTTGTCCAGCTTCACGCCGTCAACCCAGTAGGTCAGGGCGAAGTCGCAAGCGTTGGAGCCGATGTCGGAATAGACATCGCCGCCCTTGACCTTAGCGGTGTAGGAAGCGGTCAGCAGGTCGGTGTTGACATAGTTGCCGATATCCTTCTTGTCATAGGTCCAGTTGTTGGTGGGACGGCCGAAGTCGTCGGTATCGTCGGTGCGGACCAGCTTCTCGAAGTACTGCTCGCCGAACTGGACATAGCCGTCCTTCTTGATCTTGCCGTCGTTCAGGGTGCCCTTGTTCCAGGTCAGGTCCTTGCGGACGCCGGAGATGGCAACAGCGGAGCTGCCCTCGCCGACAACGATGCGGTTGTCATACTCGACCATGGTAGCCTTCAGGGTGTTGAAGGCATACAGGCAAGCCTCTTCACGAGTGACAGCCTTGACACCGTTGAAGCTGCCCTTCAGGCTCTTGTTCAGGCCGGCGTTGATAGCCTGCTTGGCAACAGCGATGGACCAGTTGGCGCCGGTGTAGCCTTCGATGGCAGAGTCATAGCCCAGAGCGCCCAGCAGCATCTTCATGAAGGCATAGCCGGTCAGGGTGGCGGCGGGCTTGAAGGTGCCGTCAGCGTAACCGGAGATGATGCCTTCCTTCTGGCAGTAAGCAATGTAGCCAGCGAAGGTGTGGTTGGTGGGGACGTCCTTGTAAGGAGCGGCATCAGCCACCAGGGCGGATGCGGTGGTGGGGCCAAGGATCAGGTTGCAGATGATCTTGGCAGCAGCGCCACGGGTCAGGGTGGCGGTGGGACGGAAGTCACCTTCGGCATAGCCGTCGATGACCTTCACGGCGGACATCACGTCGACAGCTTCAGAATAGGTGATCTTGCTGCTGTCGGTGAAGTCCTTGGCACCAGCAGAGACGGTGACCAGAGACATGGTCATCACCAGAGCCAGTACCAGAGAAAGGAACTTCTTCATGGGGTTTCCTCCTTGATAAAATGTCGAAACATTCCCTTGGAGCTCCCCGCCCCCGGGTTCCGGGTTTCGTGTCGGGGCTAGCCGAACGCGGAATGTGCCCTGAGCCACAGCCACACCGTAAAACGGTTTGGCTGCTGGCGGACGGGCACTTCCGCGTTTTTCCGTCCGCAAGCACGCTTGCGAACGGAGAAGGGGAACGCCCGTTGGGAACACCACACGCCTACACCAAGCACGGAGCTTGGAGGCAGTTTGCCCGCGGTTCTGTTTCGCAAGCCTAATGTAACAGGCCCCGGCCGGGATGTAAATAGATTCGCCCGGTTCGTAATGCAGATGTAAAAAAGTACGGAAATAACGTGATTTCCGCACTTTTTGTTGTTTGCAACCGTGGCAATATTCAATTCGTTTCAAGGGGCTTTTTCTGGGGCGGCAGGGCGTACCGCTTGCCGGTGAGGAGGAGCTCGCCCCGGTCTGCCATGCGCCGCAGCAGCGCCGTACACTGGGCGGGGGGCAGGTTCAGAAGCTCCGCCAGCTCCTTCCGGACGGCGGTGCCGTGAGCGGCGAGGTAGGCCGTCACCGCGGCGGACTGGTCCTCCGGCAAAACCACGGCCCCCGCCGGGTAGTAGCACCCGCCTATACGAACCACGGCTCCGTCCTGACGGAGCTGGTTCAGCAGCTTCAGCGCGGCGCTTTTGGACACGCCCAGCAGGTCCATGACCTCTTCGCGGGTCAGGGAGCCAACCGCGGAGAGACGGGCCAGCACGGTCTGACGCTGGCTGCCCCGGCGGCTGAGGCGGCTCAGATCTCCTAAGCTGAGCTGTTCCAGCCCGCCCCGGATCAGGGCGGTGCGGATCACGGTGGAGAGTCGGGCCAGGTCCATGGGCTTTCCGGTGCCGGGGGTCAGGAGAACACGGTCCTGGGCGGGGTCCTTGCGGTGGTCGCAGACATCTCCCAGCAGGCGGCTGAGGCGGCTGCCCATGGGGATTTCCCGGTCCGGCAGGCGCAGGAGACCCCGGTCCAAGTCTACCTGAGACCATGTGAGATTCAGAATTTCTCCGGGCTGCATCTGAAGCTTCCAGCCCATCCAGAGGGCCAGTCCTACCACGGAGCCGCCCTCCTGCTGGACGATCCGCCAGAGGAGATATTCGCTGTCCGGCGGCAGCTCCGGCGCGGCGCTTTGGCGCTCCTGAAAGTATTGGGAGAAGGAACCCCGGAGGGTGGACACCGCCATGCCGCTGACCCGGGCGGCGTAGGTCCAGTCATGAGTCTGAAGCTGGCGGATGACGAAGTCCTGACGGAGATCCTTGAGACTGACCTTCTGGCCCTCGGTGTCCAGCGCGGTCCGGGCCAGCCGGGAGACGGACTCCGGCGGCATGGGCCGCTGATATCGGTCGGAAATGATGACATGGGGGTCCCGCTGGGCGTACAGGCGATAGCGCTCCCGGAGGCAGTCCTCCGCGGAGGGGGCCAGCGGGACGGTCCGATCCGGAAGGGTCAGGGCATTGTCCTCAAACTGCACCTGATCCCAGGTGAGGGCGGCGATCTCCTCCCGGCTCAGACCTTCCAGCCACGCCAGACGGAGGATGGCCCCCTCCGGGCTGTATGGAAACCGTGCCAGCACTCGCTCCATGGCTGCCGGGTCCGGCCGCTTGAACGTATACCCCATTCCGGGACCTCCCCTTCTCCGCCGGGGGTCCCGGCGGGAAAAATCAAGGCCGGTGGGGCGTATACAAAATAACCCTTTTGTAAATATTCGCCCTCTGACGAGGGCCGCAGGCCGCCCACGGAACCAAACGAATCGGGGTGGAAGCGAAAAAAGCCGCACTGAATGAGATCGGTTTTGAAACTTTCAGGACCGATCTCATTCAGTGCGTTCAAAGGGGGATTTCCCTTGCTTTTTCCGCTGCTTTTCAGTAAAATTAGGTTGTCGATGTGGGGCGGCGCTTTTCTTTTGGCGCTGCAAAGATAACAAAAGGGTTATTTTGTCTAACAGAGCAGCCCCAGACGTTCCAGCCGCCGCAGATGTTCTGCGCCGGTGGTCAGCAGATAAATCCGGGTGGTCTCAATGGAACTGTGGCCCAGAATATCCGCCAGCTTCACCACGTCCTGACAGGCCCGGTAAAAGGTTCGGGCGAACAGGTGCCGCAGATTGTGGGGGAAGACCTTATCCGCCGCCACGCCGGCAGCGCAGCACAGCCGCTTCATCTCCGCCCAGATCTGCACCCGGGAAAGACGTTTTCCGCCTCCGGTGAGGAATACCTCACCGGAGGTGATTTTTTGCCGTTTTACGTATTTTAAGAGCTTTTTGCACAGCTTCTCCGGCAGCAGGATCGTGCGGACCTTACCCTTCAGGGCCACCACCGCCTTTCCACGGCGGAGGGCCTCCACCGTGATATACGGAACTTCGCCCACCCGGATGCCCGTGGCGCAGATAGTCTCCATCACCAGTGCCAGCCGTTCCCTCCCCAGCGTTCTGGCGGTGCGGACCAGCGTGCGGTATTCTTCCCGGTCCAGTTCCCGTTCCGCCTCCCGGAAGCTGCGGCGCTGGAGCCGCAGCGCCTTCACCTTACATTCCGGCCAGCCCATAAAGGCGAAAAAGCGGTTGATACCTGCCAGCATGGCGTTGACGGTAGCGGGGGCGTACTGGGCCGTGAGCTGCGCCTTCCATGTCAGGACCAGCCTCCGGTCCACCATTCCGCCGCTCCACCGGGCAAAGGCCCGGACTGCCCGAAGGTAGTTCTCCACGGTTCCGACGCTGTATTCCTTCCGCAAAAGCTCCGCCTGAAAAGCTGCCAGCCGGGCGGGGTCGATCCGGCGCAAGCACTCCTGTGTCTCCATCTGTATCCTCCCATTTTATTGACGGCGGTCTCTGAGAACCGCGTTTTTTCTCTGATCTATGCAACAGCATACTCCCCGCAGCCGCCGCAGACAAGAAGGCCGCCCTGATCGGGCGGCCTTCAGCGTGTCGAAAAAGTCTTTTCGCCCCGCTGAGCAAGTTTTCAGAACTTCATAAAAGTTCTGAAAACTTAGGATTTTA
>OGKG01002962.1_pt1 | contig 16632 bp, 16 predicted proteins | sample 1572201 | NCBI WGS metagenome assembly OGKG01 (sample SAMEA2582146, study PRJEB24529) | metagenome | biome: Human gut stool | place: China | collected 2011 | reverse complement strand
AAAGGCTCTGCCTTTGGAAACCGCAAGCTTTTGAAAAAGCTTGAGCAAAACTTTTGAGTATCTTTGGAAAAGTTTATTAGCTAATCGGTAGAGCTGAACGGCGTAGCCAGTTCAGCTACGGTAGTTACTTCAATCGCGGCAACAAACTTCTGTTATTCACCACGAGCGAGGCAAAGCCGAGCGATTCCGCGTCTTCGCCGTGGGTCGGCACCCACACTACATACGGCGATAGGTTTTGACCTTGCGTCTGTTGCGGCAGCGTTTGCTGTAAATTGTTAAAATAATTATGTAAATAATTACTAATAATACAAGCAATGACGCACATACAATAAACCAAGGGTTAGATACTACTTTGCTGATACCGTCCATAGCAACAAGCAAGTCACTTTGGTCGATTGTTTCTGCGGCTACTAAATCTACGGTCGCAAGTTCATTATTTGCGTATTTTAGCGTGACGGTGCCGATTTTATCACCAGCCTTGACCGGTGCATTTACACTTTCAGGTAGGTGATAAACTTTATCTATGCTTGATGCCTTAATATCTGACGGAAGAATTGTTGAGTAGCTTGTTGCAGGAGAAAGCTTTAATCTATCCTTGCCCCAAGCAAAATTGATGTTTACTTCATCAACTATCGTTTTTTCGTCAATTACAGTTGTAAGCTGTAAGCTTGTAAATGCCCAGCGGAAAAGATTTTTTGCATCTTTCATAGCACCGTTTTCGAGCTGTTCACCGTTTTTTGAATAGTCTGCACCGAGCGTAATGCATAAATATGAATAGCCCTCATAAACTGCTGTTGAAACAAGGCAATAGCCTGAATCATCACCTGTACAGCCTGTTTTTGTGCCTGTTGCATACTTATAAAAGTAATCTCCTCCACGAACCTCGTCAATGAGGGAGTTTGTTGTAATAAGCGGTCTATCCTCGCCAAGACAATCAGAAACTGTTGTGCTTGTGATTTCAGTAAATTTCGGCAAGGTCATTGCATACTCTGTGATTTTTGCAAGGTCAGATGCTGTGGTATAGTGGTCTGGGTCGTGAAGTCCGTGAGGGTTCATAAAATGCGTATTTTCGCAGCCAAGCTCCTTTGCTTTTTTATTCATCATCTTGACGAAATTAGTTATGCTTCCTCCGCCGACATAGTCCGCAAGAACCAAAGCCGCATCATTGCCAGATGGAATCATAAGGCAGTTCAAGAGCTGGGTGACAGTAAGAGTTTCTCCACCAATAAGTCCGGCGGTAGAGCTTCCTGTACCATTAAGCCTATTGAGTATGCTCTGTTTTACAGTAACTTTAGTGTTGTCCAAATCCTTGATATTCTCAGTAACAATGATATAGGTCATAATTTTAGTAGTAGATGCTGGATAGCACTTTTTATCCTTATCTTTTTCATAGACAGAAATGCCAGTATCAAGATTTACAAGATAGACTGATTTTGAGTTTATATCAAAATCAATGCTATAAGAAATAGCACTTGCCTTATTCATAGGAATTGATGAAAATAATATACAAAAAACCAACGAGAAAATAAAAAAGCTTTTTAATTTCATAGAAAAAATCAATCTCCTGTGTTATAATTATTTTAATGAAAATAGCTATGTATTCAACAATTATTTTACATTATTTTTTGGTTTATTACAAACCAAATTATTTATAATTTTTCAGACTTTGTCGGGGGATTTTATGGTATATATTACGGGAGATATGCATGGAGAGCTTAAACGCTTTTCCGACCGAAAGCTGAAACGACTTTCGGAGGAAGATGTGCTAATGATATGCGGAGATTTTGGCTTTATATGGAATGGTTCAGAGCAAGAAAAGAAATTTCTTGAGGAAATAGGAGAAAAGCCATATAAGACGATGTTTGTAGACGGAACGCACGAGAATTTCGAGCTTTTAGAGAAATATCCGATTGAGGAGCTTTTTGGTGGAAGAGCTCATCATATTTCGGGAAACCTTTATCATATGATTAGGGGAGAGATATTCACAATAGACGGCGAAACCTATTTCGCCTTTGGTGGTGGAGATAGTCCTGACCGTGAAATTCGTATTGCGGCGGGAACATGGTATAAGCAAGAAATGCCGACAGTTGATGAGATGACCTATGCGGTCGAAAATCTGAATAGATATGATTATAATGTTGATTATCTTATAACTCATGAGCCATCAGGAAATGCAAGAGGTCTGATAGATTCAAGGTCGGAAATCAGTGCAATTGGTTCGTTTTTCGATGAAATTGCCAAGAATGTTAAGTATAAATGTTGGTATTTTGGCAGTGTGCATTTTGATAGAAGAATTTCGGGCAGGAATTATGCAGTATTTACAGAGATTTTGCCTATACATATGAAGGCTAAAAAGCGAAGATTATTTATGTAAGAAGGGCAAGGCTTAATTTACTATATCTAATAAAATTCAGGAGGAATATTATGAAAAGAAAAGGTTATATTAGTTGGGATGAATATTTTATGGGAGTAGCTTTACTTGCAGCAAAGCGTAGTAAAGACCCAAATACACAGGTTGGAGCGTGTATAGTACATGATAATGTAATACTCTCAACAGGATATAATGGCTTTCCTTATGGTTGCTCCGATGATGAATATCCTTGGGAAAGAGAGGGCGATTTTCAGAATAATACAAAGTATCCTTTCGTTGTACACGCTGAGCTTAATGCGATTCTCAATTCTCAAGGCAAATCGCTAAAGGGTGCGACAATATATGTAGCATTATTCCCTTGCAATGAGTGTGCAAAGGCTATCATTCAATCGGGAATAAAGGAGGTTGTCTACCTCTCTGATAAATATGCTGAATCTCCGGCAACTCTTGCATCAAAGAGAATGTTGGCATCAGCTGGTGTTACTATTCGCAGAATAGAAACAAACATAAAAGAAATAAGCTTAGATTTTAATGTATAAATTATTCTAATAGAAATCGCCATAGCCCAATTACAAGCTAAGTGCAAGAGGGTTTACTGTTTGGCGAATTTTGTTTAAACTTGATAGTTTATCAGCAACATTAGTCAATAAGTGCGGACAAAGTCCGTACTTAAAGCCCGCCAAAGGCTCTGCCTTTGGAATCCATAAGCAAGTCTATGGGGTGAAATTATGAAATCAGATGAATTTTTGAACTTATACAGAACTCTCGAAGAAGTCCTTAGTGAGAAATACAGTGACAGAACACGCAACTATGGCAGTGTTGTTGTACAATTTATGAATGATGTCGAAGGCAGACAATTCAAGGATAAGCTTAATCTTTGTCGAGAAATCCGCAATCTTCTTTCCCATCACCCAGAGGTGAATGGCGAAAAAATAATTGAACCCTCACAAGCTATGCTGGATATTCTCAACGAGGTTATAAACTATGTAAAGCGTCCGCCACTCGCAATAAGCTATGCAACACCTTTTGAGAATCTCTTAAAAGCATCTTTAAACAACAATGCTCTTACTATTATGAAAAAAATGGAGCGCAGAGGATTCTCCCATGTTCCAGTCCTCAACGGTGGAAAATTTATCGGGGTATTTAGTGTAGGTACGATATTTATGTATATCTTAGGTGGCAACGCAATCGAAAATATAGAAAAAATGGAAATTGGTGATTTTAGAAAATATCTTCCGTTCGAGGCTCATACTACTGAGCGTTTCAGATTTATTTCCGAATCTACAACCGTAATCGAAGCAAAAACCGCCTTTGAGCAACCACAACAGCGTTCACGCAGACTTGTTGCCCTTTTCATAACGGATAACGGCAGTCAAGGCGGAAGACTTCTTGGAATGATAACCCCTTGGGATATACTTAGGTCATAACAAAAAATCTCGTTCTAATTTCTTTAGCTTAGAACGAGATTTTTATATCTATTTTTTATGTTTATGCTCATCAATAAATTCTCCGTCTTTCATTTTTGCCCCACAAAATGAGCAAGCTTTTAAGTCATTAAAAAATATAACAACTTCAAGAGGAGCTCCACATCTTGGACAACGATAGAATATAGCTGTACCTATAATAGCAACCGCCATAGTCACAGAGGTTACTATTATAGAAATTATGCCTAATATACTATATTGTTGGCATAGCAAAGCAAGAACAAAGGCTATTCCCATACCAATAGTAGCCCAAGGCATAAGAAATTTATGCCATTTTTTAGGTGTTATCTTTTTCGTAAATCTCACCTCCTTTTATTACTTATATTACCAAAATAAATATATTCATACTATCAGATAAATATAAAATATTAGTAAAACTTGTGTAAATAAAAAATGCAAAAGTTTTGTAAGAAAGTTGTCAATTACTTGCTATAATTATAGACAGATACAAATACACACGATATAATAAATAAAAAGATTTTTAGGGGTGTTTGCTATGAAAAAAACTGGAATTATAGTTGCTATATCTATTACGGCAGTTACACTGCTTAGTGCAAGTATTATTGTATTCGCTAAAACAGCAGAAAATAAAGAAACTGAAATTGCTTATACCGAATCATCAGAAAACAGCAAAGTAATTTCAAATATAGACAATGTAGAAATACCTGAAAACTTCAAGGATTTTGAGCAAAATTCAGACGAGGATAAAATCAAAGCTGAAATGGCTGATAAAATAAATGATTTATCCGAAATTGAAATACCTTACGAAGAAGATTTAGATGGAAATTATAGCGAAGATGAAGAGGAAAGCAATAAAAACGACCTCAAGGCTTATGAAATTTTAAGCAAATACAAAGGCTCGAAATATGCAAGAACAACGTTCATCACAGATTATGAGCTTGACTTGACATATATGAGGGAAATGGTAACTCTTATCGAAAGCAACACTCTTCCTAAGGATGAATCCGATGTTCTTCATAGATATGTTTCAAGAAGAGCATATTGGATAACAGATGAAAATACAGCCAAAGAATTTGAGAAGTGGATGCTTGGATAATAGGGGGATTATATGAAAAAGCTTGCGTTTCCTATTCTTCTTTTGTTTTCAATCTGTATGTTTTCCGCTTGTTCTAAGCCTTCTCAGGAATATATAGTGGAAAATACGGATTATGCGTATATGAATAATGAAAGTCACGAGGAATTACAGTCAAAATGCGAGGACAAAGAGCAGATTGAAACAGCAAAAAGAATAATTAAAAACTCTGAAAAAGCATTTAAAACAAGCTTACAGGAAGCATCTAATTATGATTTTGGAGCTTGCTCAACTTATTGTCCAGATGAATCTGTTTTAAAAAGAAGTGAAAACATAGACCTTTCTATTGAATATATGAATACTAAGCAAGATAGCGACAGCGGTTATATATGGGTTAAATACTCTGTTGACTACTATGACAAAGCAGGCGAAATAATTTGTGGTCGTCACGATGCCGTTGCAAGGTGGGAAATAAAAAAGGACGGCTCTGAATGGAAGGTCGTTAAAATAACAGAAGCATATTAAAACAAAACCTCGGTCAGATTGATTGACCGAGGTTTTACTTTATTTAATCATATCTAAGAAATACTGGTGAACGCTTGTGTCATCAGTAAGCTCTGGGTGGAAAGATGTAGCAAGCTGATTGCCTTGACGAGCCGCAACGATATTTCCGTTTACTGTTGCGAGAACATCAACACCTTCTCCGACGCTTTCGATATATGGAGCACGAATGAATACCATAGGTACTTCACCGATACCCTTAACATCAGAAACTGTTTCAAAGCTTCCAAGCTGTCTGCCATAGGCATTTCGCTTAACGGTAATATCCATAGTGCCAAAGTATACATTCTTATCGTTAGAAAGATTATTCGCAAGAAGAATCATACCTGCACAGGTTCCATAGACAGGAAGCCCGTCAGCAATTTTCTTTTGGAGAGTATCAAATATATCAAGCTCTTTCAAAAGCTTGCCCATAGTTGTGCTTTCTCCGCCCGGAAGAATAAGACCATCAAAATGCTTATCTAAATCAGCTTTTCGGCGAATCTCAAAATATTCGACACCAAGCTTTTCTAGTATCTGCTCATGCTCAAAGAAAGAGCCTTGAACTGCAAGAACTGCAATAACCATTATCTGCTCTCCATTATTACCTTGATTTCATCAGGATTGATACCAACCATAGCTTCGCCGAGGTCCTCAGAAAGCTCTGCAAGAACAGCAGGATTGTTGTAGTTTGTAACAGCCTTTACGATAGCTGCTGCACGCTTCTCAGGGTTGCCTGACTTAAAGATACCTGAACCAACGAATACGCCTTCTGCACCAAGCTGCATCATAAGTGCAGCGTCAGCAGGAGTTGCAACACCACCAGCAGAGAAGTTGACAACTGGAAGCTTGCCATTTTCGTGTACAAATTTAACGAGGTCATAAGGAACAGCAAGCTCTTTAGCTGTATTGAAAAGCTCGTCCTCACGCATAGACTGAATCTTTCTCATCTCGCTCTGGATAGTTCTCATATGACGAACAGCTTGAATAACATCACCTGTACCAGCTTCACCCTTTGTGCGAATCATAGATGCACCCTCGGCAATTCTTCTGAGAGCCTCGCCAAGATTTCTTGCACCGCAAACGAAAGGAACCTTGAACTTTGTTTTGTCAATATGATATGTGTCATCAGCTGGAGAAAGAACTTCACTTTCATCTATATAGTCGATTTCGAGAGCCTCGAGAATCTGAGCCTCAACGAAGTGACCAATTCTTGCCTTAGCCATAACAGGAATAGAAACTGCTTTTTGAATACCCTTAATCATCTTAGGGTCGCTCATTCTTGAAACGCCGCCTGCTGCTCTGATGTCAGCTGGGATTCTTTCGAGAGCCATAACTGCACAAGCACCTGCTGCCTCTGCGATTTTAGCCTGTTCAGGGGTAGTAACGTCCATAATAACGCCACCCTTGAGCATTTGAGCAAGATTTTTATTAAGACCGTATCTGTTTTCTGACATAATATTAAAACTCCCTTATATTTTATAAAATAACATCTCAAGCCTGTGCACACGACCTACGAAACGTTTACATAAGCTCATTATAACTGAAACTGTCACTATTACAATGCACAGATTTTATATTTTTAAGGAGTACAGTTTTATAATTATCAAGTAAAATCATTAAATTTCGGCAAATTTTAATTATTGTTTCTTATAGTATCAATTAATACGATTAACGCTTCAACCTGTTCATCTGTCAGTCCTGATGTATCTATTTCTCTTTTTATCTCAACACCTAAGAGAAAGTCTGTTGAAACTTTAAATATTCTTGCGATTTTTATTAAAACATCATATGCAGGATAACGCAGTCCGTTTTCATAGGCACTTATTACAGATTTTGTAAGTCCTAAAAGGTCTGCGAGCTGTTGTTGAGTAAGCTTTTTCTTTATTCTGAGTGTTTTCAATCTGTTTCCAAAATTCACCAATCTGACACCGCCTTTCACTGAAATTATATTTTTATATAGTATTCATTTGGTACATTTTATCAACTAATAATTGAAATAGTTAATTTTTTATGATACAATCTCATAAAGCAAGCCAAAGGATATTATCCGTTAATCATACGGTAATAATATAGGCTGTTTTCAGTCCAAAACAAAAAATTTTTTAGGAGGTATTATTTATGGAAAAAAGTAAAAAAATGGCAGCACTTATTTTAGCAACTATGCTTGCGGTAAGCAGTTCAGCAGCAATGGCTGTTACGGTTTCGGCGGAGGAAGACACTGCGGTTGCATATTCTTCTTCAGACACCGAAAGCTGGAGTGAGTATGACTATCAAATCCTTGATGATGGCACAATTGAAATTATATATTATTATGGTTGTGATGAGGTAATTATTATTCCAAGTGAGATTGATGGTAGAAAGGTTACAGGTATACAAAGATTTGCTTTTTCAATCAATAACTATCTTAAAAGTATAACAATACCTGACGGCGTAACAAGCATAGGAGATAGCGCCTTTTCTGATTGCAGAAGCTTAACAGATATAACAATACCTGACAGTGTAACAAGCATAGGATGTGAAGCCTTTTATAATTGTAGTAGTTTAACAAATATAACAATACCTGACGGTGTAACAAGCATAGAATATGGAACATTTTACGATTGTAGTAGCTTAACAAATATAACAATACCTGACAGCGTAACAAGCATAGAATGTGAAGCCTTTTATAATTGTAGTAGCTTAACAAATATAACAATACCCGACGGCGTAACAAGTATAGAAAGTGAAACATTTTATAACTGTCAAAGCCTTTCAAATATAGATATCTCAAATAGTCTTATAAGTATAGGAATGGATGCATTTGCTCATTGCAAAAATTTGAAAAATATAAAAATACCAGATAGTGTAACAACCATTGAGCTTGGAGCGTTTAATGACACACTGTGGTATAACAATCAACCTGATGGATTGTTATATGCTGGAAAAGTTTTATATTTATACAAAGGTGAAATGCCTGAAAATACAAAAATCACTTTAAAAAATGATACTTCTGGAATTGCTGATAATGCATTTAGTTATTGTACCAATCTTACAAACATAAAAATTCCAGACAGTGTAACAATCATCGGAGCATGGGCTTTTTTTAGTTGTCCAAATCTTACAGCTATAGAGATTCCAAGCAGTGTAATAGGTATAGGCGTTTATGCATTGTTGGGATGTGGAAATCTTACCATATATGGCAATATCGGAAGCTACGCTGAGAGCTATGCTAATACAAATGTTATACCATTTGTAGATATTAACAAAAAAATTACAACATTAACAAGCAAGGTTGATAACATATCCGTTAATGGTACTTTTGATAACGGCGTAATACTTAATGTAGAAAAAGCCACCGTTGAAAATGCTATTACAGCCTATAATATAACACTAAAAGATGAAAACGGCAACACTATTAAGCCAAGCGGAGAAATAACAGTTTCGATTCCAAGCGATAAAGCAAACTGCAAGGTATATTTGATAAAGGAAGACGGCACAAAGGCTGATATGAATGCAGCCTATAATAATGGTAACTATGAATTTACTACTGACCGTCTTTCTATCTATGCTTTGATTGCTGATACAAGTGAGCCAAGCAATGAGCCAAGCAATGAGCCAAGTAATGAACAAAGCAATACTATAAGTGATTCAAGCAAATCAAATAGTGATACAAATAATACAGATAGTAGTAAAATCCTAAGCGAAACAGGCAAAAATGGTGTAGAAACTGGTGACAGCAACAACTTATTTGCTATAGCGGCAATGCTTACTGGTGCAATTACCGCTGTCTCAACAATTATATTTAAGAAAAAGCGTACCTAATATATAAATCAAATATTTTCAGCTACAAAAATCCCACAGCTTCAATCATATGGAGCTGTGGGATTTCTTTATGAATATTTAATTGTTCTAATTTCTCTTAGGCTGCCTTGCTTGATTCAGCCTTTGAACTCTCTGGCTTACTTGACTCTGCCTTTGAGCTTTCTTCCTTACTTGATTCTACCTTTGAAACTTCGCTTGTTTCATTTGCAGGTGCGTCAGGCTCGCTTGAATCTACTGAATAAATCTCTACATCTGAAAGAATGACATCCATACCTGAACTTCCGCTACCCTTAGAATAAACAAGCTTAATTGTAAGTGTGTCTACATCTTTTATATTAACCGCAAAGTTAATAGGCTCAGATTTATTTGTAAGAACTTCACTCTTATAAAGTGTCTTCTTATCGCCTACAACTTCAAAATATGCTCTTGTGTCGCTCGAAATACTGCTATAATTATTATCCTTAACTGCTATTATGCCTTTAATCTTCTTATAGCCCTTATTAACATACATCTCTGCATACGCATTTTCGTGATATTTAGAAACAGACATTGTGCAGACATTATCGCTATTATACTCATTGCCTGAAATATCCTTAGAACCACTCTGGTATCTATAGAAATAATCTGAATTTGAGCTACTGAAACTAATATCCTGAAGCTTAACAGGAATTTCTTTATTCAGCTTTTCAAGCTGAGCATTGAGTTTAGTATAGTTATCACTACCCTCATCAAACATACTCTTGATATTATCAATCAGATTAACTGCATTTTCATAATCTTTATTATTGAAATACTCATCTGATTTCTTGATAATCTCATCTACATATGTAGCTATTTGTGCATTGATTTTCTCGTCATTTGTGAGATAATTATCATCTAAAGCATTTTGAAGGTCTGAAATTGCATATTTATACTCGCCATTATCAAATTCTTCTTTTGCCTCATCAAGATATTCCTGACGAATACCATCAATAGCCTTTGCCCTTTGCTCCTGAGCCTTTTTATAGTTAGCTGTATCCTTTTCTAATACTTCGTCATAGTAATAGATTGCATTACTATATTCCTTCTTTTTAAGATACTCATCACCTTGTTTGAGGTAATCTGCTGATGACTTGAGTTCTCTTATTTCTGACCTTACTTCGCTAAGTGAGGTTTCATAAGACATCGGTAAATCAGAAATATCATCAAGCTTATCCATTGCAGTATCATAGTCCATAGAACCATCATCATAAGCTTTTCTAACAGCGTCAACCTGAGCTTGAATAGCATCTATGACAGCTTTATTATCAGAAAGTGCTTTATAGTTATCGTAATAAAGTTCATTTGCCGTCTTATATTCACCATTATTAATAGCATTAATCATCTTATTAACTGGGTTATTTGCATTAGAAACCAATATACATATAACGATTACCGCCGCAATAATTACTGCTAAAACGACAGAGCCAATTATAATCATCTTTTTGTTAATTTTAAAATTGGATTTCTTAGGCTGTTGTGCCATCTGTTGTCCATTTGGCATAGCATAAGGATTTTGCTGTAAATATGGATTTTGCTGAGGCTGTTGAATCTGCTGTGCATATGGATTCTGCTGAGGCTGTTGAATCTGCTGTGCATATGGATTTTGCTGAGGCTGTTGTGAGTATGGGTTCACTTGAGGCTGTTGGGCTTGCTGAGTGTATGGATTTGCCTGTGGCTGCTGAGGCTCAGCAACTGCAGCTGCTGTTTGTTGTGCAGCAACCGTTTCTGCCTGAGCAGCTTGCTCTGAATTTTGTGCAGAAGCTTCTGGCTCTGCTTGGCTTACATTTTGTTCAGGTATAGGCTGTGTAGCAGGGAACTCAACTCTTTTGCCACAGTTTTGGCAAAACATATCGTTATCTGCTATTTTTGCTCCACAATTTTCGCAAAACATCAAAAATCAACTCCTAAATATATAATCATAGTACTTTTTATATAATACTACAATTTTAATTATAATTTTCTCAATAATATTTGTCAAGCAAAGAGCTTTAGTGATTTTGCCGATTTTTAACATAGCTTTTATGCAAAAATCTACTACAAAAAATATTGAAAATAAAAAGAAAAATTCATCAGAAAAGCAAAGTTAATTTTTTGAAAAATATATTCCAAAATCGCATTGGGTATGTTATACTAAAATCGTATGATTATAATTAATCTACAATACTTAGTGATGGATATATAATGTTCAGGAATAAAAATTTTAAGGAGTTGCACAAATGGTATTTGCAGATTTGTTCTTTATCTACTTTTTTCTGCCCTTGTGCCTTATTTGTTATTTCGCGGCTAAAAAGCTCGAAACAAGAAACAAGGTGCTAATAGTATTTTCTCTCATCTTCTATGCATGGGGAGAGCCTATCTGGATAATTCTTCTCTTATTTAGTGCGGCGTTCAACTGGATAATGGGTATGCACATAGGTGCTAACCGAAATAAACCAAGAGGTAAGATATTTATAGCTACAGCTATATCTGTCGATATACTTCTTCTTTTGATATTCAAGTATACTGGCTTCTTCGCAGAAACCTTTAACGGTATTTTCCACGCATCAATTCCTGTTCCACAGATTGCCTTACCGATAGGTATAAGCTTCTATACCTTCCAGGCAATCTCATATGTTCTCGATTGTTATTGGGAGAATGTTAAGCCTCAAAGACAATTCAGTAAATTCCTACTTTATCTATCACTTTTCCCACAGCTTATCGCTGGTCCTATTGTTCGATATAGTGTTGTTGAGCAAGAGGTTTCTAAGCGTAGAGTTACTGCAACCGACCTCAGCGAAGGTGCATTGAGAATTATTGTTGGTTTAGCAAAGAAAGTTATTATTGCAAATAACCTCTATGCTATCGTAACACAATTCTTTGGTCAAGATATTTCTACACTTTCCACTCTTGGAACATGGTATACTGTTATAGTATATTCAATGTATGTATATTTTGATTTTAGTGGATATTCAGATATGGCTATCGGTCTTGGCAGAATGTTCGGCTTCCATTTTGACGAAAACTTCAAGTATCCATTTGCCTGCAAGACTATCGCAGAATTCTGGCAGAGATGGCATATTTCCCTTGGTTCATTCTTTAGGGATTATCTCCTCTATGTTCCTATTTTCGGCAAGAATAGAAAATATTTCAGCCTTTTCCTTGTATGGTTCTGCACAGGTATGTGGCATGGTGCTGCATGGAACTTCATTCTATGGGGACTTTACTTCGGCTTCTTCATTTTCTTTGAGCAAAAGCTCGGCAAAAAACGAATAAAGAAGTGGCCACTATGGTGGAAGCACATTTATAGCAAGCTTGTTATTATAATCGGCTTCGGCATATTCTACTTTGAGGATATGGGACAGCTTGGACAGTTCTTCCTCAATATCACTGGTATAAGCATGATTTCAAACGGAAGTCCATTTGCAGACCAGCTCACTTGGAACTCCTTTGTAAATAACTGCTTCCTTATTATCTTTGCAATGGTTGCTTGTATGCCTGTTCTCCCTGCTATCAAGAAATTCTTCTTCGAGAACAGAAACAACACAATCTATGCTCTTGGCAGAATGGGTTCAACCGTATGCTGTGGCGTACTCCTTGTAATATCAAGTATTTTGCTTGTTGATTCTACAAATAACCCATTCCTCTACTGGAGATTCTGATTTAAACCTCGATTTGTGACATACTGAAAGGACTGTTAATATGCAAGATGACAGACAAAGACCACAGCCTGCACGAAGACAGAACGGTATGAGCAGACGAGCCTTAGAAAATGGCTTTTCGACCATATCCGTACTTATTCTGATGCTTCTTATGGTTATTGGTGTAGGTTTTTTAATATTCTTTCCACGCTCTAAGCAATCTGTTATTGAAAAGCGTGAATTGACAACTTTTCCGAGCTTCTCCTTTGCCAGCTACTTTAGTGGGGAGTTTACTGCTGGCGTAACAAAATGGTATGATGACACTGTTCCATATCGTGATGATTTCAAAAATATGGGCAACAATATCAAGGGACTTTTTGGCATTACAACCAATGATACTGCTATTATTATAGGTAAACCCGTTAAGCCTGTTAAGAATAACAGCAGCTCAAGCAAGCCTGAAGCCTCAAAATCAGACACAACAAGCAAGAGTGATACCTCTACAGCAAGTCAGAGTGAGGAAACCTCTGAAAAAGACCAGAAGGACTTCCGACAAGAAGAGGCTGAGGGCGGTTACGAAAACGGTATGCTCATTATAAACCAAGACGGTCATTGGCGTGGACTTGAGCTTTTCGGCAATGGTTCTGGAAACAATTATGCCTCAAGCCTTAATGAGCTTAATAAACAGCTTGGTGGCAAGGTTAAGGTTTATTCTATGCCAGCACCTCTTGCAAGTGAATTCTATACTCCTGCTAACTTTGCAGACTATTCTGCAAGCCAAGAGGATTGCTTTAATAATATCGCCTCTAAGCTTGATGAAGGCATAACTTCGGTTAATATTTCAAGTGTTCTCAGAAAGCATACAGAAGAGCCGATTTACTGCCGTACAGACCATCACTGGCAGGCACTTGGTGCATACTATGCTTCAGAGGCTTTTGCAAAGGCTGCTGGTGTAGATTTCGCTGATATAAGCAAGTATAAAAAGGTCGATACTGAAGGTTATGTTGGTACTCTTTATGCGTTCTCAGGCGATTCAAGACTTCTCAACGACCCTGAAACCTTCACCTACTATGAGCCATCAGCTAAGTATACAACCTACTATTACGACCAAAGCTTTAATTACCAAGGCAGTTGGGCATTGCTCAATGAGGTTGATGTTGCAAACTCTTACCTCAGATATATGGGCGGTGACAGCTATGTTGTCAAGGTTAAAACTGCTGTAAATAATGGCAGAAAGCTGGTTGTTGTTAAGGATAGCTACGGCAACGCTGAAATTCCATTCTACACAAGTTCCTTTGAGGAAATTTATGTAGTTGATGTAAGATACTTCGAGAGAAATCTTGTAAACTTTATTAAGACAGTTGGAGCAACAGATGTTCTCTTCACAATGTCGGCATATTCAGTTGTCGGTGATAATGCAGACAATATTGCAAATCTTATAACTCAGGATTCATCAAGCACAATAGTTGATGAACAGGTCACTAAAAAAGAGGAAGGCACCGACTAATTACAAAGTTTATGCACCCATAGCTCAAGTACTTAGCTGTGGGTGCATAAGACTATCAAAAACTATTTATTTAGATAGGTGTTCATCGCAATATAAGGAGGTAAATAAAATGCAGGAATTGAATTATCCATTCGACCCGTCATATATCATTAAGAAACGCAAGTCTATTAAGCGTGAATTACTTGCAGATGGCTCGGCAAGAATCAAAAAGAAAATCGCCGTTTTTGGTGGTTCTACAACAAACGAAATTATAAATACTCTTGAGCTTTTTCTGCTCAATGCTGGTATAGAAGCTGAATTTTATGAGTCAGAATATGCACAATATGAACAGGACGCTGTTTTTCCAAGTGAAGAGCTTATCTGCTTTAAGCCCGATATTGTCTTTGTTCATACAACAAACCGTAATATCCGCAATCTTCCTGAGGTTACAGACAGCAAGGAAATTGTTGACGAAAAGCTAAAGGCTGAATTTGCTCGTTTTGAGAATATCTGGAACAGCATAAGAGATAAGTTCCACTGTCCTATCATTCAAAATAACTTTGAAATGCCATTTTATCGCCTTATGGGCAACAAGGATTGCTCGGATTATCGTGGCAGAACGAATTTTATAAGCCGTCTTAATCAGGCTTTTTACGATTTCGCAGAAAAGACCGAGGGATTTTATATCAATGATATTAACTATCTTTCTGCCGATTATGGCTTGAAAGAATGGTCGAATCCAAGCTTCTGGAATATGTATAAGTACGCTATGTGCTTTGAGGCTATTCCATCCTTGGCTTTCTCTGTATCTAATATCATTAAGTCTATTTTTGGCAAGAATAAAAAGGCTCTTGCCCTCGACCTCGATAACACCCTTTGGGGCGGAGTTGTCGGTGATGACGGCGTAGACGGAATAGAAATCGGTCAAGAAAATGGCGTTTCACAATCTTATTATGAATTCCAAAGCTACATCAAACAGCTTAAATCTCTCGGAATAATCCTCACTGTATGCTCAAAGAATGACCACGAAAACGCTATCGCAGGACTTAATCACCCTGAGGGCGTACTCAAGCCAGATGACTTTATAATCATCAAGGCAAACTGGGAAAACAAAGACAGAAACATTGCAGAAACCGCCGCAGAGCTTAATATTCTGCCTGAAGCTATTGTTTTTGTTGATGATAACCCAGCCGAAAGAGAAATTGTCAAGGCACAGTTAAAGGGCGTACAGGCTCCTGTAATGGATTCTGTCGAAAACTACATCACTACAATAGACAGAAGCGGATTTTTCGAGGTTACTACATTTAATGAGGACGACCTCAAGCGTAATGAAATGTACAAGGAAAATGCTATGCGAAATGCACAGCAAGCCTCTTTCGCTGATTACGGCGAATATCTCAAGAGCCTTGATATGAAGGCAACTATCGGCGATTTTATTCCTGTATATATAGCAAGAATTACACAGCTTACTAATAAGAGCAACCAGTTCAATCTTACTACAAAGCGTTATACACAGACTGAAATGGAAGAAGTCTGGCACAGCCCGAATTATATCAGACTTTACGGAAAGCTTATTGATAAATTCGGTGATAATGGCGTTGTTTCAGTAGTTATCGGCGAAAAGCGTGAAGATACACTTCATATCGACCTTTGGCTGATGAGCTGTCGAGTATTAAAGAGAGATATGGAACAGGCTATGCTCGATACTCTCGTAGAAAAATGCCGTCAGAATGGCATTTCTAAAATCAGAGGATATTATTATCCAACAAAGAAAAACGGAATGGTTCGTGAGCTTTACGGAACATTTGGCTTTGCAAAGATAAGCGAAGATGAAAATGGTAATACCGTTTGGGAGCTTCCAATAGAGGGCTATGAAAATCAGAACCGTTATATTGAGGTTTCCGATAACGAGTAAATATATTTGAACTAACAAAGGAGATAATAGCTATGACAGGAAATGAAATTTTCGCAAGACTTAATGAGGTTTTCAGAGATGTATTTGATGATGACAGTATCGTTGTAAAGCCTGCAACAACAGCAGACGATATTGAAGATTGGGATAGCCTTGAGCATATCACACTTATCTCAGCAGTTGAGAAAGAGTTTGGTATGAAGTTCAAGATGGGCGAAATCTCCTCTATGAAGAATGTCGGCGAAATGGCACACATCATCGCAGCAAGAGCAACAAAGTAATTAGCTAGCAAACTACCCTTAGACAATTAAAATTTAGGTCAAGCCTTTTTAAAGGCTTGCGGTTTCCAAAGGCAGAGCCTTTG
>OGKG01002953.1_pt1 | contig 16695 bp, 6 predicted proteins | sample 1572201 | NCBI WGS metagenome assembly OGKG01 (sample SAMEA2582146, study PRJEB24529) | metagenome | biome: Human gut stool | place: China | collected 2011 | reverse complement strand
TTATTGCGGTTAATGATGGCAGTAAGGATAATACCAAAGCTGAGATAGAAAGAGCAGAAAAAAGAAGCAGGAATTGTAGAACCCAAAAATCTGGAAGAACAGGCAATATCACTTGTTGGTCGTGATATTTATGAAAAACTGATCAAGGGTTACACAGAAAAACAGTGGGGACGTCCATGCAATGAGCTTCCGGCTTTTATTATCAAGAGATTGCCGGTACGTTTGACATTTGATAATAATTATTTTAATGCACTATTTCAGGGAATCCCAATTGGCGGATATACGAAGATGGTTGCAAATATGCTGGAAGGCATTGAAGTTCAGCTAAATGCCGATTATCTGAAAAATAAGGAATCCTATGATACGATAGCGGATAAAATTATTTATACAGGAGCCATTGATGCATTTTATGATTATAAGCTTGGAACGTTAGAGTATCGTTTTGTTCGATTCGAAACAGAATTGTTAGATGTTCCAAATTTTCAGGGCAACGCTGCGGTAAATTATACAGATGAAAAGACACCGTGGACAAGAATTATTGAACACAAATGGTTTGAGTTTGGTAAGGATGCAGATGGACAGGATTTGCCAAAGACAGTAATTTCCAAAGAATTTTCTTCTGAATGGAAACCGGGTGATGAACCATATTATCCGGTAAATAACGAGAAAAGCGGAAAGCTTTATGAAAAATATAAATGTCTGGCAGAAACGGAAAATAAAGTGATTTTTGGTGGACGTCTGGGTGAGTACAAGTATTATGACATGGATCAGGTGATTGCAGCAGCGTTAAATATGGCTGAGAAAGAACTGTAATTATGATCGTTCAGAATGTGATCTATCCGGAAATTTCTGAAGAAGAGAAAGAATTATTTTTCCGGGGAAATGCATTGACAGATAAAAATGGTATCTTACATTTGCAGGCAGGAGAAAGAATTGTTTTTGACACTTATATGAATGTGTTTGACGCCGGAATCTGGAGAGAATATACACGCATTACAAATTGGAAAATCGTTTTCGAGGCATGTGGAAATGGAAGAATTTCTTTGTATCGTTTTTATGAGGGGACACGAACATTGGTTTCATTCAAAGAAATCTGTGATCGTGAAGATGTAAGTGATTACATTTTTTTTGAAGAAAAAGGAAATGCATTGTACTATTTACAGATAGAAGCAAAATATGATTTTAGGTTAAAAAGAGCCATTTTTTCTACAGAAGCTTTATCGAAAAGAGAAGTATGCATTGGCACTGTGATATGTACTTTTCACAGGGAAAAGCAGCTTCTTCAAAATTTAGAAAAAGTGAAAGCGTCTCTCTTTTTCAAAGAAGGAACAGAGTATTTTGGCAAATTAAATTTGTGCGTGATTGACAATGCATCTTCTTTGCCGGAACAAAACGAGAAATCGCTGGTAATCTGTCATAATTCAAACACGGGCGGTTCAGGTGGCTTTTCGAAGGGAATGGAATATATAAGGCAGCATAAGGAGTATGGTATTACCAATGTTTTGCTGATGGATGATGATGTGGATTTTTATATGGAATCGTTTTATCGAATGTATGCATTATTATCCTTGAGAAAAAATGAGATGCAGAATAGGGTAATAGCAGGACGAATGTTTCGTGCAGACAAGAAATATATTCAATATACGAAAACGGAAATCTGGAATCGGAGCGAGATATTGCATACAGGATGGATGCAGGACATGCGTAAGGTGGAATGTCTGCCTTGGATGAATTTGCAGGAAGGAGAGTATTCGGGATGGTGGTTTGCATGTTTTCCTATGGAATTTGTGCAAAAGGAAAAGCCGTTGCCGTTTTTCCTTCATTGCGATGATGTGGAATATGGTCTTCGGCTCGGAACGGTTCCTATGGCATTGAATGGCATTCAGGTGTGGCATGAAACTTATGAGTATCGCCAGAGTCCGGTAATTACATATTACGATGTTCGTAATAGCCTTATAACGAACGCAATATGTGGCTGCTCGATTGGAAGAAGAGATTTATGGGCGCTATGGACACAGAAATTAACAGATTATTTGAAACAGGGCAATCTGGAATATTATTATGCTACGATTTTGGGATTGTATGATTTTGTAATGGGTGCACGGCGTTTTTATAGAGAAGATATAGAAAAACATCATAATCGATTAAAAACTCGAATCAGCAGAACCAATCGACAGAAAGCATGGTGGTGTCTTAAGGTTATTTATGTACGTTTGATGGTTTGTTATAAGAAAATTCAAAATGCATATAGAAGAGAGAATAAATAGTTATCAGCCCTGCAAGCATTAGCTTAGCAAGGCTGATCTGTCATTTTACCAATATTTTTCCATATAATTCCGTGCATCTTCCTCGGATAAAGAAAAATCGGTTATGATATTTTTGAGAGTTTTCTCTTTTGAAACAGAGAATTTTTTGTAGGTTTTAAGGGGGCCTATAATCTTACCACTATAATGACCTGTTGTATTCTAGTTGCTATGCCTTTTTGAATACATTCTTCCTGCCACTGGCTTTTACATAATATCGAATGGTATTTAAGGCGTTTTAAGACTATAATAGATAAATAGTAGTTTATACGTTAGAGATGATTTTATAAAATGAGGTAGTTGGAAGAATTGGATAAAATTGAAAAAATACGAGAAACATTAAGTATAGAAATTGATAAAAAATTTAATGCGAAGCAATATAGATTGATGGATAAAGATGAATTGGCAGAAATTGAACTGAGGGTATCTGGTGGGAAAATAGGACTTTCTATTTCTAAATGGGATGAAGAAGTATGCAGGATAGAATACTTTTTTTATTGGTCAAAAGATGATAATGAATCTATTTTAACGGATATGTATAAACTGTGCATTATATTAAAACAGCTATATGTAATTACAGGTAATTTGGTGGATATAAGTTTTCATGAAAGTGCGGATGAAAAAGATGTAAGAATTGAATTATATCATGATGTACGCAAATTTGAAGTGCAGTCTATTATGTATATATTGGAGGCATATGACAGAGTTGATTTACGGGATGTGAATATTGACAAAAATTTTATTGAAGAAAATTATTTAGAGTTATTTGATTTATTTCAGAGAAAAAGTATGGAAACTAAAATGTATTTTAAACAGATAATTGAATCTAAAATATATAATAAGATTAGTAGTTTTAGATATAGAGAAGTTATTTCTGAAATATTCTCAGAGGAAGATTTCGTATATGCCATTTATAATCAGAAGATCCATGTTGGTTTTTCACAAGAAGGAATAGAAAGATATATAAATAAGTATCACCTGAACTTAAAAGATATGCCAGATTACTATAAGGGAATAAAATACAATATTATGGAAGAAGACAGTAACATATGTATATGGGAAAAAGATTTATGGACAGAGGTTTCTAATTGGCTAAAAATCCTTGAATTGACATATAAAGATATACCTATATACAGGGGATGTGATAAGGGACGAATTGTTATAAGAGTAATAGAATTTTGGATATGTATAGCGATGGAAACAGATAATTTAGAGCAAAAGATATTATATGAGAAAACAAAGATAAATGAGTTGAAAGAAGGTTTTTATAAACACACAAAGGAAAATTATCTCATAATGGATTATGATTTGTATCAGTTATCACCAGATGAATTTGAAAATATGTGTTATGATCTGCTATGTGAAGAGGGATATGAGAATGTTCACAGAAGAGGTAAGTCCAATACTCCAGATGGTGGAGTAGATATTGAGGCAGATGAATTTGTAAGAGCTATTCGTGCATATGAAAAGAGAAAATGGATATTTCAATGTAAACGGGAAAAAAATTTAGATAAGAGAGAGTTGTATGATATTGAAATTTTATTGAAAGAGTTTCAGGCAGACAGGTATGGATTGTTTTATGCAGGAATTATTAATCCGAGTGTATGGGACAGATGTAGAATATTTAGTAAGAACAGTGTGTGGCTGTTTGATCAGGATTGGATAAAACAAAAATTAAAGGAATATCCAAAGGTTGCTGATAAGTATTTTCCAATATAAATCTATATTACAGGTTTTTCGTTAAAACAAGGGCTGTGAAATGATTTTTACAATTCGAAAGAGAGGACAAGCAGATGAAAACCCAAAATGAATATTATTCATATATTAATAATAGTATTGCAATCAAACAAATATGCGATAAATGCGGAATTCGGACAAATCAAGTAGGAAATGATTATACATGTTCATGTATTTACCATAATGATCCCCATCCGTCAATGCACATTTATACGCAGTCAAATAGTTTTTATTGTTTTGAATGTAATAAAGGGGGAAATCTGTTTAATTTTATAGAAGATAAATTAAATTGTAATTTCAATGAGAGTATTCAGTGGTTAGAGAAAGAATATCCGGATTTATTGAAAGAAAAACCTGTTTGGAATCTACGGACAGAAAGCAATTATCAGAGATCAGGTTATCAGATTGCTTATGAAGCATATCAAAAAATGACGCCTGATGAAGAAGAAAAATTTCATGAATTTGTGATAAAAAGAGGATATACAGAAGATTTTTTGACAGAAAGAGACATTTTCTATGCAAAAGGGAAAAAATTACATAGTGCTTATGTTGCTTCAGCGGATGATCACATTGAGGAACTGGAAAATTTAAAGGAATGTGGAATGTTAAAAGCATTGCCTTGGAAAAGAACATGGAAAGAGCAGCATTACGAAGATTTTTCCCCAAAAGATCGTGTGATCTTTACGCTTAGAAATACGAATGGACGGATTTGCGGATTTGCGGCAAGAAGTGTCAGGGAGAGCGATAAACCAAAATATTTATTTTCGCGTAATTTGAAAAAATCAGAATTATTATATCGGTTTGATCATGTAAAAAAGAATTTAAAAGATGACGCCCGAAATCAACAGATTTATATAACGGAAGGATTTTTTGATGCACTTCGATTGGAATCCGAAAATTTACTGGCAGTAGCGGTTCTTGGCAGCTCATTGGCAAACAATCAGATAAAGATATTAGAAGATGAAATCGGAGAAAAAAATGTTTCATTGCGTCTGTTTTTAGATGCAGATGAAGCTGGACAGAAAGGGACGGTCAACAGTCTTTCTAAAATTTGGAAAAGTAAGGTACTCAAAAGATGTTATGTAGATGTTGTGATCGTAGAGAGTAATGCCAAAGATCCAGATGAAGCTTGTAGGGAAAAAAAGGAAAATAATAGTATCTGTTCAGGATTTGAATTCCTGATGAGATATTATATGAAAGAACAGGGACAGCCGCTCTCACAGATTGATGTAAAAGAACGTTTTGAAGCGATGAGTGTAGAAGAGAGGATTTCTTTTTTACATAAACTGGAAGGGATTCTTCCAAAACAGGAGTGGAAAGGATTATTTGATTTTTATGATGGAATTATAGGAGAGCAAGGCGGCTTATCAGAAGAAAATGTAAAAGATAAGTCATATTGGTTGATCAGACAGTTTATTTTAGGAAAATCTGTAAATAATTTTGCAGAAAAAAATACAAAGTCTGGCTTATTTTCAAAGTCTGAAAAAAATTATTATTATCAAATGCAGACAGCTCTTCAGATTGCACGCACAAGTTATGAGCGTGAGGAGGTATGTCTTGAAGAGGGGTCATGGGATCGGATCGCATTTGGTGCAGATGCATTTTTTGACTATTTATATCATGGATTAGAAAATGATGAAAAAATCTCAATACCATTATTTTCAATGATGATTCCTAAAAAGTATGGTGTTCAGAGAAAAAAGCAATTATATTGTCATGAAGAATTACTGTTACAACAATATGTATTAAATGAATTACTTGCCAGCAGTCCAGAGATGAATTATGAAAAAAATATACCAGCGGTGCGTTATCGAAGAGGTGCAGGGACGTATTTGACAGGTTATGAATATCAGGATATTTCAGAAGAAACGCTTAGTTATGCATATCAGATAGATATGGATGTAATTAACGGAACAACAGAAATAAAAAATGGAATGTTTCGTCCGTTTTATGACTGTTGGAAGGAATATGTTGGTTATATACAAGATGGAATTGAAAAAATGGAAAGCGAAACCATCTATCGGGTAAAATTAGATATACAGGGATTTTACGACAATTTAAGTAAGTTTGTAGTGAGAAATGCATTATATAAGTCAGTACAAGAGGCCTTGCGCTATGATAAAGAACGTTTTGCGGTTTTTGGAAACGATGATGAAAATGATAACCGGGCTAAAAGAGTTGTATCCTGGATATTGGATGAATTGTTTAAAGTGGAATATTATGATGCCTGCACGGGAGAATTAAAAGAGAAGACAGATAGCAATCAGGGAATCCCACAAGGACCAAATTTGTCCGCCTATGCTGCAAATGTGGCACTTTTTTTAGTGGATCAGAAAGTGGCTAAATTGTTGCAGGAGGCAAATGCTGGCTGTCAGGAAGGAAAGATACGTGCTCGTTATGCCCGTTATGTCGATGATATGATCATCATAGCATCTTCACCAGAAATTCTGATGAAAATAAAAAGTGAGATTGCGTCACAGTTATATGACCTTGGCCTGAATTTGAGCCCAAAAACAGAGGCAGAAGACGGAATATCAAAGGAGGAAGCTGGAGACTGGATTATAAGTGAAAGAGGAGGATTTGGAGTCTCGGCTGGGTTTGATCTGGCGGATGATGCATATGATACCCTGCTGGAAGAATATGAAGATTATGAAGTGACAGATAGAAGGGCGGCATTGCGTCTGTTACAAAGCAACATGTATACGCTTTTGTATGAAGATGATATAGAGGAAGAGGAATTATGTCCACAGTTTTTTAATGTTTTCTTTCAAACAGAAGATATCCGTTACCGTGATATTGCCCGTTTTTCAGAGATGTTATTATTTTATGCTGCGAAATCGGGTGATCTGCTCAAGGAATATAGAAGCTATTGGGATAAAGGAGAGAGGCATAGTCTGGAAGGTTCCCTGTTTTTAGAGGATGGGTTGGACATGCTGGTATTACTTTCCGGATGTATAAAAATTTTGCAGAGACAAAAGAATTCAAAGAATCTGGAAAGTCTGGCAAAGTGGGGATTTGTTGAAGAAGCAATCAAAAAAAATACCAAAAAAATTTGCAAAAATATAGAGACTGCAATTTCTAATGATAATATTTTGGGAAAAAATAAATGGGCAATATCCCTTAAAATGATTGAACTTTGCGGTTTGGCAAAAGAATCAAAATACGATTTGAATAATGTTGGTATTAAGAATGAGTATACATGGCGTTGGATTTGGGATGCTTTTAAGAGTCAAGGTGATATAAACAAATTTCAGATCAACAGGAATGTAAATATAAATTTGTTACAAAATTTCTCATGGTGTATAGAAAAATTTATGAGAATGCAAAGCATAGAGGATTTTGAAGAGGTCAAAAGTCAGGTTCAAAACTATATCCAGGAGTATGGAACAAAGGCAGACAATATTTTGATTGATTGTATTCGAATATGGATTTTTGAAGAGTCAGATACTTCAGATATTAAGGATATAGATGATAGTAAATGTGCGATAGCATTACGAGTATTATTGAATACAGTGCCGGAGAATTTGAAGGCAGAGGTAGTAAACAAGATACCGTTATTAAAAAAATATTTGTTTAATACATCCGCAGATCAAAACGAATTTTTACCGGTTTATCCGGGAATTGCTTATCCGGGTATTATGGCTTTAGAAAAAAAATCGGATAATAATCAAAGTGAAATTTTAAAGGTACATAGAGTTGATTTTATAAGAGAAGATACCATTCTGAACGAAGCAGAATGGAAAGAAATTTCTATAGATGAGAATGCAAAGCACAGTGTTTATGAAAGAGGCTTACAAGGCGATAAATACAATGATTTAAAACATTATGTTCAAGGAAAAAATCAAAGTGCTGTTGAATGCATGAAGATCATTTGTGATGTATATGAACCATTGAAAGATATAATTGAAAAAACGAATCAGCGCATAAAGCAAAAGTATAGTGATAAAAATTTAATTCTTTCAGATAAAAATGTTTTCATAAAAAAAGAAGATGGAAAGGTATTACTGGATATACAGACAGCCTATTTGATTTCGGACTCCAGCATGACAAATGCTGTTGCAGTAAGTGGAGGAAATGATACAGGAAGATATACATTAAGAAAGGTATATGAAGACGGACAGGCATATTGGATTAGTGGATATTTACTGAAAGATGCATGCAATCTGGACGCAGTGCTTTTGCGTGACAGCATTGATGGAAATACAAAAAAAGATGCAGATATGCTGAATTTTTCCATGCGTAGATTGTATGGTAGTTCTTTCGAAAATTATAGGGCAGCAGTTGGAAAAAAGCGGTCATACAAAGTGTCAGTACAACGGACAATTGAATTGATGAAAGAATATACGAGTTCTAATATGAAGGAGTCTGATAAGAAACTTTATTTAGAAAATGCAAGAATCACCAATTCTTTTATCAAAAGAAAAATGGAATGCAGTGTTATGGAACATTTTGAGATGAATCTGGGATATGCTATTTGGTCCAAAAACTATCTGAGATTTGGATTCAAATATCTTATTTCACATATGAAAGATACTGATATTGTTTCAACAGAGTGTCCTGTTAAGAGACGTGTTCCAAGATGCTATTATATGCTTGCAGACAGTCTTATGGGTATTGTGCAGAAAAATCCAAAATTTTCAGGGTTGAGGGTTTTGGCTGCCGGATTATACGCGGATGGAGTTTTAATGCACCTTCGTATGCAGGTTTTGGAAGGCATTTTTTCTCTTGACAGAGAGCAAAAAAAGAAATTTTTGGAGTCAGCAGATGAACTCCCATTAGCAGAATTAGGTCTGGATGATAAAGATGTACTTATTACGGAAGGAGATATTGTATCTGTATACAAAGATTTTCTGGACGAGAGCAGATATAATACGAAACTAAAAAATATAACGCATCTTGGATGGCTTGTATTACTCGCTAAAGTGTATGAGGCAGATAAAAGTACAGGATTTATTGTGTTTGATTCTCAACATGAAATAGATCGGGAAAAAATAAAAAGTGATTTAAAAGAGATTATAAGGATCATTAAATCAGAGCAAAAAAAAGATCAGAGTGGACAAGAAGAGTTTCCGTTTGATGGTATGGCCAAATTCTTTTTTGTATGGCAAAAGAAAAATGTTGATCAAATTTTTAATAAATTGGTTGGATTGGACTTGGCGTATGGCACAGAGATAATGGAAATGGAATCCGATGAATTTAGAATGAGTTTAGAAGCTAAAAGAGTCAAAATCAGAACAGAATGGGAAGATTATGACAGACCACCTTATTTTGTTACCTATGGAAAACTCAATAGAAATGTAAGCACTATAGAACATAGTATGAAAGATAGTAAATTTTCTATTTTTACTCAAACGGTAATTCGAAACAAAGTCGTTGGATTTTCTGCTGTTGAGCAGGAACTTGGGGAATTGTTACAACATTGGGAGACATCAAATGAATCTAAGGAGGGGCACACAGCAGTAGATGAAACTTTAAAAACAAAAGAGACAGAACTGATTCAAGTAAAAAAGGAAGAGACTGATACAAAGGAAGTAGTACAAGCATCGGATGCAAATGCAGGAGAAGACTCCGAACATAAAAAAACAGATGAAGACAAATCAGATGAAAGGTATATTCGGGGATTTCAAAAAGCGGCATGGGAAAAAAGAGGAGAAAATAAGCCGTTTCAGAATGCAGATCGAATTGCAGTGTTTCAGTTTCGGATTGATTCAACTTACAAACATCCAAGTGCCGAGAAATGTTCCAGAAAAGAGTATGAAGAAAAAAAATCAGAGAATGTGGGATATTATCTTAGCTGTGCGGAGTTTCGGAGAAGAAATTTGCTGAAAACAGTTATGAAAACATGTCATCTATTTGATGTAGATATTCTTCTTTTACCAGAGTATTCCGTACGTCCTGAAACGGTAATTTGGATGAGAAATCAAATTGAGGAAAAGGGGTATCATTTTTCTGTTTGGGCAGGAACATTCCGGATTCCGGCTGGATATAGAATGGAGGGGGATTTGGCTGAGTTAAAGAGGTCTTTTGATAAAAAAATATACTGGCATTCAGCACCGTTGCCAATTATTACCCAAAATGCGGAACATGTACCTGAAATAGTAATTGAAAAGTTTAAAAAGTATCCATCGGTGGCATTGGCGGAGGATATTAATCCTGTTCCTGCGTATGAAATAGTCGGTAATAAGTTAAATCCTGTCATGCAAATTTTTCAGGATCGTTTGAATGGAAAATTAAAAGAAAAAATAGATATATTTGGAGACGCAAGGGATGATGTAATAGAGTTGATCTGTGCAGAACTTTTTGCGGTATCTTCGATTAGTAATTTCCCAAGTTTTGTATCGGGATCCTTAAATGCATATATGCGATATAGTAGCAATGACGTGAAAGAAAACAAAGAGATATATGACCTGTATGTACAAAAATATTTAGAGGATATCAGAAGCTTTGGAGAGGCAACTGCAATTTATCAACGTAGGAATGATAAATTGCTAGAAAAAAGGAAGTCACGAAGACCAATTCTTCTTGTGCCGGCATGTACTACAAGAACTGTAGATTATTATGTATTTGGTCAGGGATTTTATTTGTCTGCTGGTCTGAAAACGGTATTTTGCAATTCGGTCGGAACTGGAGGACGCGGAGGAAGCTGCTTTATCGGACCGGATTCATGGGATGATTACAAGATAAATAAAAATGAATTTCTGATGCAAAATACAATTTATCACGGTCTTAAACCGGGGATTTATATGCAGACGGAGCCAGACAAATGTCGTGGGGCATTAGGATCTGAAGAGCAGGCTTTACTTATTTGTGATGTGCAGCCACATCTGGATAAAGGAAACCCAAATGCGGAATCCATGATGAGTGCATTTTCATTAGTGGCACATATTCCTGTTTTTGAAGAAAAGAGGTATGTTGGTCAAAGTGATGGTAAAGATGGAAAAAACACTATAAAATGTTATGGAAAATGTGAGAAGCAGCGATATTGTCATGATATGGTGGAGGAGAATTTAAAACAGTATTTAGGCGATATTGAAAATTATTGTAAGAAATATGAAGCTGAACAGGGATATCGTTTAAGTGCGCAGGATGAAAATGCAAAGAAGGATAAAATTATTGAAAAAATGAAGGCACTGGGGGAATATTATAAAAGTGACTGGTTTATCAAACGCGCGGAATATTATGCAAAATATCGATGGACGTATCCACAGGCTTGGCCACCACCAACTTTAACCGATTGGCTATTTATTGAAACGGATTATGATAAATTCAGAAAAAAAGAGATTGACGCTGATTTAGGAGAGTGCAGGATTCAAATTCCAGAGTATGAAGATTAAGGACTGAGGGCTGAATCTTGGATGAATAAACCAGTTCTGTTTGAGAGATTCAGACAGGGCTGGTTTATTTTTATGCAATGGCAAACGTTGTTCCAGTTTCCCACAAATTGACATCTCCCCCTCTATGCGCTACAATGTAACTCAAAAGTCATGTTTAAAACGTATACAGAAAATACTATTTAAACAAACCATGGAGAAGACATTGAGAGCAAAGATATATCATTTTTTAGTGAACAGAAAACCGGGGATCAGGCAGCGTTACCACAGATTTCATGATGGAACGACAGGGATGAAGAAGGTGGTTTCATGGTTTTATCTGCTGGGGCTGAATTTCTGTTATTATGTACTGTTTTGCAGATTCCTTGGAGAACAAACAGAGTTTCCGGTTTACGAGGAGAAGAAACCGCCGTGCGCAGAGAGTGAGTCCGTGCTGGCAAACCGTGACCGCAAGAGTGTATCGGAAACGGTTTCTTTTTTGATGCAGTATGATGTGATATCTTTTGATATTTTTGATACGCTGATTTTCAGACCGTTTTCGGAGCCGACAGATTTATTTTTCTTTTTTGGTGAAAAACTGGAAATCCTTGATTTTAAGAGACTACGTATGCAGGCAGAAGCAGAGGCAAGAACACAAAAGTATAAAGAAGAGAAGCATTATGAAATCACACTTTCTGATATCTGGAGCAGGTTAGAGAATGAAATCGGTGTCACAAAAGAGCAGGGAATGCAGATGGAGCAGGCATTGGAAATGGAGTTCTGTTATGCCAATCCATTTATGCAGCAAGTGTTTACACAGCTGCGGGAACATGGGAAGCGGATCGTGATCACTTCGGACATGTATTTATCAAAAGCATTTTTATCGGAGCTGCTGCAAAAAAACGGCTATGGCGGATATGAGGAACTCTATGTTTCCTGTGAATATGAAAAGAGTAAGGCAGATGGATTGTTATATGAAGTTGTAAAAAGGGCATACCCGGACACAGATTCTATGATACATGTGGGTGACAATCCGGTGAGTGATGTGAAGAATGCAAGAAAACATGCATTTGCAGCTTTTTATTATCCGAATGTGAACCGCAATGCGCTTTTGTACAGAGCATATGATATGTCAGCAGTTGTCGGCGGTGCGTATCGGGGAATTGTAAATAATAAGCTATACAATGGCATAGAGCAGCTGTCGATGGAGTATGAGTACGGCTATATTTATGGCGGATTGTTTGTGCTTGGGTACTGCAATTTTATTCATACATATGCCAGAGAGCATGGGATTGAGAAATTGCTGTTTTTGTCCAGAGATGGGGATATTTTAAGACAGGCATATGCTGTGCTGTTCCCGGAGGAGAAAACAGAGTATGTTTACTGGTCGAGAGCTACGGCAACCAAACTGATGGCGCGTTATAACCGTTATGATTTTTTCAGACGGTATCTGTATCATAAAGCGGATGGAACTTATACCATAGAGCAGATTTTAAAATCCATGCGGCTGGAATTTCTGCTGGATCGTCTGTTACAGCAATTGCCCCATGAAATATATCTGACAAGTGGGAATGTCAGGCAGGTAAAACGTTTTCTGGAAGCAAACTGGCAGGAGGTGACAGCCGTTTATGACAGGGAATCCAAAGCTGCGGAATTATACTATAAAAAAGTATTGGGTGACAGTCGGAATGCTCTTGCGGTGGATATCGGCTGGGCCGGAAGCGGGGCGATAGCGCTGGACTATCTGGTACAGAAAGTGTGGAAGCTTCCGTGCAGCATTACCGGGGCAGTCGCAGGCACCAATTCCGTGCATAATTTTGAAGTCGATGCGAGCGAAATTTTTTTGCAGAATGGAAAACTCGCAGCATATCTGTATGCGCAGTCGTTCAATCGTGACTTATGGAAAAAACATGATCCTAACACGGATGACAATATCTTTTTTGAACTTCTGCTCGCCTCGCCGACACCGCAGTTCCTTGGATTTGAACTGGATGAAGTGAGCGGGGAGGTTTTATATTTATTTGGAAAGGTGGATGCAAATCCGGATGGAATGAAGGAGATCCAGAACGGCATTCTGGATTTTGTGCGTGATTACCAGAAACATTTTTCCGGGTATCCATATCTGTTCTGTGTGAGCGGAAGGGATGCCTACGCACCGATTCTGGCAGCCGGCGGAAACAAGAAAGCTTATTTGAAAACATTGAAGAAGAAATTTGAATTTGAGGCAAATGTATTATGAAACGACAGCTTAATTATATCCTGATGCAGACCGTTTTGTGGGGCGGCTGGATATGCGAATATATTTGGTTCCTGAAACATCAGTTTCAGATGCGGTTTGATCTCTGGGTATTTGTTGCGTACCTCTTTTTACTTTACCTGTGTGTGGTCCGGAAACTCGGAAATAACAATAACCGGCGCTATGAGATTTATATGGAACTGTGGGGAAGGCTGACCGCTGTAAATGTAGTCTGGTATCTGTTTGTGGGAGCAAAAACAGTGCATTTTGCAGGCATTCTTTTGGTTTTGTGGAAACTGATCCTGCTCAGTACGATCCAGTGTATTACATTTGCAGGTATTTTTCAGATTTATAAGAAAATCATGGAGCATTTTCAGATCACGACTGCATGCGTGATCACCAGAGCGGATACTTTAGAGGCGGCAAAAGAGAAAATAAGGGTGCACGACTCTGTTTTTCTGGAAGATCTGCCGTCTGACGAGCGGAATGAACTGCTCAAGTTCTGTTACTATATGGACAGGCAGGTTTACTGCAACACAAAATTATCGGATATTATGATACGCGGTTCCGGACTGACACAGTACCACGATTCACCGGTCTTTTTCTGTAACCATTTTGGAATGGAAATTTCCAAGCGTGCGGTAAAAAGATGCTTTGATCTCGTCTTTTCGGTGTTGTTTTTGCTGACACTTTCCCCGCTGTTTCTGGTCATTGCAGTCTGCATCAAGTGTGAGGACGGCGGAAGTGTGATTTACAGGCAGATCCGCTGCACCAGGGACATGAAAAAATTTGAAATTTACAAGTTCCGCAGCATGATCACGGATGCGGAGAAAAACAGGGGACCGCAGCTTGCCACAAAGCACGACAAACGGCTGACACGGGTAGGGCGTTTTCTTCGGAATACGAAGTTAGATGAACTGCCACAGCTTGTAAATATTTTAAAAGGTGATATGAGTTTTGTAGGTCCAAGACCGGAACGACCGGAATTTATTGCAAAAGCAGTCGAGGATATTCCAGAGTTTGTATTTCGTACGAAGGTAAAAGCCGGACTGACCGGATATGCACAGGTGATGGGAAATTATAACACAAGTTTTCTGGACAAACTGAAATGGGATCTGATGTATATTGAAAACTATTCCCTGTTTCTGGATTTTAAAATTTTACTGATGACTGCAATTGCTATTTTTGCAAAAGACAATCACGAAGATTTTTCAAAGTGGGATATGCTCTGAAAATATTGACAAATGAATTTCATATGTTAAAATAAATCATGTTAAAAGCATAAAATATGACGTTGACGAGGAGTATTAAGAACGAAAAAGTGTCAGAGAGCTGTCGGATGGTGCAAGACAGTATTTGGAAGTTCCCAACTCGCCTCTGAGTTTTCTGATTGAAATGAAAAAATAAGTAGGTCAGAACGTGTGATTCGCGTTAAGAATGTGAGTGCGTATTTGGATGAACCGTTCATCCTGCGAATGAGAGTGGTACCACGGAGTGAACAGATATCTTCGTCTCTTTTTGGAGACGGAGATTTTTTATGTAACAGGAAACTTTGTTCTATTACCACAAAATCCACAAAATCATGAATCATGCTTGATAAAAAAGAAGGAGGAATACCATGGCAGAACTTTATAACCATAAGGTAGTCGAAAAAAAATGGCAGAAAGTCTGGGATGATGAGAAAGCTTTCGCAGCAACCAATGACTTTACCAAACCAAAATATTATGCATTAGTTGAGTTCCCGTATCCATCAGGACAGGGACTTCACGTAGGTCATCCAAGACCTTACACAGCACTTGATATCGTAGCTAGAAAGAGAAGAATGCAGGGATACAACGTCCTTTATCCAATGGGATGGGATGCATTCGGACTTCCAACTGAAAACTATGCAATCAAGAACAAGATCCACCCGAAGATTGTAACAGAGAAGAACGTGGCAAGATTCAAAGATCAGCTTCATTCTCTCGGTTATTCTTTTGACTGGGACAGAGAGATTAACACCACCGATCCAAATTATTATAAATGGACACAGTGGATTTTCTTAAAACTTTTCAAAGCAGGTTTAGCTTATAAGAAGGAAATGCCGATCAACTGGTGTACTTCCTGTAAAGTAGGTCTTGCAAACGAGGAGGTTGTAAACGGTGTCTGCGAGCGTTGTGGAGCTCCGGTTGTCCGCAAAGTAAAAAGTGAGTGGATGTTAAAGATCACGGATTACGCAGAGAAACTGATCGAGGGATTAGATCATGTGGATTACATCGAGCGTGTAAAAGTTTCCCAGAAGAACTGGATCGGCAAATCCATGGGGGCTGAAGTTGACTTCTCCATCAAAGGAAAAGAGGATAAGCTTCGTGTATACACAACCCGCTGCGATACATTATTCGGAGTTACTTACATGGTCGTATCCCCGGAGCATCCGATTATTGATAAGTACCAGAGCGAGATCAAAAACTGGGATGAGATCATGGCATACCGCGAGGCGGCAGCAAAGAAATCTGATTTTGAGCGTGCAGAGCTTGCAAAAGACAAGACCGGTGTATGCATTGACGGTTTAACAGCAGTAAACCCTGTAAACGGAAAAGAGATTCCGGTCTGGATCTCTGACTATGTATTAATGTCCTATGGTACAGGTGCGATCATGGCGGTGCCGGCACATGATGAGCGTGACTGGGAATTTGCAAAGAAATTCAATCTTCCAATGATCCAGGTTGTTGCAAAGAACGGAGAGGAAGTAGACATCAATGAGGCTGCATTTACAGATGTTGCAACAGGTGTTCTGATCAACTCAGATTTTATTAACGGACTTGAAGTAAAAGATGCAAAAGCAAAGATGATCGCATTTTTAGAGGAAAAAGGCATTGGAACAGCCAAGACAAATTATAAATTAAGAGACTGGGTATTCTCACGTCAGAGATACTGGGGTGAACCGATTCCAATTGTACATTGTGATAAATGCGGATATGTTCCGATCGATGAGAGCGAACTTCCATTAATGTTACCGGAAGTTGACAGCTACATGCCGACAGATAACGGTGAATCACCACTTGCAGCAATGACTGACTGGGTTAACACAACCTGTCAGTCATTGCTGCAAGTGGTGATTCACCGTTAT
>OGKG01002952.1_pt1 | contig 16696 bp, 15 predicted proteins | sample 1572201 | NCBI WGS metagenome assembly OGKG01 (sample SAMEA2582146, study PRJEB24529) | metagenome | biome: Human gut stool | place: China | collected 2011 | reverse complement strand
ACTACTATTAAAATTATAATAGTAGTATGACGATATTTAACATAATTATCAAGCTATTTGGTTTAATAAATTGGCTAAAAAAATCATTGAATTTTCTTCTTCACATAATGTTATTTCAAAAACATTGTTTTCTAAGTTTTTAACATTAAAATATGTTAAATCAATCTTTTTCTGTTCTTTTTTTACATTATCAAAAAGCTTTTCATTATCTTTTATATTTTTCTTATAAAAAGTAATTACATAAAAACCTTCTTTTCTAGTGATTTTACATCTATGGTTCTTTATTTTTTTGCCATCCATACTCATTTTAAGTTTTTTCTTCATTTTTCCTTGTATTCTACTGATATAAGACTGAGAAATATTTAACTTTTCACCAATTACTTTTTGTTGTAATCCAGCAATTTCTAATAGTAATATTGTTCTTGCTCTAGAATCTTCCAAATTCAAAATCCAATTTAAAAGATTTTCTAAAGTCTCATTCATCTCTATTTCTTCATAATAGTCTCTTTCATCAGCTATTAAATCTGATAGCACTAGTTTTTTTCCATCATTATCTTCATGAACAATAAAATCTATTGATTTTACTTCACCGAATGATTTTTCTTTCCGTAAATACATTAGCATTTGATTCTTTATACATATAGCAGAATATGTTGAAAATTTAATTTTTTTATTTTCATCAAAAGTTTGTGCTGCTTTTATTAATCCAATTGTTCCTTCTGACACTAGATCCTCTTGTTGTATATATGGCACATCTATTTGCTTTGCAATATGCCGTACCAGACCAATATTGTCAGTAACTAATTTTTCTACCTCTTTCATTGTTTCCTCCTGCTTTTATTAAATATCTTTTATAAGTGTTACGAATATATATTTTAATATTTTTTCCAGTATTTTCCATATTATTTTTATATAAAACTGGAAATATTTTACAAAAATTCCAAATCACATTTTTATAAATAGCATTAAATTATAAATTAAAGTTGTGCACATACATAAAATTATTCCGCAAAGTGTTGGCAATAAGAATGCTATTCCAGTCCATTTCCAACTATTAGTTTCTTTTTTTATTGTAAGTAGTGTTGTAGCACATGGGAAATGTAATATTGTAAATAACATTACATTCATTGCAGTAAGCATATTCCATCCATTTTGAATTAAAATTTGCCCTATTTGGATTGTATCTTCTATTTTTACCAAGGCTCCACCTTTTAAGTAACACATTAATATTATTGGTAAAACTATTTCATTTGCTGGAATTCCTAATATAAAAGCTGTTAAAATGTAACCATCTAAACCCATTAATTTTGCAAATGGATTTAAAAAATTTGCAATTATTGTAAGTAGACTTTCTCCATTTATTCCTATATTTGCTAATAACCATATTACTAATCCTGCTGGTGCAGCAACTGATATTGCCCTTCCTAATATGAATAATGTTCTATCAAATATGGAACGTACTAATATTTTTCCAAATTGTGGTTTTCTATATGGTGGTAATTCTAATACTATTGATGATGGCATTCCTTTTAATATTGTATTTGATAATATTTTTGATATTATTAATGTCAAAAATATTCCAAATATTATAACAATAATAACTGCTAGTGTTGATAATATTGATGATAAAAATCCATTTCCTGCTGAATATGCCCCTGCAATAAATATTGTAGCTATTGATATTAAAAATGGGAATCTTCCATTACATGGTACAAAATTATTTGTTAGAATTGATATTAATCTTTCTCTTGGTGAATCTATTATTCTGCATCCTGTTACACCGCAAGCATTACAGCCAAATCCCATACACATAGTTATCATTTGTTTTCCACTACAACATGCTTTTTTAAAAAATCCATCCATATTAAATGCAATTCTTGGAAGATACCCCAAATCTTCTAATATTGTGAATAATGGAAAAAATATTGCCATTGGTGGTAACATTACTGCTATAATCCAAGTTAAAGTCTGATATATTCCATTTATTAGCATATTTGATAACCATTGTGGACAATGGATATAATTTGCAAAATTTATTAGTTTGATTTGTATTGAATTAAATAAATTAAATAATAATTCCGATGGATAATTTGCCCCTACTATTGTTAACCAAAATATCAATCCTAAAAATAAAATCATTATAGGAATTCCAAATTTTTTTGAAGTTAATATTTTATCTATTTTTCTATCTCTTCCACTATAATCTCTATCTTCAAAACTACATACTTCTTGACTGACTTTCTCTGCATTTTTTACTATGTTACTTACAATTTTATCTTTAAAGTTTTTATTTGTTATTCCTGACTTTTCTAGATTATTTTTTATATGTGTCGTACATTCTTTTATATTTTCTGCTTCCAAATTGATATTAAATTTTTGTTGAATTGTTTCTAAGATTTTTTCTTCTCCGTCTATTATTTTTATTGAAATCCATCTATACAATTTTTCTGATATTTTATTTTCTTCTAAAGCTAATGGAATTCCTCTATAATTTTCTTGTTCATTTTCTTCATATGTATTAATTAACTCTTGTTCAAGTATATCTATATTTTCTTCAATTTGACTACTATATTTTATTTTTTTAGGATTTGGTATTATCTCTTTTTTACATACTTTATATATTGTATTTTTTAAATTTTCTAAAGTACGTTTGTCTCTAGCTGTTGTTCCTACTACTGGAACTCCTAAAAGTTCTTCTAATTTTTTTAGATTTATATGTATTTTTTTCTTTTTTGCTTCATCTAATAAATTGATACATACAATGATATTATCTGTTATTTCCATTATTTGAAATACTAAATTTAAGTTTCTTTCTAAGCAAGTGCTATCTACTACAATTATTGTTGCGTCTGGCTTTTCGAAGCATATATAGTCTCTCGCTATTTCCTCTTCTTGTGAATTTGACATTATTGAGTATGTACCTGGAATATCTACAAGATTAAATTTTTCATCTTTTATCACAAGATTTCCTGTTGCATTTGCAACTGTTTTTCCTGTCCAGTTCCCTGTGTGTTGATGCATTCCTGTTAAATTATTGAATATTGTTGATTTTCCTACGTTTGGATTTCCTGCTAGTGCTACTGTATATGTGTTTTCCACAATATCACCACCTTTATTTTGTTATTTAAATATATGTCAATTTGTTTAAATAATTACAATATTAAAAGAGCTTTCACACATTTTATGTATGAAAGCTCCCCATAATCTTTAATTAACGATTGATAATCGATGAGATATACTTGTAATTAATACTCTCAGCCTTAACAATCCATTCATCTCCATTCCGGACTTCTCCTCCCAAACTCTTTAAGACATTAGCTATGCTTGCATTGATATCATTCATTTCTGGTTTATCTTCCTGATACGAATGAACTACCATTAATGCTTTTGCCTTTTCATTTGGTGCGGTTGAATAAAGATAATGATTGTCTTTTATAAGCCACAAAATTGCACAAACGACTAAATCCTCCAAAGCTCTTGTTCCGCCTTTGACTGGTGAAATCCAATCAATTGTAGGACAATCAAAACTTACACGTATCTCATTGCTACTCTCTGAATAACTTGGGTCATAGTTATATCTTACCTGACCCCGAAACTTAGAGCTACCATCGTGTTATACCTCGAGAATATCAAGATAGCAAGTTGGAATACTACCTGCGCTTATTGAAGCGACCCTTAAAAAGACTTTTCCTGAATGATGTAACATATCTTATTCCTCCTTAATATATAAAAGATATTTCTATTATAACACCTTATTTATGTAAAGTCAATTTTATAATAAAAAAGAACCATTTAAAATGATTCTTGGTGTGGATGTTCTTATAGGACCTTTGTTGGAACGTTGAAAAATCAATAATTTTTCAGCACACTAAAAAGCATATTTACATTAATTAGTTCTGCAAAATAGTATATTACTCTTACTATTGTTTCTGAAAAGAGAATACAAAAAATTATAGAACCTATTGACATTATATATAAAAGGTCAAATATTTTTTCTAAAACATCCTATAGAAATTGCTTTTTTATGTAAAATAGTGTATAATATAAGTGTTTAAATATTTATAGATTGCTCCTTTTTTCTTTAATGGAGTCTTCATGGTTAAAAAATATATTTTTAGGAGGTATAGTAATATGAAAAACACTGTGTTACAAACTTTAAAAAAATTTTTTTGGTATTGTATAGCAAATTCTACTATAGAAGATGTTGGAAATTCAATACTTAATGATGAATCCTTTCTTCGGGATGTAAAGAATAGTAGAGAGGCTACAATACACCTTTCAAAAAAACATCTTGGGATTGTTACATCAAAAGTAGTAAATGATATGTTAAACGAACATCATTACACGGTTACTTTGATGAAATATCGTTTTAAAGGTATGGATGTATTTGTTTCACAGTAGTAGATGCTACAAAATTCCCCCTTAGGTTAACTATGGTGGAATTTTGTGTTTTATATTAATATAGTGACATATTTGGTACCGATGGTGGGACTCGAACCCACATGGTTTCCCGCACGATTTTGAGTCGTGTGCGTCTACCAATTCCGCCACATCGGCATATATGATATATGCTAATATATATTAGCATATATCTAAATAAATGTCTAGTATTTTCAAAACTTTATTTTGATTTTCTTGTTCTAGTTCTTTGCTTCTTTTCTATTTCTTCATCAAATACTACTATTTCGTATTCATACACTTCAACATCTTTTACAAGAACTTCTGAGAAATCATCCTTTTCATCTTCTAATTTAGCAACTTTAAACGTTTTTTTACTTAAAAGATTTAAATGTAATTTTGCTGTATTTAATATTAATTTTGTTGATAAATCCATTCCAAGTGGTAATGTTTTATTTTGATTATCATAAAAAATAATATTAGTAAATGCAACTCCATTTGTGCCTTCTTTTACATTTATTTTGTATAAATTAATTTTATTTCCATCTTCTACCATTGCATCTTTGATTTCTTCTTCTGGATTTATGTTAAAAACATTAATTTCTTTGTTGTTTAATTTATCATCTAATACTGCTTTATATACTGGTAAATTTTCTGGAATTACACCTTTTTCTAAAGCACTTGTTATATTTTTTATTATAGATTGTAAAGTAAGTTTATAGCCTATTTGTTTTGTATTTTTGTTTACATCTAAAATATTATATTTATCTCTTGGTAATTCTCTATGTTTTTTATTTTTTATCTTTTTAACTTTTGTATTGTCTTCTATTAAATTACCAAAAATATCATACTCTTCTGCTAAAGTTTTTTCATCAATTGCTTCTTTTTTGATTTCTTTTAAACTTTTTTCTATATCTTCTGGCATAATATTATTTGTTTTTATTTTGTTTAAAATTTCGACTACATTCGTTGATGCTATAAAGGTAGCATCTATTTCTTCTTTGCTTAAATTTTTTCTTTGCATTCTGTCTAATTTTTTTCCAAGTTCTTCAAAGTCTTCTTCATAGTCAAATATTTTTTCTATTCTTTTTATTACATTTACTTCTTCTAATTCCCCTTCAGGAAGTACTGCCATTTCATCTTTATTGCTATATTTCCAAAATTCAAATATACTTTTTTTATGGCTGTCTATTTCTTCTATAAATTTTGTTGCATTTTGAATTTTCTTTTCCATATTTTTGTTTTTTAATTTTAAAGCATTTACATCCATTAAAAGATTTTTCATTTCTGTTTCTAATTTTTCTAGTTCTTTATAATTTTCTAATAATTCTTCTAATGTATATACTTTTTTAATTGGTATTTTTTTCTTTTCTTGTTTTGTATCTTGAGTTTTTGTTATTTGTTCTTCTTGATTATTTTCTTCTATTTCTTCATATTCTTGTTCTTCTGCTTCTTTTCTTACTTTGTTACTTTTTTTACTGTATTTAAAGAAATATTTTACTTTTCCAAAGAATGATTTTTTACATTCTAAAAATGTTGATATTTGTTTTTCTTTAGCTATATATTCTATATCTTGCTCTGCTGCAATTTGTTTTAATTCTTCTAATTTCTTTTTATAGAAACGTATTTTACTTCTAATTTCTTTTCTTGATTTTAGTGCAACTTTGTATTGGTCTCTTATAAAACTTGTCATGTATTTATATTGGATTTTTTGGTCTTCTAAATAAAATTCTAAACTACAATTTTCATCTATGTTTGTTGTAAAATTAAAGTAATGTGGTAATTCTGTTTGTAATATAAATAATGCTTTTACTAATTTATAGAATTCGTTTGCTTCTTTAGCAGTTTTTAATTCTATTTTATATGGTGTTTTTATTTTTCCATATACATTTGTTTCACCTATTATTTGAATTGATAATTCTTCATTTTTGTCATATACTTCATATATTAAAGGCCAGTCTTTTGTAAACATCCATAAGTAATTTTCCATGTCTTCGAAGGCTGATTTTGTCCAAAATTTATTAGAATATTTTACATTACTTACTGGTACAAATATTTTTGCATTTTTCTTATTTTCAATTTTTTTCTTTAATATGTAGAAAAATGTTGAGTAATCTGTATCTTCTGTTGGAACTATCATAAAATATTTGTCTGTATTTTCTGAGTAATATATTTGCCATAGGTAATTTCCTTGATATTTTATTTTGAATGGTATTTCTCTATTTAAGTTGTTTTGCTCTTTTTCTACATTTTCTACATCTTCTATATTAAAGTTTTTTAACATATTTAAAAATGTTGTATATTTTAAAATGTTTTCTTCTTTTTCATTATCTAAGTATTCATATAAAGGACTTGCTTTTTTGTATTTTTCTCCTAATTCTTCTAGTCTATTTGTTGGAGATAATAGTATTTGTAAATCTTGTACAGGAATATAACGATATTGCCTATATTGTTTTTCATCATAAAATCTAGAAACTCTAAATTCTAGTGGCTCAAATTCTTTTAGTTTTTTTGGTATGTTATCTAGTTCTAATCCTAAATATTCTAATTTATCTTCTATTCCCTCTATTTTTTCTTTTTTCTTTCTAGGCAATTTCAATATCTCCTTCCATTATTTTATTATTGAATAAAAATTTTCAAACTGATATCCTTGTTGTTGGAAAAATTCTATTAGTTTTGGTAAAAATTCTACTGTTACTCTTTTTGCTTGTGCATCATGCATTAGAATAACTATACTGTTTTTGTTTTGAGTTGTTTTTTGTAAATTATTCATTAGATATTCTTCGTCTGGACTACTTTTTTCTGCATCACCTGTTAATGCATTCCAGTCAACATGCATTATATTATTTTGTTCTAATAGTGTTACCGCTTCTGCTTTTAGGTTTGCATATTTTCCACCAACTGATCCACCAGGGAATCTAAATAAGTGTGAATTATATTCTGGTACATCTATTGCTTTTGCAACAGCTGAATTACATTGGTTAAATTCTTGTAATACAGTTTCTGGCGAAGAATATATTTGTGAATATTGATGAGAATACCCATGGTTTGCAATATAATGCCCTTCTTGATATGCTCTTTTTACCATTTCTGGCATTTTTTCTACTTGTGTTCCTAATACAAAAAATGTAGCTTTTATATCATTTGATTTTAATATATCTAATACATCTGCTGTATTAACTGATGGCCCATCATCAAAAGTAAGAAATACTCTTTTGGTTTCTGATTTATATATTCCTTTTATATTTTGCTTTCCTTCATCAGTTAATTTTGGAATTTTAGCTTGTCTTTCTTTTTCTTGTTTTTGTAATTCTTCTTGACTACTTTCATATTCTATTAATTTTTGTTCAAATCTTTTTGCATTTTTTAGCCTTATAGTTGTATCAACACTATAATATATAATAAAACCTAATGTGATAATTATTAAAATTACTATTATTGTAGTAAAAATTATTCTTTTTTTATCAACATATTTTTTCATGCTATATATATTATAGCCTTTATATTGATCCTTTTTATGAAATAAGTTCATTATTACATCCTCTTATATTATTATTTTTTCATAACTTGTTTTATATACTCAATTTCTTCTTCTGCATTTAATCTCATAAATATTGGTTCACCTTTTTCAATTACTTTTATTCCTTTTAAGTTTTTGTAATTGTTTAGGCTTTCCCAAGTTTTTAAGTTTTCGTCTTCTATTCCTATTTGTCTTAATATATTTTCAGATGTTTCATTCATAAATGGTTTTATTAATATTGCTATTTGTCTTAGGTTTTCAATTAGATGGTACATTGATGATTCTAATTTTTCTGTTTGTTCTTCTTTTGCTAATGTCCATGGCATTGTTTCATCAATATATTTATTTGTTCTTGATACTAAATTCCATATTTCTTGTAATGAATTTGCTATTTCGAAATTTTCAAAAAGTCTTACGAATTTTTCTTTTTGTTCTTCACAAGCTTTTTCTATACTTTCATCAGCTTCATTTGGTGTTCCTTTGTATTCTGGTACTTGTCCACCAAAATATTTATTTACCATTGATACTGTTCTGTTTAATAAATTACTTAAGTCATTGCATAAATCGAAATTGTATCTTTCAACAAAAGCTTCTGGTGAGAATAGTCCATCTTGTGATGTTGGCATTTCTCTTAATAAGAAGTATTTTGTTGCATCTAATCCATATCTATTTATTAAATCTTCTGGATATATTACATTTCCCTTAGATTTACTCATTTTTCCATCTTTCATTGTTATCCAGTTATGAACAAATATTGTTTTTGGTAATGGTAAATCTAATGCCATTAAGAATATTGGCCAATATATTAAGTGGAATCTTGCTATATCTTTTCCTACTACGTGAACATCTGCTGGCCAGAATTTTTTGAATAATGTGTCATCATCTGACATATATCCTAAGGCTGTTATATAGTTTGTTAATGCGTCTAACCAAACATATACTACGTGTTTTGGGTCTTTTAATACTTTTATTCCCCAGTCAAATGATGTTCTTGTTACACATAGGTCTTCTAGTCCTGGTTTGATAAAGTTATTTATCATTTCTTGTTTTCTGTATTCTGGTTTTATAAAGTCTGGATGTTCATCATAATATTTTAATAATCTATCTGTATATTTTTTCATATTGAAGAAGTATGCTTCTTCTTTCATTGTTACTACTTCTCTTCCACAATCTGGACATTTTCCATCTACTAATTGAGTTTCTGTGAAGAATGTTTCGCATGGTATGCAGTATTTTCCTTCATATTCTCCTTTATAAATGTCTCCTTGTTCCATAAATTTATCAAATATTTTTTGAACTATTTTTGTGTGTCTTTCTTCTGTTGTTTGAATATAATCATCATATTGTATGTCCATTTTTTTCCATAATTCTTTTGCTATTTTTGCCATTTCATCTACATATTCTTTTGGTGTTTTTCCCGCTTCTTTGGCTTTTATTTCTATTTTTTGTCCATGTTCATCTGTTCCTGTTAACATGTAACATTCTTTTCCTTTTAATTGGTTATATCTTTTTAAACTATCTGCTACTACTGTTGAATATGCTGTTCCTATATGGAATTTTCCACTTGGATAGTATATTGGTGTTGTTACGTAAAATGTTTCTTTCATTTTTGTCACCCTCTCTTCTTTTTTTCTTACTTATGTTATCACATTTTGTAGGTTTTGTCTAGAAAATTTTAGATTTATGTTTGTTTTTTATTATTATCTATTGTAGCCACAATTTCATTGTGATATAATTCAAAAAAAACATTAGGAGATACAATTATGAAAAACTTTTTTATTATATTAGCAATGAAAATACTAAATCTTATACTAAAAATATGTCATAAAAACGGAGGAAATTTTTTAGGTAAAATTGCATACGATTGGAACCCAAAGATATTCAAATATTTTAAAGTAAATTGTCCAGTAATTGCAGTTTCAGCAACAAATGGTAAAACAATGACAAATAATTGCATAGGTTATACTTTAAAAACTGCAGGTTATAAAGTCGTAAGTAATATTGAAGGAAATAATATGGAAACTGGTATTCTTTCAACTATCTTAAAGAATTGTACTTTAACTGGAAAAATAAAAGCTGATTATCTTGTATTTGAAGTTGATGAAAGCTACATTCCTGTTGTTTTTAAAGATTTTAGATTAGATACATTAGTAATTTTGAACTTCTTCCGTGACCAATTAGATAGAAATGGAGAAGTTGAGTCTTTAATTTTAAGAATAAATGAATTTTTAAAAACTTATAATGGAAATTTAATTTTAAATAATGATGACCCAAATGTTTCAAGACTTGGACAAGCTAATCCTTCAAATGAAAACATTTATTATTTTAGTGTTGATAGATATAATTTTGCAACAGATACAATTAAAGAAGCTGGAGAAGGCAAATTCTGTCCTTTCTGTAAAACACGTTTGGAATATGAATATTATCAATATTCTCATGTTGGAAAATTCAAATGTCCAAATTGCAATTTCGGTGATAACGAAATATATAAATCAGCATCAAATGTTGATTTAAAAAATAGATGTTTTGATATTGATGGAACTACTTATAAAATAAATGGAAATAGCATTTATTTAATTTATAATTACACCGCTGTATATTCTGTTTGTTCTTTATACAACATTCCAAAAGAAGCAATTCAAAAAGCTTTTGCTAATTTTAAACTTAATAATGGTAGACTTGAAGAAATAGAAATTAATGGTGTAAAAACAATAATCAATCTAGCTAAAAACCCTACTGGAAGTAATGTAAGTCTTCGTATATTAAATGAAGATGATGATGAAAAAGAATTATTATTTGTCTTAAATGACAATATTGCAGATGGTTTTGATGTTTCTTGGATTTGGGACATTAATTTCAATAATTTAAATAATGTTACAAGAATTATAACTTCAGGAAAAAGAGCTTATGACATTGCAATTAGAATAAAAACAAGTGGGTTCCCTGCTGAAAAAATAGAACCTTATTTAGATTTAAAGGATGCTGTTAAAAGCTTATATAAAACTTCAACAAAAAAATATGTTATTGCAAATTACACTGCTTTGCAACCAACAAGACATGCTTTGAAAGAGCATAATACTTCAAAGGAGATTTAAAAAATGAAAGAAATTAAAATTTTATATTTATACCCTGATATGTTAGAATTATATGGAGATTATGGAAATATTCAAGTTTTAAAATATAGAATTGAAGCCCGTGGCTATAAAGCTATTATTGATAGATATTCTATTGGTGATGATGCTCCAAACTTTAATGATTATGATATTGTTTTTGCCGGCGGTGGTGCTGACAATGAACAAAGTATTTTAGCTGATGATTTAGTTAAATATAAAGATAATATTAAAGATGCTGTAAATAATGGTGTGTTTTTCCTACTTATTTGTGGTGCTTATCAATTATTTGGTAAGTATTACAAAGGCGTTGAAGGAAATATTATTCCTGGTCTTGAAGTTTTTGATTACTATACAGTTGCTAATCCTGATAGAAAGAAAAGATGTATTGGAAATATTGTTATTGAAGCTACTTTAAATGGTGTAGAGACTAAGGTTATTGGTTTTGAAAATCATGGTGGACAAACTTTTGATATTTCTAATTCTTTTGGTAAAGTTCTTTTTGGAAATGGTAATAAATTTGGTGATTCAGAAGAAGGCTTTTTTAAATCTAGTGTTATTGCAACTTATTTACATGGTCCACTTCTTTCTAAAAATCCAGAACTTGCTGATTATATTATTAAATATTGCTTAGATAGAAAATATGATGAAAATGTTGTTTTAGAACCAATGAATGATGAGTTTGAAAATTTATGTAGAGAACAGTTATTAAATAGATTTTTAAATCAAAACTAAAAAAGTTCAATAGAGAATTACTCTATTGAACTTTTTTAATCACAAAATTTTTCCATTAAAAACAATTTCTCTTGAGGTTTTATTATAATAACCTTTTTCTAAAACTTGCTCTTGTTTCCAATTATATTTTTTTATAATACTTGAAAATTGTTGAATCTTATTTTCTGAAATACTAATTAACGGTTTATTTGTTTTCAAATAATCAAAAGATTTTTCTAATAAAGCTGTTGCAATTCCTTTGTTTCTTTGCTCTTTTATAACAAAAATTGAACAAATTTTTTTCTCATCTTTTTTTCTTTTCAATATTGCAACTCCAACTATTTTTTTGTTAATAGTAGCTATAAAAATTTCTCTTGTCCCATTTAATATATCAGGTACAACTTTTTTCCAATACCATAAAAAGAAGTTTCGATATTCTTCTGAAATATCATCCATAAAATTATATATTTCTAAAACAGTATTAGAAAATTTTTTATGATTTTCTTCTATATAATTAGAAAGTTCCAAAATTTGATACATCATATCAAATCTCCTTTTTGTGCTTACATTATCACTTCTACATTTTCTAATTCAATTGCTGGTAAACTTGTTATCGAGTTATTCTTTGCAAAAATAACAGAATAGAATCCATCTAAAAGAAATCCGTTTTTGTCTACTATAATAGGTTTCGGAATATGGTAGTATTTTTCATAACATTCTACTACTTTTTTATATTTAGCATTTTGTGTACAATCTCCTAACCGAATTTCTGCTATAATAGTTGATAATTCTCTTTTGGATATCCATTCTTTTGGAATTTCAAACTCCTCCCATTTTTTAATAAATTCTTTATAGCCTCTTAAATCTTTCAAATATTCTTTACAATTTTTTCCTACTATTTCTAAATGTTTATATTTTTCATATTGTTCTCTAGTCATATCTGACTTTTCACTATTACATTTTTGACATGATGGTAATAAATTATTAGTTATTGTCGGACCACCCATATCTTGTGGATACATATGGTCCATTGTCATTTTTCTGTCACTAAAAATTTTTCCACAATATCTGCAAATATGTTTTCCTCCTTTTAATTTAAAAGTCAATTCATAAATTACAAAACGGTATGAAGCATCCTTCCGTATTTTTAAGATTCCATCCTCAATAAAAGCATCTTTTTTTTGCCTAGCATCTCCTATAGAAAATTTTTCCGGTAAATCCATAATCATAGACCACTACCTCCTTTGCTTTTTTTACATTATATAAGCAAATTTAAAAAATAGCAAGCTATATGCTAACTATTTTTTACTTATATTGAATTTGCTTTACAATTTGTCCTGTTTGTAGTGATTTTTTTACATCTACAATTTTTTGATTTGAAGAACCTCTAAATTGTAATTTCAAATCTCTCTTATCTTCTTCAAATTTACCATCAACTATGACATCAATATATTTTAACAATTCTCTTGTAGTCTCATTATTTTTTGCCATTTTTCCCACAACGTCTTTTTCAAAATCAAAGCCTGTATAACACCAAATATTTTTATCAGGAAATTTTTCTTTTACCTTTTTTACTAATGGTAATAACCCTTCTTGATTTTTAGGTTCTAATGGTTCTCCACCTAAAAGAGAAAGTCCTGATATGTAATCATGATTCATATACTCTATTATTTGTTGTTCTTCTTTTTCAGAGAATTCTTTTCCATAATTAAAATCCCATGCACATTGATTAAAACACCCTTTGCAATGATGATTGCATCCACTAACAAATACTGATACTCTAACACCTTCACCATTTGCTACATCTATCTTTTTTATATCTGCATAATTCATACCACGCCTCCAATCTTTTTCTTACATATGTAGAACTCTTTGCTTTATTTCTTTAGTCTTTCCTGCATTCCAAAAATTTTCTCCTAAATACCCACAAGTTCTTCTAACTACTGTCATTTTGCTGTGATCTTTGTTTCCACAATTTGGACATTCCCATTCGTTATTATCATTTATTATTATTTCTCCATCAAATCCACAAACATGGCAATAGTCTGATTTTGTATTAAATTCTGCATATTGTATATTTTCATATATAAATTTCACGGCTTCTTCTAATGCTTTTATATTTTTTTGCATATTTGGTATTTCAACATAGGAAATTGCACCACCTAAAGAGATTTTTTGGAATTCGCTTTCAAATTCTAATTTTTCAAATGCATCTATTTTTTCTCTGACATCTACATGATATGAATTTGTATAATATCCTTTGTCTGTTACATCTTTAATTGTTCCAAATTTTTCTTTGTCTATTCTTGCAAATTTATAACATAAACTCTCTGCTGGTGTTCCATATAATGCAAATCCTATGTTTGTTTCTTTTTTCCATTCTGCTGCCTTATCTCTTAAATGTTCCATTACTTTTATTGCAAAATCATGTCCTTCTGGACTTGTGTGTGATACCCCTTTCATCAGTTTTGTCATTTCATAAATTCCTATGTAACCAAGTGACATTGTTGAATAGCCACCATATAATAGTTTATCTATTTTTTCCCCTTTTGCTAATCTTGATATTGCTCCATATTGCCAATGAATTGGGCTTATATCTGATTTTGTTCCAAGTAATGCATAATGTCTACACATTAATGCTTCTTTGCATAATTCTAATCTTTCATCTAATAATTTCCAGAATTTTTCTTCATCACCATCTGCAATTATTGCAATTTGTGGTAAGTTGATACTTACAACCCCTTGATTAAATCTTCCTTCAAATTTATAGTTTCCATTTTCATCTTTCCAAGGAGATAAAAAGCTTCTGCATCCCATTGGGCTAAATACATTTCCTTCATAATTTTCACGCATTTTCTTTGCAGATATATAATCTGGATACATTCTCTTTGCTGAACATTTTACTGCTAATTTTGTTAAATAATCATATTTTCCACCTTTTAGACAATTATTTTCATCTAGTACATATACAAGTTTTGGAAATGCTGGTGTAACATAAACTCCTGCTTCATTTTTTATTCCTTCATATCTTTGTCTTAGAATTTCTTCTATTATCATTGCATTTTCTTTTATATATGGATCATCATCTTCCAAATGTAAAAATAGTGTTACAAAAGGTGCTTGTCCATTTGTTGTCATTAAAGTAACAACTTGATATTGAATTGTTTGTACCCCTTTAGTAATTTCTTTTTTCAAACGTTCTTCAGCTAAAGCATTGATTTTTTCATCATCTAATTCTAAACCAATAGTTTCAAATTCTTCTTTAACTTCTTTTCTAAACTTTTGTCTACTTACATCAACAAATGGTGCTAAATGAGATAATGTAATACTTTGTCCCCCATATTGAGAACTTGCTACTTGAGCAATAATTTGAGTAGCTACATTACATGCAGTAGAAAAACTCTTTGGTTTTTCAATCATTGTTTCTGAAATAACTGTTCCATTTTGTAACATATCTTCTAGATTTACTAAATCACAGTTATGCATATGTTGAGAGAAATAATCAGCATCATGGAAATGAATCAATCCTTCATCATGTGCTTTTACAATATCTTCTGGAAGTAAAATTCTTCTTGTTAAATCTTTACTAACTTCTCCAGCCATATAATCTCTTTGTACACTATTTACTGTAGGGTTTTTATTAGAGTTTTCTTGTTTAACTTCTTCATTTGCACATTCAATCAAACTTAAAATTTGATCATCAGTTGTATTAGATTGTCTTGCTAGTGCTCTTTGAAAACGATATGTAATATACTTTCTGGCAACAGAAAAAGCATTTAATTTCATTAATTCATCTTCTACTAAGTTTTGAATTTCTTCAACACTTAATGCTCTTTTCATTTTTTGACATTTATATTTAATGTCATTTGTAATATTATCTATTTCGTCTTCACAAAGTCTTTCTGTTTCAACAACTTCTTTATTAGCACCAATAATTGCATTGGTAATTTTTACTTCATCAAAAATTGCTTCTTGCCCATTTCTTTTTATTATTTTCACGCCAAATGCCTCCTTATTTTTATTTCGTATATGTATTATAACTAATCAAAAAAAAAATATATACTTTTATGCTCTATTGGCCCATACTTTTTTTTCGAATTATTTTACTTAAAATAATTCGACGTCCAATCCATTCTATCACAAATAATATTGATTTTATAGTTCTTTTACGTTTTTACAAAATAAAAAATCCAATGTTCATATAAACAAAGGATTTCATTAAATTAATATTTATGATTTTTATAAAACATACAAAATAATACATAAAAAATGTAAGATAGAACCAACTAAAATCCATAAATGCCAAATACTATGCATATATTTAATCTTATTTTGTAACACATAGAAAATAACACCAATTGTATAAGCAAGTCCTCCTGAAACAAGTAACCAAATACCATTCATTCCTATTGCTTGTGGTAAGAGATTGATTTTAAAAATAATACACCAACCCATCACTAAATAACAAATCATTGAAAAAGTTTGATATTTTTTAATATCGATTGCATTTAATGTAATTCCAATCACTGTCATGATCCATATGACTGCAAATAAAATCCAAGCCCATTTAGCATCAACTTCTCTTATTGAACAAAGTAAAACCGGTGTGTAAGTTCCCGCAATCAATACAAAGATACTGCAATGATCCATAATTTGGAAAACTTTCTTTGCTTTAAGCTTAGGTGATAAACCATGATAAATAGCTGACATTGTATAAAGAAGAATCATCGAAATTCCATAAACAATCCCTGAAAATAAGCCATAACCATCATGACAAAAGATAATACATAAAACTAATGCGGCTATTCCCATCGCCCCACCTACAATATGAGTTACCATATTAAATATTTCTTCACCCTTTGTATAAACAGGTAAAACACGATCATCTAATTTTGTTCTTTTCATATTCATTACCTCTTTTAACTATCTTATGTAGTATTTAATACTATATCTT
>OGKG01002951.1_pt1 | contig 16696 bp, 25 predicted proteins | sample 1572201 | NCBI WGS metagenome assembly OGKG01 (sample SAMEA2582146, study PRJEB24529) | metagenome | biome: Human gut stool | place: China | collected 2011 | reverse complement strand
AGAAACTTTGTTCCGTCCTTTTCTCTTATGAGTTTTTACCTGTACCATTTTATCCTCCTTTCAAGTCGTCCTTAACGAATATCTGCAAACCAATGCAGCTACCGTAAAGTTCCTCCAAATAAATAATCTTATCAATGACTTGAACATGACCTTCAAAGTGAATCTTGGTTTTATTCCAATTGAGATGGTAGTCACCCAATTTAGGAACAAGCTGTTTAGGCGATAAGTAAACAATTCCGTTCACTTCTTTGGGCAGACCATATTTCTCACGGGTGCGGTTTGGAATCTCCTTTTCATATAATGCTCTGAATGTATAGCTTTCAGAAGTTATTCTATCACTGTCACCCACAAAAGAATCAAAATCGAAAACATCATCCTCAGTTGTTTTCTTAGTCACAGAGATAATGTCCAATCTTACCTCATAAGGAGTCTGTTGTAATTTCTTGTAGAACTCCTGCTGGTATTTAAAAAATCTGGCTCTGGATATAAGCATAAGAATACCTTTTATGGTGTCTTTGATAAAATTCCTCTTGATAAAGGAGATAAAGTAAAGGGATAGCTGTCAAAGTATTCACGGAAATCAAGCTCTCTCTGCAATTGTATGTAACCCGGAATCACATTGTCCTTGCGTAGAGAATAATCTCCGAAAGTTTCCTCAAGCAATCCTCTCAAATAGAGCATGAGTTTGTACCAAAACGAATACCTATCACCCCACGTATTATCAGAACCCACACGGTTGAAGTCCTCATAGAAATACCCTTGGGAAGTATCTTCCGTAACAGTAAATACAGAACCTATCTGAACTGTGGTGGAAGTAGGAGATGAATTGCCATCGGAACCTGTATAATCAGAGCCATCAGTAAAAGTTTGCCCGATAGCGTTTGCAGCGTTTTCATACAAACGTCTTTTATCAACCAAATAATAGGAAACCCATATAGCCAAGTGTTTCTCGCTAGGGCGTTTCAGTTTTCCTATAAGTTCGTCATTTATTTCCTTGTCACAGATGTCAAGTACCTTAGCATAGTACCATCTTATCATTTCCACAATCTCCGAATCAGAAAAGAAGTATCTTCTGAAAGCGGTAAAGTCCTCTGTAAGTTCCTTATTTACTTTGATTAGTGAATTAGCCGGTTCCTGTCCTCTAAAATACGGAGTATATGCTACGATTATTCCTTCTTCGATAAGTTTGTCCATTACATCTTCCATAGTAGGGTATTCATGGAAAATGATTTCTACGATAATTTCCTTCGATGATTCTTCTGTTTCTCCCTCTGCTACTTTATACAAGGTTAGCTTTCCCTTGACTGGTTCTACGTTCGGGTCAGAAATTTCCGGTTCAAAACTAGGGTCAATTTCAATAAAGTTCCCGCTCCCTATCTGTTTGATAGCGAAAGCAGGAATAATGAAGCGGTCAAAGGTAAGCTCCCTAACCGCTTTCATTATTTCATTCAAAGTAACTTTAGACTGGGCCATGATTATTTATTAGCGTCTGTAACCTTTGTGACTGTTAGTTAATATAGCAGCCACATCTTCGGGAACCTTATGTTCCTTGTCTTTTCTCAACTGGTAGTGAGTACCGCCAACCCAAGCATCAATATCTTCAAGGGCATAAAATGCAACACTCTTTGTAGATTTCTTGATTACGGTAACTTCCTGTTCAGTGTCTACTATTGCTGATGTGATTTCTTCTGGATTATTTTTTGCCATGATTGATAAAATATTTAACTGTTACTAAATGGGCAAAGCCCCTCTGTTATACAGAGAGAGCTTTGACAATATTCTTTTCTTCAATGATTCCGGTTCCCCAAATACCATACCAGCCAAGAGTATGTTTACGCCCCATATCGACAACGCCATCGTCACGTAATTCAACATCAAGAGCCACACCCCATGCGTATGCGTTTTCTCCAAAGAATACGGCTTCATAGGCTTCTTGAATAGAACCTCCACTACCGTATTTGGTCTTGATTTGCTCAGCGTTCAAGTGGGGCATCTGAGTTGTTTCAATAAAGATAACACCCTCATACATACCAACCTCACCGATATACAACTGTCTACGCCCCATATAGGTATTGGCATTAATCCAATCTGGGTCGTCACGCAATTGTCTTAACTGATGCGGAGATGCAATACAAACGTAATAGTCGCCATTGATTCTGGGAGAATCATTTGAAGCCAAAATTTCTACGGCATCTTTTACGGTCTTTGTAGTAAAGGCACTAGTAGTGGCCATTTCTGATAATGCTTTGGCTGTACCTCCATAAACCACGTTTGAAGTCTTTAATACGGTATCACGGAATTGGGTATCCAATACTTTAGCCATGTTATTTGCCAACAGCTTGGAAGCGTCACCCAGTACGTCGAGCATAGAAGTACGCAATAGGTATTCTGTAACCTGTACCGCATTACCTTGCTCTTTAACGGGAACAACAATTTCCGATGTACTCATTCCTTCCGGTGTCAGAACATCATTTTCCTCAAGTTCTCCACCACCTTCAAGATTATCATATTTAACGAATACAATGGCTTTTCCTCTTACCGCCTGTAAGTCACGTTTGATTTTGGCGAATTGCAAGAAACGCAAACGAGGCTGTGCCCTGTACAAAACCTCACGAGAATAGAAATCACGGACTGCCTGTGGAATAGCCACATAACCGCCTTTATTTACTCCAGCCGATGTAGTATCACCAAAGAACAGGAATCCTAATGTTGCCAATAACATTGGCACTAATACAAATAGAATTGACATAATCTTTACTTGTTAATTTAAACTGTTTATTATAACTGAGTAGGGCCTACACCTCCATAAGTGGCACGAAGTTCTGCCTCAAGCTGTTCTCTGCGAGCAGCAAATTCAGACATTGGCATATTCTTTACGCTTGTAGGGCCTGAAACTTCTGGCGCTTCTCTGCGTGGAACTGTCGGTGCAGGAGCAGCAGCCGGTACAGGGCTTGGAGTTGGTGATGCAGCCTGTGCACGGGCTTCATTCTCTTTCCGCATCTGTTCTGCAATAAGTGGGTCAACAACAGGTTTCTCACTGTGCAATACTGCTGCGGAACTAGGACTTGGATATTTGCTGCGTAACTGGATAGATTTCTCTAAGGAAGCATCCAATTCCTGCTTGGAACTACCCTCTACAAGTTCTGGAATACACTCATTGATATGCGCCTGAATAATTGAGTTCCGATATGCTTCCAATTCTTGCTTTCTCTGTTCCTCGGAGTTTTGAATAACAGGGCTGATTACCTCAGATACAGTATTTTTCAAGGAGGTTTCCAAATCTTCACGTGTAACGAATGTACCACGCAACGCTTCTACGATTTCCTTGACATTGACTCCAGCACCACTACCTTGTGAATCCGGAACCACTTGTACCTTGCGTAAATCTTCCAGTTGATTCTTTAAAGACTCAAACTGGGAGTACAACTTGTTTTTCTCAACTTTAGATACAGCCTGCATGAACTTCTGCAATTCGGGGGTATCTCTCACTACATAAGTAATACCATTAATTGTAACACTTTCTGGGATGCTTACGTTTCTTCTTTCTTCTTCGTTCATTTTTTCTACGATTAAAAAGTAACAATTAGATTTCTACTACTTAATAAGGTTGTCTTTCAGAACATTATTACCGTTGCCCTTTACTGTGGCTTGGGTCATTTGTTCTCTACTAACCAACGGTGCGCTAGGCGTACCCGGATTGACGAATTTTTCGCCAACCTGCATACCCTTATTTTGCCCGATGTCATGTAATGCTTCGGGGTTTTTAGGGTCTAATGTTTGCAATCCTGCCATAACATTTGATTTTTAAAATGAAACAATTTGTTATTTTATTACTGATAGCGTTCAAAAGTAGGAATTATTTCTAAATTGACAAAATAAAACCTACTTAAATTAATTCCTAGAACTCTTCACTGCCTTGTTCTTCACCAAATTCATCCGGAGTTTCATCAACGTTTTCCTCATTACCCGTACTGGGGGCTTCTTCACCACCTGCGGAACTTAGTGCGGCTATGCGTGCCTGTAAAACTGCCTCCGCCACAGTATCATCATCAATCTCATTAAGCAAATCCGGTATGTTTTGTTTTCCCATACGTTCCATGATTTCCCTACGTGAACCAAGTTTCATCTGTAACTCCATCTGTGCACGTTGCAGCTCATCCATCTTATCTTTGGGGAAACCGAAAGCAAACACAGGTTCAACCTGCACTTCGGAAAGGAAATCCGGACTTAATTTCTTTATCCGTTTAAACCGTTTGTTATCCGGGTCCTCTACCTCAATAATACGGAAAATAATATTGTTCATCTGTGAAATACCCTCACCATAAGTCATTGCCTTTATGTTAGCCTGTTGTATAAGCGGATGGTAGGTAATCTGCAATGCCGCAGCAGAAGTATTGCTTATAGCCTGAATCTTACCAAGCGCATTTTCCGGAACATCTGACAATTCGTGCATTGCGGTTTTCAAGTCTTTTGCAAAATTAACGGCAGCGGACAAATCAACATCCAATCCTAAATTAAATACGTTGGCTTCGGCAGGAAGTCCTGACCATATCTGACCTAAGCCTTTTTTCAATGACTTGGCGGAAGCACCTGTAATTACCGTGGTCGGAGTAACATGGTAGTCAATCACGGCTTTCAATTGTTGCATCACCTCATTATAAATCTTGTTTATCTTGAGAATATCATTGGCATCAGACTTTCCATAGTATCCGGAAGAATTGGGCTTGTTCTTTATGTGTACTACTGGAATGAACCCGTATTTATTCGGAACCTCGGTATGTTTGTATTTGGCTACGTTACTTTCCTCAAGGTTAACGTCCGCTTGATACCAAGTTTCAACAGTTTCCACACTCATTTTAATAACATATAGTTTATAAGGCTGGTCGGGTCCGGACTGTAAGGGCTGGCGTACCAAGAAAGATTTCACCTTATTATAATCGCCGTTATCAAATTCCACAAAACATTGTCGGCTGTCAAGAACGGAAACCTTGCAATATCTGTCCTGAACTTCCGGCATCCATTCACACATAAGCCAACAGTCGCCTGTGATACCACCCATTTGCAGCATCTCATAGGATAACTGTAACTTGTTTGACTTGCCCCAATGATACATCATAAGTTCCTCGGCAATCTTTTCCAGTTCACGGTCAATCTGGTCGGAGTAGAAACTCTTCACATGGAAAGTAAAAGCCTCATTACCCAGCAAGAACATATTGACCTTATCAATAAACGCCTTTATATAATTAAAGGAAAGCATCCCGTCATTGAAGTCCTTATAATGCATCCCGTCATAGAACTTCCAGTACAGGTAATATTTGGTGATTCTGTCAAGTTCCCATTTATTGTCCTGCACTATGTTCCGCAATACAAAACTACGTAAAACGTTAGTTGCCTCACTAAGTGGACGACTGTCCACATTCCAATATTTTGAACCCGGATAACCGCTGTAGCTACCACCAGTAGGGTCCATACCTCCTACATTTATTCCCATTAGTATGAATGTCTTTTTATTGCATTAATTGTTTCAGTTATTCCGCCATACAGGGGGTTATCGGAAACTTCCATTTCTTCCTTAACCTCCACTTCCTCATTTGCAGCAAGACACATAAGTGCCGCACTGTCCACCATATCGTCAAAATACCCTTCCGTTTTTTCGCATACTATAAAGGAGCCGTTGAAATACTTCTGGCAGTTTTTCATCTGTTCCTCGAATTTGGAATACTCGGAAGTTCCTCTCACCACTTTATTAGCCGGAACTATAAGTCTGCGTGTCTTAATATCAGAGATGAAATTATACCACATGTCTGATTTGCTCTGTGCGGTGAAAATATATGGAGTTATATCCACGTATTCGCCACAAGCATACATAAGCCGGTCAACAACGGGTTTTCCCACACCAGTATAATCCGCGTATATTTTGGCGATATTAAATTCGGCTATATAATCAAGAAGTATATGATGCTGTTCCTCATAATCAGCACCACCAAGACACGCCCAGCATAATACCTGCTTATATGGATTCTTAAACGGTTCATCCAAGTCTTTCCACGACTTGCCTATGGTAAGCACTGTTTCAGCAGGAGATTTACCGATATCCAAACCGGCCACAACAAAATCGGTAACATTGGAAACCTGAAATCCCAACTTGCGGTTTATGATTCCATTAAATTCCCTATCCGTAAGAAGCATACCGCTTTCAATATCCCAAATAAGGGCGTAGGCAAGTTTGAACGCTTGTGATTCCTCACCCCAACGTTCACGCTTGCGATAAATATCAGCTTCGTAATTCAAATGGAATCTCTTTCCGTCCTTTTCATACTGTTCCCGTCTGCTGGCGATAATCTTCTTATAGTCATATTCATAATGATGCCGTACCCGTGGGTCAAGGCACTTCCTGTCCAGTTCACGGTTATGCCTTATTTCATAGTAGAAATGGTTCTTGGTCATACCTGTTGTACCTACCTTTATAAGAGTACCTGCGGTTGAGGAAAGCATAGGTTCGATAGACTTGCTGACAATAAGGTCGTCAACATCCTGCGCTTCTTCGACAATAACCAAATCATACGTCTTTGATTCAATCTTGGATTGCTTACTGGCAACCTGTCCGGCAAGAAAAGAACCGTTTGACAATTCAAGGCGTGCCACACTTTCTAGCCATACGTCAATATCCGGGTCTGTAAGAACCATATCCGCATTTGCAGACCTCAGTCGGGTCATTGAACGTGAATAGGTAGTGACAACCTGGTCAGACTGGGGAGCGAAAAGCCCTACACGGAATCCGGTTTTGAACTGTTCCAAGTCGGGAATGATTGAAGCCAGTGCCGGAAGAATAACACATAACGTATCAATGACAAAAGCCATAACCTCGGATTTACCCGACTGACGGGAAAGAAGCACTGTCTTTACGTCACCCGAAAAAGTTATCACGGAGTATATGATTCCGTATGCTATATCTTCCTGATAGGAGTACAGGGAAATACCAGTAAGAACTTTGCCGAACTCCATAATCTTGGCGGTTACATCGTGGGCATCAAACTCCACGGTTTTACCTACCAGTTCCTCGGTATGTATTTCGGAAACGCTCTTACCAGTAGCCTCGAACACGTATCCCTGTTCCTTTAGTTCTTTTTTCTTCTTACTGCGTACAGGCATATTATTCCTCTCTTATATCATAAGACATATTACCTTTCATATTCCGCCATGTTTGGAGAAAAACGTTACACTCTTTAGAATAGGGTATGAAGCTGTCACTCTCCACCCAACAATTGGGAGTTTCATAAAGGCGTATCTTTTCAATCTGAATACCATGTTCCGAGGGAGTGAAGAACTTCCGGAATACGGTAAACAGTTCTCCGGCTATGTTTTCGGCAGACGGGTTTATGTCCGTTTTGATACCAAGCCCCATTTCATACACTTTCCAATTATTGGAACGGCACAATTTAAGAAGTTCCGTATCCATAGGATTAAGAATACAGGCATGGTCTAAAAACTCGTCAATGAAATCACCGCATACACGCTTCAATTCCTTGAAATCTATGGCATAGCCTATTTCCTTTACGTCCATATAGGAAAAAGTGGCTTCCACTTTAAAACGGTGTCCGTGAAGATTGAAACATTTCACCTTCTCATTCATAACCCGGTGTGCACTGTCAAACTCAAATACTCTTGTTACTGTTGCCATAATGATTCGATTTTTAGTTCTACTTTATAATTCTTCTGTAACGATATACATCTCTTATTACTGCGGAAAAATATTCTCCCTTGCTTTCAGACTTTACAAATCTGGTCCATATAGGAAGAGGAACATTATAATATCGGTATTCCCATCTCGGACGGTTTACAAATACCATTGTAAGTGTCCGCGACTTCCTATCATAGTCTGCTGTCATTATATTAGAAGATACAATCTGCATTTCATTCCGATTGGGTACAAAAATAGGTGAACACCATTTTACTGATGCTCACCTGCAAAGATAACAGAATTGTTTAATAACACCTAATGCTAAACCCTATTAAACCTCCTGAGATTTCAATTTCTTAGATTTTACACGCACAGTGCCATACTCTATTTCTCCGCTATCCATCAATTTAGATGTTAGTTTTCTTTTAGGGTCTACCTCACTCTTTACATGTTTAGATAAATCAGAAAGTGTCTTAATATGGATATTCGCCAAATGACCAATATTGCCCTTTCTATCATACATAGAAACTTCATAGCCCTTATCCGTTGGTCTAACCTCTAAATCAATAGAGCGTTTACCTACGTTCATTGAACCAACAGCCATATCACCTTTCTTACGCAAAGGTGTATCAGAAGTCTTTGTCCAAGAAGACTTTTTTTCTTTTGCAGTAGCCTTACTTACAACAATATCCTTTTTACGCCCAGTGTCTTTACTTGATGTAGATTTCTTCTTAGGTTCCAATCCTGTTATACCACCTCCTACCGGCTTTTTCAAAGTTTTCTTTGAAACGGTCTTAGAGGTACTGTCAGAACCGATACTTTTAAACAGAGAGATATGCCCACGGGAAGAATAGCTGTCATTGGCTTTCTTGTTAAGCTCCTTGTATTTTTCAGCGCCTACCTGTTCCTTCAACTTTTTGGCAGCAGCTTTCCCTTCTTTGGATTTGGGGTCGTGATACCATGCCTTAAATTCAGTAGATGATAACCCGGAAGATTTTGGAGCGGTCTTCTTTTGTTTCTTGGCAGGAGCTTTCTTGGTTTCTCTAGGTTCAAGTCCGGTTATTCCTCCACCGACAGGTTTCTTCAATTTCTTTTTCGGAGCAGGTTTCGTAGTCTTGGCAGTATCCGAAGAAGCTCCGGAACGGCTCTTTTTCAGTTCGTCCAGATATTGCTCGAGTTCAAGTTTAGGGTCTGGCATCTTGGTAATCTTAGCCTGTAATTCACCACCAGCCCCTTTCTTGCGTGCAGCCTTTTTGGCTACTTCCGCAGCAGCGTCATACTTAGCCGTGTGAGATTTTACAGTAGTAATCTTACCCGACTTAGTTTTACGCTGATAAGTTCTGATTGTTTTTTCTTTTTTCATACATTACAAAATTTTTGTTGCAACTTCTACGCCTACAAATATAGGAATAAAAATAATACTCACTATATTAAAGTAGTGAGTATTACGAAATTTAGGGGGAAATAAATACAGTGTTTTTAAGCGATTACAGACCGTTTTTAGGGTTTACTAATATAATAGTACGTTTTACGTATTACTTTTACTTTACGGGTCAAAGAACCGATACCAAAATGAGTACAAAGTTTAGCGATTATAGTGTAGTTTACCGAACCTGTACCATACAGGTATGGACGAATTTTCATACCACCAAGACTTTTCCCGAAATCGGTTTCCAGAAATGCAGGTACACTTCCATACTCCTTGTTAATCTTATTGCGCAACGCAAGTTTCACATCTTCCAGTTGAACTTCTTCGAGTTCCTCAGTTACTTTTTTCTTTGTCATAATCTATATGAATTATTGTTTCTGAATATAAGTTACCTTCCCATGACACACAACCAATCTTTCTTCCAAGACGGATTAGCATCTCAACTATTTGCAAATAAGGTGTCCACAACTCACCATCCTTTCGGTGATTGCAAAACATGAACGGAACGTTCCCGTCCTTGTCGGTTTCTATCTGGGAAACCATCTCCCGTATGGCAGGAGCATTTTTCTCCAGTATCTCTTTATGTACACCAACCTCATTAACTATGGTACAGATGGCAGTTTCATGCCATATACGTTCTACATTATAACTTCTCAGTTCAATCATAATATAATTGATAAAACGGCAAGCATCCAAAAGATGAACCTCCAAAAAGGTTTCTTACGGGTAGCGGCCAAGATTACTAATATAACAGTAAGCGCTATCATTGTTTTTTCTTTAATTGACTTACCTTGAAATTGACGAACAGTTTCTTTGCTTCTTCAACTGTAAGTTCCTTACCCTTGACAGGACGGTTTCCCGTAACGTAATTATTCAGTGCCATAGTATTACTTCTTTAATTCTTGTTTCCAATATTCAAACCAAAATGCCTCACGTAGACTAGCGGTCTTATAGCCTTTGCTCTTTACAGGGGATGGAAATTCCACAGACCATACACGGGTAACGGAATCACGTCCTTCTCCGCATCTGAAAATCACAGGAACATTTTTCTTATCCCTACGTGAATAGATGTAGTACACATCATCCTTAAATTGGTTCACCTCATGGTAAGCACCTTTAAGGCACATACGGACAGAATCCATAGGAGCCTGAATGAGTTTTCCCATGTCCTCGGCAGCCCATTTAGTTTGGGCAAACATACTGCCCGTTAATATTAGCAGGGCAGCAACAGCAAAAATCTTTTTCATAACCTAGCTTTATTAAATTGATTGTTATTAATCTGTCAGAATACAACATATACACGGAGCGAAACAAGTCCAATCTTATACATCCCGATTCCGTGAACAAAGAACTTAAAGACTTTCTGACTACTTCCTCAAGTTCGTCCAAATCAAATTGAAAGAAGAGTTCCCAGTATGCGTTGGTTCCTATGCCGTATCTCTGCATGAAATCAAACTTGGGCAGAACCGCCATATCCACTAGGAACTCTTTGAACAGGGGATTACTCGACAGGCTTACTGTGGGAATCCCCTCATTGTTTAATCTTCGAGTTTTATCCATTTATCACTTTTCAATAATACCTCACGTCCGAAGAATATACCTTCCTCATCAATAGCGGTAATCTCTTTCTTAGACCATTTGTCGAGCAGGATAAGAATCTTGTCACCCACTTCGACACCTTCCCAAAGAATATCTTGGGGAGCATACAAATCCACAGCCGAGAACAGACAGTTTATGATATTCACGTTCTCCACGGTATTCGCAATGAGTTTCTTGTTGAACTCGATTTTCTTATCCACGTCAATGGGATTCTTCAACAACTGGGTAGCGGTTATATCACCTTTGACAAACCGCATAAGCTGGTACATTGCTTCCGGACAATAGTGTAACAGGTAGTCAACCAAGAAAGGAACAGCCGGAATGGCTTTACCGTCAACGATTATCTTGTCACCGTCAATTCGCTCAACATTATGGAACTCCGGAAGCAGAGTGCCCACGAATTTATATGTAGGTTCCTTGCGGGGAGTTTCAAACGTTTCCTCACGTGTAAGTTCCTCCAGTTTGTTAAGGAATGACTTGTATCTTATCTTGCGATTTGAAAGGTCAGTCAAAAGAGCCTTCACGTTTTTCTGCCAGCGTCTAAAGGGAATCATATCCGCGAACAGCATAGGGTCAAAGTCAGCCAGCTTACCGTTACGTATCCATGTGATTTTGCTCAGGACTTTCTTACGTAAAAGGTCAAAGTCCGGTTCTTCTTCCTCTTCAACTACGGTTTCCTTTTCAGCTTTCTTCTTGGATTTCTTGGCTTCCTTGCCACGTTCAACGGCAGCAGCCAGTTCTTCCAACGTATGTTCAACTCTTGAAGTTTCAAAAAAATCTCCCAATTCAGCCGGAGTAGGGATGCCCTCGAACGGTGTGTCTACAACCTTATATTTTTTGGTTGTGTCCTCAATCATAAACCCGTTTTCCTTGGTACATGAAATACGGTATCCACGGAAATGGAGCTTACCTTTCTTGATTGTCACATCCTCACCGAAATAACGGTCTTTCAGATAACGCTGGTAAGTGGTAAGGCTCATTTCGTCCGTATCGACAATATCAGCCAATTGGGAGAAATCACCTATGACCTTATGGCAGGTTTTCTTTATCGTGTCAATCTCATACAGTTTACCGTTAACGGATGGAGCCACTTCAATGGATTCCGACTTTTTGGTTTTCTTGGGTTTTGCTTCCGATACAGGAGCAGACGGTTCAGGTTCTTCCGCCGGTTTCACCTTGACAATACCAAGAACACCTTTGACGTAATCAAGAAGTTCGGGATTCTCTGCCTTGAGAAGCTGGAACACTTCAATCTTTCCACCCATTTTTTCAACGATGCCTTCAACCTGTTTTCTTTCAAGTTCCACATTGGGAGTTTTACCGAATCTTGTTCTGAATCCTTTTACTGTGCTGATGAATTTTTTTGTTTCCATAATTTTGTGAGATTAAATGTTTGATACTTTTTTAATTGTTGCCGGAGCGTTATTCTTATACAGGTACGCCCACTTTGTAACCTGTTCCATTGTTCTTGGTACGATACTGTCGTACTTCTGTCTGCCATTGCCGAAATCATGTCTGAAAACGGCTCCATCGGTGTTGTCACATAGGAACTCCAATATCCTTACAGCCTTGTTCCATACGGAACGTTTATAAAACTGGGGCTTGCAGAATCCTATGAAAATCAAATCTACGGTTTCTTGTATTCCCATCTGGTAAATTGTAAGCAGGGAATCAAAGTTCCCTACTATAAAGTTTAATGAATGACTGCCGGTTGATATGCCGTGTATCGCAAAAGGTAACGGCTCCACAATTTTTTCGCTTCAATAAATCATTGAGCATCTTACGTTCCTCAGATGTTATTCCGTCAGTTTCAAACCCGTCAACATAATAGGCTTGTTCAAAAGCGGCTTTAGATACACCGAGTTTTTTGCTCCACCTGTTTATGAAAGCGGTTTCGTTCTTTGCGCTGGTGTTCATTTCACTTTCCTTACACATGGTATTCCTGTCAACCATGCTGATGCTAATTCTAACTTTCTTCATAGACCGTTCGTTTTATTTCGATATGCAAAAGTAGTTATTTTTTTCGGAATAACAAAATAGTAAGATACTTTTTTCAAGGTAACTATATTAATATTTGTTAAGTGATAGTGCGGCGTTAACCAGGTGCACAAACTGGTATATAGTAATAATGAGTTCGGAAAATCGGTTTATATCGGTTAGTTCGTGAAACGTGCTTAAATCAATCGGCTCGTTACCAACGTAACGGTACATTTTGGGAGGCTCGTTTTCGGTTACTGTAAACTTATACATATAGCTTTCCACTTTATCGGATATGAGCACAAACCAAAAATTGTCCTTGTCGGAACGCAAAAAATATCTTTCCATGTCATTTATTGTTTTTCCGGAAATGCAACATCATGCATATAATCCCAAAGGTACGGGTCGATATAGCTGGTCTTGCATACCGATGCCGAATTGTTAAGTTTCTCGGAAACATCGGTACACACCTGTTTCACTAAAGCATTGAAAGCCGATTTGGTTTTAACCTCCATCAGTTCATCCTTATGCCGGCTGAATGATTTCCACGCTTCGATGTTGGCTCTCATGGTACGCAAATCCTTAGGAGTGAAATTTGCTCCTATATGACGCTTGACAAACTTGGTAAACTCATAGGCGGTTATCTCGAACAGCGTTTCCGGAGGCTGTGCGGTAAGTCTGATTTTCTCCACATGGGTCGCAAGGTCGCCGGTTACAACAAAGCCGTTCTTTACGGAACGTTTCCCCAAGAAGTTCAGATAGACCTTGCCACCTCTTATTGTAACGTGTTCCGGAAGCAAGGTGGTAAGACCATAGGTCTGGACGAACTCCGGTTCACGTGTCTTGTCATAGGGGCTTACGGTTGTCATATATCCTTCCGCCGAAGATTCGTTCCCTATGCGGATGCCCGTATGGAGCATCAGCCGGCACGCACACGCCAGCCGGGCGTTCAGTGTTACGAGTTCTCCCCTTTTTGCCATACGCCCCATCATGGAATCAAGTCCGGTAAACAGTTTGGCCAGTTTCACCATCCTGTTGAACTTTCCCGAATGGCTTCCTTTCGGGGAGCGGAAAAACGTTATCATTTCACCGTCCACTTCAAACGTATATGTACCTATCCCCATACCACACAGTTTATAAAGTCGCTCAACGCAGTCATAAATTGCAGGAACATTCCCAGCAGCATAGCACCTATAACGGACAATACCGCATACCAAAATCCCATCCACCATTTTCTGATAGGGGAAATAAGAACCTTGTTCCCGAATCTTCCGCTTATAAAGTCACAAATTGTATTCATAATAATTATCCGATTAAGTTTAAAATCATTTTCATTCCTTTCTCCCCATAGTGTTCCGTAACAATGTCACGCACGGACTTTCCCTCTTCCTCGTGGTTACCGTACTTTTCATGCAGCCGGTCGTCAAAGGCGAATATGTCTATTATCACCAGTCTGAACACAACGCTCATAGGTTTGCCGTGAACCTTGGAAAACCTGATGCCGAATATACCCTCGAACTCATCAGCCACCTTCTGAATCCGGTAAGGCGCATATGGAGTGGGGGCTTCGCCCACCGCTCCGGACAATACCGCATACAATGAGGCATCCATGGTCAATAGACGTTTTCGTCCAACAAGTCCTTTCCTATGGGTTCGTTCACCTGTGGGGCTGTCATTGTGCGGAACCTGCGCCTGACTGAACAATATCTGATACACGCCTGTGTACGCCACGATGTACGGTTTCCGGGAATACATCATCTCCACCTCTTCACGTAGCAGCTCCACACCACCTATCGTGCAATGAATATCCTTTCTCATTTTCTTGTCTTTTTATCGGTTTTTACTCTTTTCTGTTTCAACACCATTTCCGATGTCTGCCATTTGTATGCGGCTTCCACCACAACCTTAACGTCACGTCCGTATTCGATGTCCTCGTCTTCCGTGCCATAGAAGAAATCCTTGTTGTCAACATCATACCCTACGTAACGGTAAGCGGGAAATTCCGAATCGGAAACGTACCTGTATATGCGGAAGCACTGCCATCTTCCATACCACCCGAACTTCACCTTCTGACGTTTCAGCTCATCTTCCAGCTTTCTGACGCACGCCATGAAATGTTCCTCGGTGCGTGACAGCTTGAAACCGCTTCCGGACTTGTCTTTCAGATACTCCATATCGTAGGGTTCGAGAACATCCGGTTCCTCATCCACGGTTTCTTCCGGAACCACATCGCCCTTATTGTCGTACATTCTTTCGTCACGGATTAGCCTTACCGAGTGGCCGGGCTTGCAAGACCATCGGTATATCTTAAGGAGGGTTTCCTCATCCAGTGTCCTTAGTTTGCGGACGGAATTCGTGGGGCTTGCCTCATGAATCCCGAATATCAAATCGTCTACTGTCAATGCCTTTGTTCTCATAATCGTAATCAATCGGTTCAGTTAAAACGGTTCTTAGCGACAAACATCTTCAACCTTAACGTGCGATATTTTCCAGGTACCCATTGCCAGATCAAGTGTTCCATCGGGATTGATTTTCCCGATAACGAATTTTTTTACCGGGTAAAAGTTATAAGTTACCATACGTCCTAATCTTGCGTTAAACTTCTTTTTCATCTTTCTTGTCTTTTAGTGGTGAATACTACGTTTTTTATTTCGATATGCAAAAGTAGTTATTTTTTTCGGAATAACAAAATAGTAAGATACTTTTTTCAAGGTAACTATATTAATATTTGTTAAGTACATGCGGTTACATCGGCAAGCGCTGTTTTGCAGGTTGACAGGCAAATTATGATCCTCACGTGACAATATCCGGATATGCCCGGTAACGAAAGTTTCAAACAGCCTGATTCTTGCAAGATTAAAACAATCGCATTTCATTACCCGTCTCATAAGCGGAACCGTCCCGCCCGTACTGTCCTTATGCATGACTTTGATATTTTGCCATGCTTCCGGATCCATCGTTTCCGGTAATGTCATGGCAAACATCTTTTCGTCTGCGGCCTTGCACCCGTTTTTCATATGCAATCCGCTGACACGGTTGTAAACCGTATGTCTGGAATTCATAGGTTTCTTATGATTTTAAATGATTCGTCCGAAAGCGGATGCAGCTCTCCCCTGACGAACATGGCAAACAACCGGTCCTTTAACCGATCCCTCAAAGGAGCTGAAGCCGCATAGCCTTTGAAAGACATGCCGTTTATCTCTAATGTTTCCAGACATTCAATGGGAACATTGTCAATGACAAGGGCAAACGCCTCTGTTATTGACGGCGCAAGGACTTCATTACACGTTCCGAATGCCGTAATATCATCCGGATATTCATAAGGGTTGTAATAGCTAAAAGTAAACTTTTTCATAAGCGGTATGTTTCTGATTTAAATTCATTCCGTTTTCCAGTGACAGGAACGTCCGGACAATAATATTAAGTATCATATTATATATTCCTTACGGTTATATAGTTATTAATATTAATTGCCACGAGGTTCCCTGCACCTTTATCGTACCATCATTATTTGGTTCTTTTTTCATCAAAGTAAATATACGAAATATTTCACACCCGTCAAAACTCCGCACACTCACCCGTTCGCACACGAAGTATTTATTTTCAAATATGCAAATGCCACACAAAACCCGCAATTTTCACACAAGCCACACCACTCACGCCGTTCCACGCACAATCCATACATCATCCACACGCCACACAGTTACTTTTATTTTTATCAAAGTAAAAAATACAGGTTCCAAAATCTACTGTCCAACCTACGTCAACCACCCGGTTCGTTTCCCGTACCCGACTTCATTTAAGGGTGGGGGCTGTCTAATCGAGCTACCATAGGTGAAATGCCACACATCCCTCTGGTTATTTCCATCCAAATATCTGCCACACACATTGCTTTCAAAGTAACAACCCTGTCTATGTTCTATCCGTGATAAAAGTAACTGTTCTTTTCTGAAAAATAAAAGTAACTGTTCTTTTCTGAAAAATAAAAGTAACTGTTCTTTTCTGAAAAA
>OGKG01002939.1_pt1 | contig 16743 bp, 12 predicted proteins | sample 1572201 | NCBI WGS metagenome assembly OGKG01 (sample SAMEA2582146, study PRJEB24529) | metagenome | biome: Human gut stool | place: China | collected 2011 | reverse complement strand
AATTGGGACAACTTCTGACATCGGTATGCAGGAAGTGATGAGACCTAATGGAAGAACAGCATCAATCGAACTAAGGACAAACATTAATTTAAGAAAGCAGACAAAATGATGAGAAAAGCAATCAGAAACATGATAGGAAGGATTCGTTTTCAGCGTGCCGCGACCGTATTACCGGCACTGCTGCTTGTCATGGCGGGCATGTCGTCGTGCTCGGAAAACGAAGATGTAAACGACGTTCCTGTGCCTTCGGCTGAAGGCACAGGCGTGGAGTTCTCTCTTGGAATGGCAGGATGGAACGAGAGCGGAGCCGCACCGAGGCGCGCGCATGCCGCAGCGGCGCAGGCGAAAGGACCGTCCGACACGGAGACAAGGACAGCCGAGCTGGCTCCCGGAATATCGGCAAGCGTGTGCATGACGCAGGAATACGCCACCGGCAAGGCGCGCGGACCAAGAAGAGCGGCTGCCACGAAGACACTCACAGCAGGTACATACACCATCATAGCCTATCAGGGAACGGCTGAACAGCACACTGAGAAGGCGAGATTGACGGCAGACTGGGACGGCACGGCGTTCACCCTGCACGGCTCAGGAGGCAAGAAGGCATACATGGAACTCGAACCGGGAGATTACACCTTCGTATGCTTCAACGACCGGCTTGAGGAGAAGGACGGTGCGCTCGTCATAGCCAAGGACGGCACAACGCCCACATCCGACGACTACGCACAGGCTCTCGCCGGAACAGCCGCAGCCACAGTGAGCGACAAGAGCACGAAGGTGAGCCTCGTGCTGAGCCATCCGTTCGCAAGGGTGACGTTCAGGATAGTGGGCAACGGACTCGATGTCACAGCCAAGGACTATGACTACAGCGACGTGCAGAACCCCAAAGAGATAAGCTATACCACCAAGATAGGCACCAACGCATATCTGGAGTCAGCCACGGAGACGCTCGACCTGCAGAGGCTCAACCCTGTGAGTCTCTTGCCCGAAAAAGCCGATGCCTCCGCCCATACCGCCGACGGCGCAAGCGGCAAACGCCCCCTCTCCTTCGGTGCGATAGCCACAGGAGCCACCGCAGACGCACCAGCAGCGTGGCTGAAGCAATTCCAATACGCGCAGAGCAACACCCTCTACTTCCCCGCCGGGACAAGTCTGAGAAACTATGACGTGACAGAGGACGGAGGCACGGCTACCATGATATACGGCAAGACGGTGAGTCTGGCAGATCTCTTCAGCACCGCCATGCCCGACGGGACGCTTCAGGCAAACACCTCATACACCGTACTCATATACGTGTCTTACAACTTCAGATACCTCTTCAACGACGGCACCGTGGGCACACTCGCCGACAACTGGAATAAAAAAGCGCCCATCGCCATAGTTACGAGCATGAAGAACAAGACAGCCATGGCGTTGAACGATGCGGGCAGTGCAGCATGGTCAACACGCAATGACAAACCGTTCAACAAGAAAACATTCAATTCGTATGGAAACGCACAAATGTTTCAGGATCCTTACGGGTACGAATATACATGGGATCCGGCATTCTCAGAAGACGGTACTACAGTGAAGGCCGCAAGCGACGATTTCCCGGCTTTCAAAATGGCGGCGAACTACACTCCCGGCGTAGAACTGACCGCCGACTGGCTGAAGAATCCGTCTACTGCACTTTCTGTACGCGAAGGCAAGTGGTATCTGCCCTCATACGGAGAGGTACGAACGGCATACCAGAGCATCCTTCGCGGAACATTTGCCCGTATTAACGGTTCTGAAATAATACAGGAAAAGGAGTTTGATATCAATAAATACTACATGTATATGGAGAACTTCATCAGGATAGGTATTCTGCAAGCCGGCGGGAATTCTCTGAGCAAATCATACTGGAACAGCACCGAAGGCAGATTCGGCTCAACAGCCTATTATGGAAATACAACCATAAGCAACGGTAGGCTCAGTCCAAGTACACACGACAACATAACCACTGGAGGATATCACAAAATTGCAGTACGTCCGTTCATCCACTTCAAATGACGTGAGACACACTCATATCTGCCGCTCCGGATCATATACGTCACCCGAACATCCTGCCGGATGCGTATGAGAGAGAGCGGCAAACGCGATAAACGCCACGAGGCGACGCCCGTAGGACACGATGTCCCGACAGGCGTCGCCTCGTCATATATATCCCGTCGGTGTCCTATCCGCTCATCTCGCGCGTGAGCAGGCTCTCGAGTTCCTCCGCCGACAGGCGCAGGCGGAAGTCGCCCTTTATAGCCACCGATATGCGCCCCGTCTCCTCCGACACCACCACGGCTATGGCGTCGCTGCTCTGCGATATGCCCAGCGCGGCGCGGTGGCGCAGACCCAGGTCCTTGGGAATGTCGTGGCTGTGGGACACGGGCAGTATGCATCCGGCGGCGCGGATGCGTTTTTTAGCTATGATCATGGCTCCGTCGTGCAGCGGCGAGTTCTTGAAGAAGATGTTCTCTATGAGTCTCTGGTTGATGTTGGCGTCTATCAGGTCGCCCGTCTCCACGATGTCGTCGAGCCTCACCGTGCGCTCTATGACTATGAGCGCGCCCACCTTGCCCCTCGCCATGTCGATGCACGCCATCACTATGGGCATGATGGTCTGCTTGTCAGCCCCGGTTTCCTTCGAGCCGTTGCCCGAGAAGAAGAACCGCGTCACCATCTGGAAGCGGCGGTGTGTGCCGAGCGTGTAGAGAAACTTGCGTATCTCTTCCTGGAAAAGCACGATGAGTCCTATCACACCGACGCTCACCAGCTTGTCCATAATCGACCCGAGGAGACGCATCTCTATAATCTGGCTCACGAAAAGCCATACTATCACGAAGACGATGATGCCTATGAAGACATTGAGCGAACGGCTCTCCTTCATGAGGCGGTAAACATAATAGAGCATCATCGCCACAAGGACGATGTCCACCACATCCTTTATTCCGAAATCTATCATTGCTGTCGGTTTTTTCAGTTATACTTCATTACATGTCCGCGCTGCCTGTCAGCGGTCAGAAGAGCCGTCCGCACGCATGGCTCCCACTATCCTCACAGCCTCCACACATTCCCTCACATCGTGCACGCGCAGTATGGACGCGCCCTTGAGCAGGGCGATGGTGTTGAGCGCGGTGGTGCCGTTGAGCGCGCCGGAGGCATCCGTATGGAGCAGTCGCGATATCATGCTCTTGCGCGATATGCCCACGAGCAGCGGCAGCTCAAGCTCGTGCAGACACCCCAAAGAGCCCATTATGCTGTAGTTCTGCTCAAGCGTCTTGCCGAAGCCGAAGCCCGGGTCGAGTATCACGTCCTTCACGCCAAGGTCGCGCAACTGCTGCACCTCCTCCGCGAAAGCCTTCATCATGCTGTACAGGTCGGGCTTTACAGACATCAGTATGTAAGCCACACCGAGGCGCGCCACAGTCTCAAACATGCTTTCCTCCTCATGTATCGGAGTGTTGACAATGCCCGTTATGCCACCCTCCGACACGTCGTTTATGATGTCGGCTCCGAACTCCTCCACGCACATCCGCGCCACCGAGGGACGGTAGGTGTCGACAGACAGTACGGCGTCGGGCTGTTCGCGGCGCACTATGGCGAGCGCGCGCCTCAGCCGTCCGGTCTCCTCCCGGCAGCTCACCTCATCCGCCCCGGGACGTGTGGAGAACGCGCCCACGTCTATTATCTCTCCGCCCTGCTCCACTATCTCGTTAGCCCTGTCGGCTATCTCCGCCTCCGTCTGCCGCCGGCTTCCCGCAAAGAACGAGTCGGGTGTGGCGTTGAGGATGCCCATCACCTTCGGTTCGGACAAGTCGAGGAGTCTTCCTCCCGCGTTTATTGTGTATGTAAAAGCTTTCATAACTTCTGTTTTTTCTGATATATAATGCCTGTCTTGTGCAGAGACAGTGCAAACGAGGGCAATGAGAGCTTGCTCTCATATTGCCGAGTGCAGCTTATCATATACAAAGATAATATAAAATACTTTATCCTACTCCTCCCCTAATGTTATTTTCCCATAAAACTCCCGACTCACTCTTTATGCCAGCCATTAATGCGACAAAAACCTTCCGCAGACCCGGCACCGCTACCCCTCTTATGCGAAAAACATACTATTATTCACGCACTTGCATCATGTCCCAACTCGGCGAGAGTGCCGTCGGAATGAAGAAAAGCGTCTGAGGCTGCAAATACGCGAGTTTTCAGCGTTTTACATAACGTTCTGATATACAGCCATATACACAAGTCCGGCAGTCCGAACGGTTTTTCTGACGATGCGGAAGAGCCTTTTCCGCGCTGCCGGAAAGCCTCTTTCATGGCGCAAGACATGCTTTTCCACAGTCCGGAACAGCCTCTTCAGGCATGCTGGAGAGCCTTTTTTGCACATTGGGAATGTTAGAACCGGATGATTATACATATTTTTCCGACTTTTATTCACGTTTCAGCCGCCGCGTCACTCTGTTTCAATAATTCCGGCTGTCAAAATATTTTACTTTCCTATATGCATGCTTGCATAAAGCAAACTGCGCCCGGCAATATGAGAGCAAGCTCCCATTGCGCCCACCGGCATCGTTATTTTTCACCCCGAATAACCCCGTGATGCGGAGCGCGTACATCCCCTTGCGGATGGCGGAAAGCAGCAACGGCATTACAATTTTAATAATATTCGGCTTTGGATATATATTTTTTGAATTATTTTATTTATTTTTGCACAGCGTTATTACGCACACTCCAGTTTATAGGAAATTTGGAATAGCAATACCAATAATTCTCTATAATATTCACATAAATCAAACATCAAAAGTTAACAATGATTAAGAAAAACATTAATGTTTTAGCTGCCGTCGCTTTGATAGCGACAGGTGCTATCGTCGCCGGAGCGTGTTCCGACAGCGATTATGATTTCGACGAAATCGACAGCACGGTAGGCATCGGCGGAGAACTTACCATTCCGGCAAGCACCACCGACACAATCAGACTGGAAGACGTTCTCGACCTCGACAACAGCGACTGCGTGACAGTGAAGGACAACGGCGACTACGTGTTCGAACAGCAGGGCGGAGAGATCGACGTAACGGAAATCAGAGTGGAAGGTTTCACCATTATGGAAAAACTGACAAGCGGACAGGCTTTCGTCATCGACCTTGAAAGCCTTGCCGGACAGAACGCCAAGGCGCGTGCAAACACACGTTTCTCAAACACACAGCGGATAAGACGTTTCACCTACGACGGCCATTCGGACGACGTGGTGGACCTCACGCGCGTGAGCATCAACCCCGCCTCGATGGACCTGAGCGTGCAGTTCCCCGACGGACTGAGCGCCGTCATGCCCGTGATAGACAGGCTGCAGCTCTTCCTGCCGGGCTATATCGTCGTGACAGACGTGAGGGGCAACGGCAACGGAACGCTCTCGCACAGCGGTCCGGTCATCACTCTGACAGGCGTGAACACATCGCACGACCTCTCGCTCACGGTGACGACAGACGAGCTCGACTTCTCCGCGGGCAACATGGAGAACGGTGAGCTGAGCATAGAGAACGGAGACATAACACTTACAGGAGACATAGACATGAGTCTGGACGCCACGCTCGACATCACAGGCGTGCCCTCGCAGACCCGCTTCGAGATAAACAACACGTTCAGTCTGGACACGTTCCGTCCGGTGTCGGCGTCGGGACGGTTCAACCCCTCAATCAATCTTAACAGTCTCGGAAACATAGAGATAACCGGCATACCGGAGTTCCTGACCGACGGCGACGTGCGTGCCGACCTCGACAACCCGAGGATAATGGTGTCGATAGACAACACAATGAACGCCACGGGACTGGTTTCGGGCACCATCATCGCCACAAAGGACGGACACGAGAGTGCAAAAGTGACCGTGCCGCAGATGACCGTCCATCCGGCAACAACCACCCACATATGCATCTGCCGCAAGAAAACGGCGGAGATAGAGGCTGAGTATGGCAGCAACGCATATGAGGTGCCGGACCTCTCGACACTCATAGAGAAGATACCGGACAACATATCCTTCGACGCGAAGGCGATGGCGGACAAGGACAGGGAAAGCGAGTTCATGCTCGACCACACCTATACCATCAAGCCGAGCTACACCGTGGAGGCTCCCATAGCGTTCGCGGAGAACGCCAGCATCGTGTATAAGGACTCGCTCGACGGATGGCACGAGGACCTGGAGGACTACGACCTGAGCGACGACGCAGCCGTATGCGTGACCGCAACGATAGAGAACCGCGTGCCGGCTTACCTCACACTGACAGCCACTCCCATCGACACGGAGGGCAACGACATCAGTTCTGACGTGAACGTGGAGGTTTCCAACACCGTCATAGCGTCGCCCGACGGGGAGAACTCGGCATATACGCCGCTCACGATAAACATCACCAAGAAGACGGCTGACGCCATGAGAAAGATCGACGGTCTGCGTCTCACCATTCAGGGCAAGGCAAAATCGGACGACGGAACGGAAAGCGTGACGGGAAAGACGCTCAATGCGAAGAAGCATTTCCTCATCGCACGCGACCTGAAAATAAAGATTACAGGCAAAGTGATAGCCGACTTCAATTAACCAACAAACCAACGACAGAAAAATGAAAACCATATACAGAAACATCCTCACGGTGATAATCGTGATGACGGGATGCTGTGCCACGGCGCAGACCCTCAACTCGGCATACTTCACAGACGACTACAAGTACCGCCACATGCTCAACCCGGCGATGGGAAACGAGCAGGGCTACGTGTCGCTGCCGGCACTCGGAAACATCAGCATCAAGCTAAGCGGCAACTTCGGCTATCAGGATGTCATCATGCACAACCCCATGTATCCGTCGCAGAGCGGCAAGAAGATGACCACGTTCATGAATCCCTACATATCCGCAAACGACGCTCTGAGCGGCTTCAGCAAAGGAAACAACCGCATAACGGGCGACATCGGGCTGACCATACTGTCGGCAGGATTCAAGGCTTTCGGCGGATACAACACCTTCGAGATAAACTCCAAGAGCACTGTGGGATTGTCGCTGCCGTACGGACTGTTCGAGTTTGCCAAGAACATAGGCAACAAGACGTATGACATAGGCGACATAAACGCGCACGCGCAGTCGTATGCCGAGATAGCGCTCGGACACTCCCGGCAGATAAACGAGAAGCTCCGGGTGGGCGCGAAGGTGAAGGTGCTGGTGGGTCTGGCACGCGCTGACGTGAAGATGAAGGACATAAAGGCTGACCTTGCGGGCGAGGACAAGTGGTCGATATCGGGCGAGGCTGCGGCTGACGTGTCGATGAAAGGCTTCTCCTATGTCTCTGAGGAGAAGGAATATAATGTGGAAGGCAGCGGCACTTACGAATGCGTGAACGACGTCGACGTCGATGGCTTCGGCGTGGGAGGCTTTGGTATGGCTGTCGATTTGGGCGGAGTGTACGAGATAAACGACGACTGGACGGTCAGCGCGTCGGTTCTTGACCTCGGATTCATCAACTGGTCGAACGACATGTCAGCCGAGAACAGGTCGAAAAGCTTCATCTTCGACGGTTTCCACGACGTGTCGGTGACATCAGACCACGGCGAGGAGCTCGACGTGAAGGCTGACCGCTACGGCGACCAGATGGCTGACTTCGCCAACCTCACGGACATGGGCGACAAGGGAGGACGCACCACCGGCATAGGAGCGACAATCAATCTGGGCGCGGAATACACACTGCCGGTATACCGGAAGGTGTCGTTCGGCGTGCTGTGGTCGTCGCGCATAAAAGGTCCCTATTCATGGACGGAAGGACGGCTGAGCGCGAACTACGCTCCGCTGAAGTGGCTCGACGGAGGCGTGAACTTCGCTGTGAACAGCTTCACGGCAAGCATGGGATGGGTGCTCAACATCCATCCGAAGGGCTACAACCTCTTCATCGGAATGGACCACATACTGGGCAAGACGAGCAAGGAGATGATTCCGCTCAGCTCAAACGCAAGCATCACTCTGGGAATGAACATCGCCTGGTAAGCGGGCACACATAGGAAAGCGGACACGCAAGGCTCTCCGTCACCGCCATAACGCGGCATATACGGGTCAGCCTGTGCGTGTCCGCTTTATTTATATATATGTGTCTGACTTATTTATATATATCCGCAGGAGACCGGACGTCTCCATACGGATGCATATCATTTCTTTATTGTCCCGAGCATAAGCCTCACAGCCTCCTCAAGCTGTCGGTCCTCGCCTCCGAGCTGATGCTCCGGTGTGTTGTAAACCTCCACGTCCGGCTCCAGCTCCTGGTTCTCCAGATAGTGTCCCTGCATGTCTCTCACACCCACCTGGGGTATTCCGAACACGAGCGAGGGGTCTATCTGGGTTTCCCACCACACCGCTGTCATGGTGCCGGGAACAGGCGCGCCCACGAGCTTTCCTATGCCGAGAGTCTTGTAAACCCACGGGAAGCCGTGCGCGTTGGAGTAGTTGTCCTCGCAGACAAGCACGCATGAAGGCTTGCACCACTTGTTATACGGATCGCTGCCGATGTATTGTCCGCGTGGCGCAAACTGCTGATACTCCTTTCCGCTGAGCAGTGTGGCGAGGTCGTCGTGCAGCCATCCGCCGCCGTTATGGCGTGTGTCGACTATCACGGCTTCCTTGTTGCGGCAGCGGCCGAGCACCTCCGAGTAGACCTCACGGAAGCTCTCGCTGTCCATACCCTTCACATGCACATATCCTACCTTGCCTCCCGACAGCTCGTCCACCTTCTTACGGCAGTTCTCAACCCACCGTTTGTAGAGCAGATTGCGCTGCGCTCCGTAGCTGATAGCCTTCACCTGCTGCTCGAAACGCTTGCCTGTGGCAGGGTCGTAGACAGCGAGCAGCACTTTCTTTCCGGCTTCTCCGGCAAGCAGCGGATAGTAGTCCTCACCGGCTTTTATCTCCTTGTTGTTTATCTTCTCTACTATGCAGCCCGCCTTTATCTTCGAGTCTGCCCTGGTGAGCGGTCCTCCCGCTATCACCTCCACTATCTTCAAGCCGTCTCCATCATACTTGTTGTCGTAGAAAGCACCGAGACATGCCGTCTGCTGCGCGGCTCCCGTGCCACCGTAGCGTGCCCCTGTGTGTGAGCCGTTCAGCTCGCCGAGCATCTCCGAAAGCATCTCCTGGAAGTCGTAGTTGTTGTTGATGTAAGGCAGATAACGCGCGTACACATTCTTATATCCGTCCCAGTCCACACCGTGTATGTTCGGATCGTAGAACTTGTCTTTCACCTGCCGCCACACGTGATTGAATATATAGTCGCGCTCTTTTGCCGGACGCAGGTCGAACTCCGCCCTGAACAAGATGTTGCTCACCTTGTTTCCGGCGGTCTGTATTTTCTTCATCTGACCTCCGGTGCACAGATACAGGTTCTCGCCTTTCTTGTCCTGAATCATGCTTCCGCCTCCTATGCCCTTTATTATGAGCTTTGTGGAGTTCTCGCGGAAGTTGCGTTCCCAAAGGTCGAAGCCTCCCTCGAAAGCCGCGCAGTAGTAAAGCTTGTCGCCCTTTGGCGTGAGCACGGCGTCGCCCATGCGCGATGAGTTTATCGTAAGACGCATTATCCTGTCGCGGCGGTTGGCAAGATCGAAGACAAGGTCTTTCTTCTTGTCGTCCTTCTTGTCCTTTTTGTCTTTCTTTTTCTTGCTGTCTTTCTTCTTGTCAGCGTCGTCCTTCTTGTCAGCGTCTCCGTCTTTCTTCTCGTCGGAATCCTTGTTCATCTCCTCCTCGAGGGCGAGTTCTTCCTTGTTAAGACGGAATTTGTCGTAGGCTTCGGCATCGAAGAACATGATGTAAGTGTCCGACTCGGCACCCCAGCTGCCGTGGCTGCGGTAACCGGCACGGTCGGACGACCATATCATAGCCTTTCCGTCGAGCACCCATTTGGGGTTGCCGTCGGTATATCCGCTCTCGGTCAGATTGGTCACCTCGCCGCTTCCGTCAGCCTTGACGAGCGCGATGTCGGTGTTGTTCCATCCTCCCACGCCTATATAAGAGGTGAGAAACCACTTGCTGTCGGGCGACCACTGGTAGTTCTGGTCACCGTCGCTGTATGAGTAATTGAACTTTCCGTCGAGCACAGTGCGCACTTTCCTGCTCTTGAGGTTTATCACACGCAGCGTGGTACGGTCTTCGAGGAACGCCACCTCCTTGCCGTCGGGCGAGTATTCAGGCTGGAACGACGGTTTGTCGGTCACGACAAGAGGCTCTTCCTTCAGCTCCTGCGCATAGGTGAAATACTTGTCTTCCTTGCGCACGAGGCTGCTCTGGTATATCCCCCATACGCTGTCGCGCTCGGCGGAATATACGAGCGAGCGTCCGTCAGGGCTGAAGCTGATGTTGCGTTCCTGCTGCGGCGTGTTGGTGATCTGGCGTGTCGTCTCGTAGTCAACCGACGTCACATACACGTCTCCGCGCACTATGAACGCCACCTCCTTGCCGTTCGGCGACACTGCCATGTCCGTGGCACCGCTTCTGAAGGTGCGGTTGAGCACGTCGTTCTCCACCCGGTCGGTGACAATCTCCACCTTCACTTTCGACGGCTGTGCCCCTTCGCGCATGGTGTATATCTCTCCGTCGTAGCCATAACACAGTGTTCCGTTGTCAGCGACAGTGAGAAACCTAACCGGATTCTTGGTGTGTTGTGTGACCTGGCTGTGGTTTCCGTCAGACAGACTGTATTTGTAGACATTGAAACTTCCGTTCTCCTCGCTCAGATAATAGAACGAATCACCGTCCGGCGCCCACACCGGATTGCGGTCTTCACCGCGGAATGACGTCAGCTTCTTGTAAGAACGGTTCTCTCCGAGAGTGCACATCCATATGTCGCGGGTGATGGACGACCGGTGATGCTTGCGCCAGTTGTCCTCATATCCCTTCATGTCGTGATAGAGAAGTCTGCCTCCCGACTTGTCCAGAGAGAGATTCTGCATGACCATCGACGAGAACATCACAGGTCTGCCGCCGCTTGTCGGCACGCTGTAAATCTGCGAGAACTGACCTCCCGGAAACTGTATGTCTCTGTAGTCCTGCTGTATCGACGCGGAGAAAAGCACGTGCGTGCTGTCCGCGAATGTCTCCGGATACTCGTTGGCTGAATGTGTTGTGAGCCTCGTCGGGGCTCCTCCGTAACGGCTCATGATGAAAACGTCGAACCCGCCGTTGCGGTCTGACGCGAAAGCAATCTGCCTGCCGTCGGGCGACCATACCGGTCGTGTGTCGTGGGCAGGATGTGTCGTGAGCTGTGTGGCGCGTCCGCCGTCTGCCGGAACGGTGAATATGTCACCGCAATAAGCGAACGCGATGGTCTTGCCATCGGGCGAAATGGCAGGATAGCGCATCCATAACGGACCGTCCTGAGCCTGTGCCGCCCCCGCCGCAAGCAGCACTGAAGCCATTAGTAAAAGTCTTTTCATACCATATGTTGTTTTGAATAGTGTTATTGCAATTACCGTCCGCCCTAGCTTAAAGGATTAGCATGATATACAGGCGCGGACTTTCCGAAGCGTCACACCGGTTCTCCCGGCATGCATGAGAATGATGTCAATTCATTCAAATATCAGCAAATTTACACATTTTTTTGGTTTCCGACGTCATTGAAACCTATTTTTCAACATCACACAATCATAATGTCAGTCAAGAGGCACGTCCTCCGCAACTCGTCCCCCGGCACGGGCAGCAGTGCGGAAGAGGGCGCGGAGACTCACGCTCCGGCACCAATCATCGCACAAGTGAAACTGCTCTGATAAGCGGACAGGACGATTTTGTTGTACCAAAAACGCGCGTAATCCGAACATTTTGTGTAAGTTTGCACCGCATTTTTTATATAATAACGTACAAGTCATGGAAATAGAACATCTGTACAGACTATTCTCTGAACATCAGACTGTAACGACCGACAGTCGCGACTGTCCCGAAGGCTCCATCTTCTTCGCCCTGAAGGGAGAGTCGTTCGACGGAAACAGGTTTGCCGAAACCGCCCTTCAGAAGGGCTGTTCCTACGCGGTGATAGACGAACCGGAGTATGCGCGCGACGAGAGATACATCGTCACGGACAATGCGCTCGCCACTCTCAAGCAGCTGGCACGCCACCACCGCCGGCAGTTCGACATACCCGTGATAGGCATAACGGGCACAAACGGAAAGACAACAACCAAGGAACTCGTGGCTGCCGTGCTGTCGAAGAAGTACAAAGTGCTGTATACCGAGGGCAACTTCAATAACGACATCGGTGTGCCCAAGACTCTCCTGCGCCTGAGAAAGGAGCACGAGATAGCCGTGATAGAGATGGGCGCGAGCCATCCGGGCGACATCAAGACGCTCGTGGAGACCGTCGAGCCCGACTACGGACTGATAACCAACGTGGGGAAAGCCCATCTGCAGGGCTTCGGGTCGTTCGAGGGAGTGGTCAGGACAAAGGGAGAGCTGTACGACTTCCTGCGCCGCCGCAACGGCTCGAAGGTGTTCATAGACGCCGCCAACAGACATCTGGCAGGCATATCGGGAGGTCTCGACCTCATAAAATACGCATGCGAGCCGATGGACGGACTGTATGTCGAGGGTGAGGTGACGTCGTGCGCGCCGCTGCTGTGCTTCAGATGGCGCGGCGGGGAAGGCGGTTGGCACGAGGTGGAGACGCACCTCATCGGCACCTACAACCTGTGCAACATGCTCGCCGCGGCAAGCATCGGACTGTATTTCGGTGTCGGCGACGATGCCGTAAGCGACGCTCTGGCGGGCTACATACCGAGCAACAACCGCTCACAGCTCGAGACCACGGAGCACAACAGGCTGATCGTGGACGCCTACAACGCCAACCCTACGAGCATGGCGGCGGCGATAAAGAACTTCAGCGACATGCAGGTGAGCCGCAAGATGGCTATTCTGGGCGACATGAGGGAGCTCGGCGACTCCTCGGAAGAGGAGCACCAGAAGGTGGCGGACATGCTGGAACACGCTGGCATAGACACCGTATGGCTCGTGGGAGAGGAGTTCGGGAAGACGCGGTGTGCGTTCCGCAAGTTCGCAGATGCCGAGGAAGTGAAAGCCGAACTTAGAAAGAACATGCCCGAAGACCACTACATTCTTATAAAGGGAAGCAACGGAATGAAACTCTATCAGCTTCCCGAACTGCTGTAGGAACGTCTGAACCGCAGCCACATCATCACCCCGGCTGCGGTCAGACCGAACGGGAACGCCATCCAGATGCCCACAAGCCGCATGCCGAGAACGAAGCCGCAGAAGTAGCCTACGGGCAGCGACACCACGAAATAGGCAATGAACGCGATGACCATAAGCGACTTCACGTCGGACGTTCCGCGCAAAGCGTTGGCGAAAAGAATCTGTAGTCCGTCGCCAAACTGATATATAAGGAAGGGCAGCATGAGCGACACCACCGACGAGGCTACCTCCAGACTGTCGGTGAACCAGCCTCCGAGCTGATGGCGCAGACAGAACACGATGCCGGACAACACTATCTCCAGAGCAAGCATGAGGCGGAAACCGGCACTCACGGTAAGGCGTACGCCGTCACGGTCGGACTGTCCGTGGAAGCTGCTCACACGTATGGCGACAGCCGCTCCGAGCCCGTAGTATATCATGAACGTGAACTGCGAGATGGTGAGCATCACCTGATGGGACGCCAGAGCCACCGTGCCGAGCCAGCCCACCATGACCACACTCAGGCTGAAAGACGCCGTCTCCATGCCCATCTGCAGCGCGACGGGCCAGCCGAGTGCATTGAGCCGTCTCACCATGCCGCGCGACCAGCCCAACGCCACAAACCCCGCACGGTAGCGGCGGTAGCGTCGCGAGCGCGCGAAAATCACCATGAAGACCACCACCATCATTATTCTCGAGAACAGGGTGCTTATTCCCGCGCCCAGCACTCCAAGCTCCGGAAAGCCCATCTTGCCGTATATGAGCAGATAGTTGCCGAAGATGTTGAGCACGTTTCCGCCGAGAAGAATCCACATAGACACCCGTGTGTCGGTGATGCCGTCGGCAAACTGCTTGAAGGCATTGAAGAGCATGACAAACAGCAGGGACACTATGAGCACAAGGAAATAGGGCCGTATGAGCGGCAGAAGCTCCGCGGGCTGACCCATGCGGTGCACATTGAAGTAGACGACGAGCATCAGTGCCGACATCATAACAGCCACCACGGCGTTTGAAAGAAGGCTGCAGCGCAGTGCCTGACCTGCTTCCGCCTTGTGCCCGGTGCCGAAAAGGGCTCCCACGACGGGCGTAAGTCCGTAGGAGAAACCCGTGCCGAAGATGATGACCATGTTCATGATGTTGTTCACGAACGAGGCTGCGCCAAGGTCGGCGGTGCTGTGGTGTCCCACCATCATGGTGTCGGCGAAACCGAGGATTATAACCCCGAGCTGACCTATCATTATGGGCAGCCCGACAGAAAGCAGCGACTTGTAGTGCTGCATGTATTTAGCGTCTGTAAGATTCATAGTATGCAATAATATATGCCTGCGCCAAGCACGCCGCGACGCATGCCCGACCGGAAAGGAACAGCCTGCGCTCCGGAGGCTCACCAGAAACGGTTGGCGGCGGAGTCGTACTCGAAGCCCGCTGCGGCAAGCTTGCAGACGATGGCTTTCTTGTCTACATTCATATCATCACAAAGACTGTCGAGCGATGCGTAACAGTCTCTCAGTTTCATGTTGATGACGCTGAACAGCATCATCGGATCATCAGGCAGATTCATAATAAAAACAACTTTTTAACAGCCGACACCATCAGTATGTGACGTCAGGCGGAAGAGACAGCCTTGCTGTTTGCGGGTGCAAAGATACAATAAATAAAGCAGACAGTTCGTCAGATTGCTTTTTTTCTTGTACTTTTGCATAAGACAGGCTGCGCTCGGCAATAAAAGAGCAAGCTCTGATTGCACTCACTGGCACTGTCTTTGCAAAAGACAGGCGGCACAGGCAGCCCAAGACAATACTCTCATTTCATCATGTTCGCACTCTAAAGAAGCATATACCACGTGTCACCGGCAGTGACGCCACAGCATGTCTGCTGCCCGTAAGCACGCCAACGGTAAAAGAAAAACAACAAAAGGAAAATACTATATGGACATAGAAAAGATTATGGAACTGAGCCTCTTCGGCATAAGCATACACGCGGTGCTGAGGTTCTGCATCAAGGCGGCGATAATATACCTGTTCGTACGCATTGTGACGGGTCTCGTGAAATATTTCTTCAACCGTTCGATGAAGAGGCAGGGACGACTCGTCACGCTCGATGAGACGAGGACAAGCTTCATCCGCCAGATGGTGGTGGCGGCTGTATACATCGTCGGCTGCGCGGCTTTCCTCTCGCTGATACCGGGTATGGAGAAGATAAGCAACTCCATTCTTGCCAGCGCGGGAATCCTCGCCATGGCGGTGGGTCTTGCCTCGCAGGAGGCTTTGTCTAACATTGTGAGCGGTCTGTTCATCGTGTTCTCAAGACCGTTCAAGGTGGGCGACTTCATCAACGTGGACGACATAGTGATAGGAACGGTGACGGAGATAACGCTGCGGCACACCGTCGTACGCAACGCGGAGAACAGAATGATAATCATACCGAACAGTAAGATAAGCTCGAGCACCATCATCAACTCGTCGTTCGGGGAGGAGGCGACATGCGCCTTTGTGGAGGTGGGCGTGTCGTACACCACCGACCTCGACTTCGCCATGGACGTGATGCGCGACGAGACGATGCGCCACCCGATGCTCATAGACCACCGCAGCCCGAAGGAAAAGACCGACGGCACACCGCAGGTGGTGATAAGGGTGACAAACCTCGGCGACTCTGCCATCACTCTGAGGGCGTGGGCGTGGGCTGCGACACCGGGAAACGCCTTCGTGATGAAGTGCGATCTGCTGAAGTCGATAAAGGAACGGTTCGACAAGGAGAACATCGAGATACCTTATCCTTACTTCAACCAGATTGTGACAACACAGAAAAGCTGAGCCTCAACGACAGACGGCAACGGAAGGTTCCCGCACCATGACAGTGAAGCGGGAACTTTTTTTGTTCTCTTGACCGGCAAACCGGAAACGTCGCTCTGGCTTATGCGCCATTTCACATAAATGACACGGAATGCGAACAACAGCACAACGTCAACCGCACGAGAATCGCGCAGAGCCATCCGCAAGGCAATACGCCTGCAAATACGCGATTTTTCAGGCGTTATCATAACTCGTTAAAGCACAGCCGTTTACACAAAGCAGCACGTTAATCATGCCTTTATCATCATGCGAAAGAGCCTGTTCCGCAGTGCAAAACGGGCTTTTCCGTATCATGAAAGAGGCTTTTTAGCATAATGAAAGAGCCTGTTCCGCGCCATAAAAAAGAGTTTTTCACTCATAGAAGTACCTTTTCCGTAACGTGGAACGGACTTTTATACATTAAAAAAACAGTTAATCCGTAACATAACAGGGCTTTTACCGTCATCCCTACCCTCCTCCGCCATGCCGCATGAACATTTTCAGTGCAAGTCCATATCCTCTTTTGCAGATTATGACTGTCAAAATTTTTTACTGCCATAAAACAAAAAGGCAGCAGCCAATCGCACATTGAGAAACATCCAGGACGCACCGCCACCGCGCCCACACAATCACCTTCGCCATATAATATCGCTACCTCCCTAAAGTAGAGACGCAAAATCTTGCGTCTCACAAGCAAGGAACGCAACCCTCATCAG
>OGKG01002938.1_pt1 | contig 16747 bp, 10 predicted proteins | sample 1572201 | NCBI WGS metagenome assembly OGKG01 (sample SAMEA2582146, study PRJEB24529) | metagenome | biome: Human gut stool | place: China | collected 2011 | reverse complement strand
GCAAAGCCCATCTCGTGGGTGACCACCAGCATGGTCATGCCCTCTTCGGCCAGCTGCCGCATCACGGCCAGCACTTCGCCAGTCAGCTCCGGGTCAAGGGCCGAAGTCGGCTCGTCAAAATAGATGATCTCCGGGTCAGATGCCAGCGCACGGGCAATGGCCACGCGCTGCTGCTGGCCGCCGGAAAGCTGGCGCGGATAGTAGTCGGCTCGGTCGGCAAGGCCCACCTTTTTCAGCATCTTCATGCCAACGGCATCCGCCTGCTCTTTGGGCATTTTGCGGGCAATGATGAGGCCCTCGGTCACGTTCTGCAGGGCAGTCTTGTTGCGGAACAGATTGTAGCTCTGGAACACAAAGGCCGTCTTTTTGCGCAGCCGGGCAATGTCGGCACGGCTGGCCTGGGCAAGGTCGAACGTCTCGCCGTCAAAGGTGAGCTGGCCTGCGTCGGCAGTCTCCAGAAAGTTCAGACAGCGCAGCAGGGTGGTCTTGCCGGAGCCGGAGGGGCCGAGGATGGCCACTACATCGCCCTTTTCCACGGTCAGGTCCACGCCGCGCAGCACCTGCAGCTCGCTGGTCACTTTGCGTGCGCCGGGCCGGTGGAAGATGCCTGCCTGCAGGCGGGGCTTTGTGTAGGTGAAAAAGGACTTGTGGACGTTTTTGATCTCTAACATGGACATGGTTGCCACACTCCTTTCTTACTGGAAGCCGTGGGCGTTGAGCCGACGCTCCAGCAGTGCCTGCAGCTTGGTAATGACCGTGCAGAACAGCAGATACACCACGGCCACCTCACAGTAGATGGGCAGGAAGATGTAGGTGCGGGCGGCCACGCGCTGACCGGCCATGAACAGCTCGGCTACTGTGATATTGGACGCCAGCGAGGTGTCCTTGATCATGCCGATGAGCGAGTTGGAGAGGGCGGGCACTGCGGTGCGCAGGGCCTGCGGCAGCACGATGCGGCGCATGATCTGCCACCAGCTCATGCCCACGCAGTAACCGGCTTCCAGCTGGCCCTGCGGCACGCTTTCCAATGCGCCGCGCATGGTCTCGGCACAGTAGGCACCCTCGTTGAAGGCAAAGGCGATGACCGCAGCAGGGAAAGCGTCCAGCATGATGCCCACGCTGGGCAGACCATAAAAGATGATGAACAGCTGCACCAGCAGCGGCGTGCCGCGGATGACCCAGATGTAGAACCGCGCGATTTGCCGCAGCACCGGTACATTGGCGTACTGCACCAGCGCAACGGCCACGGCAATGATCATGGCAAAAAAGAAGGAGACCAGCGTGAGCGGGATGGTCATGGTAAGGCCTGCCGTAAGGATACGGGGCAGAGCCTCCGCCAGCACGCTGACCGTACGGTTGGAAAGAAATGCTTCAAACATGAAAAATGTTCCCTCAGAACGGTATTCAAATACTTTGTAAATCGTAAGAACAAAGGTATTATAAGGCTTGGAGTGCGCTTGAAGTCAAGGGCTTTTTCTAAAATTCCTACAAAACCTACCAGAATACTATAGCATGAATCCGGATGGAGTGCAAACGGTTTGCTCAAAACGCGTGATGTGTACAAAAACGGACGACCCATCTGGAAAACTTTGTGCAATGCGGCAAGCGGTTGACGGCGCACCGGCTTTCGTGTACAATGAACATAACAACGCGCACCGGGCTTGGCCCGGCACAGGCGCAAATTCACCGCAGAGGGCGCAGTGCCCTTTGCGCGGTGCAGACACGGAGGACACGAACGTGACGAAGAAAAAAATTGGCGTTCTGGGTGCAGGTACCTGGGGCATGGCTCTGGCACGGATGCTGTGTGTCAGCGGCAATGATGTGCAGGTGTGGTCGGCGCTTCCGGCTGAGGTGGAGAACCTTTCCGCTACGCGGGTGCACCCCAATCTGCCGGGCATGAAGATCCCGGAAGAGCTGCAGTTTACCAAGAGCATTGAGGAAGTGTGCACCGGCAAGGATGTGCTGCTGTTTGCAGTGCCGTCGGTATTTGTGCGCTCCACCACGGCCAAGGCCCGGCCTTACATCCCGGACGGCCAGATCCTTGTGGACGTTGCAAAGGGCATGGAGCCGGACACCTTATATACCATGACTGAGGTCATTGCCGACGAGCTGAACCGTGAGGGCGGCCCCAAAGGGGTAAAGCTGGTAGCGCTCTCCGGCCCCACCCACGCCGAAGAGGTGGCGCTGGACATGCCCACCACCATCGTTTCGGCCTGCCCGGATGAAGCCGCTGCCGAGTATGTGCAGGATGTGTTCAGCAACACCTGTATGCGTGTGTACACCAACGCCGACATCAAGGGCGTGGAGCTGAGCGGCGCGCTGAAGAATGTGATTGCGCTGGGTGTTGGCATCTCCACCGGCCTTGGCTACGGCGACAACGCCCGCGCAGCCCTCATCACCCGCGGCATTGCCGAGATCGCCCGGCTGGGCGTGGCCATGGGCTGCAACATCCACACCTTTGCGGGTCTGGCCGGTATCGGCGACCTGATCGTGACGGCGACCAGTATGCACAGCCGCAACAATCGTGCGGGCATTCTGATCGGCAAGGGCAAAAGCCCGGAGCAGGCCGTGAAGGAGGTCGGCATGGTGGTGGAGGGCATCAATGCACTGCCTGCCGCTATGGAGCTGGCAGCAAAGTACAATGTGGAAATGCCCATTGTGCAGACGGTGAACGCCATCGTGAAGGAGGGCATGAGCGCCAGCGACGCGCTGCGCACCCTGATGGACCGCAACCGGAAGAACGAGATGCCGCAGGGCTACGAAAAAGTCTGAATTTTAAGGGAGAAGGCACAGCTGTCTGCAGATGGCTGTGCCTTTTTTGCTGCGCGGCCTGCCCACTGGCCGAAAACACAAAATAATTCAAATTTTTTACCAAAATCAGACGTAAAAGGGTAGAAGGTCGGGAAACTTTCTGCTATACTGAAACAGAACGCAAAAACCGGGGGACGTTTTGTGCACCCTGTCGGAGAGAAAGAGAGGAATCTGCCATGCCGTCAACTTATGCACACCGCCGCTTTGGCACCAATGTGCTGGAACATCTGCCGGATGAACTGCGTGCTCAGCTGGAACAGAACCGTGAGCTTTACGATATCGGCCTGCACGGGCCGGACCTGCTGTTTTATTACCATGCTGCCAAGTCCAACCCGGTGGGTGCATTGGGCAACGCCATGCACGAGGAGCCGGGGCGGGTCTTTTTTGACCGGGCGCGCAGGGTGGTGCACTGTGAGGCAGACCGGGATGCTGCACTGGCCTATGCACTGGGCTTTGTGTGCCACTTTGCGCTGGACAGCACCTGCCACCCGTATGTGGAGCAGTTCACCCGGGAAAGCGGTGTGACCCACTGCGAGATCGAGACCGAGTTTGACAACATGCTGCTGCGCCGGGACGGATACGACCCGCTGAAGTTTTTCACAGCCAGCCATATCCATCCGTCGGAACAGAATGCAAAGGCGATCGCGCCCTTTTACGAGGGCATCTCGGAGCAGGTGGCGCTGGACTCGCTCAAGGGCATGATCTCAGTGCACAGGCTGCTGCAGGCATCCAATCCTGTCAAGCGATGGGTGGTGCTGACCGGCATGAAGGTGGTGGGCAAATACGACATGCTGCACGGCCTTGTGGCAGATCCGCAGCCGAACCCGAAGTGCGTGGAGAGCGGCAAGCGGCTGGAAGAACTGTATGCGCAGGCGCTTCCGCTGGCAGAAACGCTGATCCTGGAATTTGTGGCAAAGCTGGATACGGACCAGCCCCTGAGCAAGGCCTTTGACCACACCTTCGGGGAGTTTTGAGCGGGCACAAAAAATGAGGGTGCACCGCCCGGCGGTGCAGGGAGAGAGTAAAAATGCAAAGCGAAAAATTCAAGGTGACCCCGCTGGAGCGGTCATGGATCCTGTACGATGTGGGCAACTCGGCCTTTGTGCTGATGATCGCCACACTGGTGCCCATTTTCTTTAATGCGCTGGCCGAGGCCGGGGGATTGAGTCCGGTGAACTATCTGGCCTACTGGGGCTATGCAAGCTCGGTGGTCACGGTGATCACGGCAGTGCTGGGGCCGATTTTGGGCACGCTGGCCGATACCAGAGGCTTTAAAAAGCCCATCTTCATGCTCTGCCTGTTCGTGGGCGTGGCAGGCTGCTGTGCCATGGGCCTTGCCACTACATGGCTGCCGTTCCTGATCATCTTCATCCTTGCAAAGATCGGCTTTTCGGGCAGTCTGGTGTTCTACGATTCCATGCTGGGCGATGTGACCACCCCGGAACGCATGGATGTTGTGTCTTCGCAGGGCTATGCATGGGGCTACATTGGCAGCTGCGTGCCCTTTGTGGTGTGTCTGGCGCTGGTGCTGGGCAGCGGGGCCATCGGCCTGAGCCAGATGACCGCCCTTTCCGTGGCGCTGCTCATCACCGCTGTGTGGTGGCTGGGCACCACCTTGCCGCTGCTGCGGAACTATAAGCAGATCAACTATGTGGAGGTAGAGCAGCACGCCATCCGGCAGAGCTTTGTGCGCATCGGCCACACCCTCAAGCATCTGCGCGAGGATAAGCAGGTGTTCTGGTTCCTGCTGGCCTTCTTCTGCTACATCGACGGCGTGTATACCATCATCGATATGGCCACCGCCTACGGCACGGCACTGGGGCTGGAGACCACCGGCCTTTTGCTGGCCCTGCTGGTAACGCAGATCGTGGCCTTCCCTTCGGCGCTGATCTTTGGACGGCTGAGTGCAAAATACCCGTCCAGCCAGCTTATCCCGGTCTGCATCGCGGCCTACACCGGCATTGCGGTGTTCGCCTTCTTCCTGACCAGCCAGTGGCAGTTCTGGGTACTGGCCGTGCTGGTGGGCATGTTCCAGGGCGGCGTGCAGGCACTGAGCCGCAGCCACTTTGCCAAGATCATCCCGGCTGAAAAATCCGGCGAATACTTTGGCCTGTTCGACATCTGCGGCAAGGGCGCGTCCTTCCTTGGCACCATGATCGTGAGCGTGGGCAGCCAGCTGACCGGCAGCGCCAATGTGGGCATTGGGATGCTGGCGCTGCTGTTTGCAGTGGGCTTTGTGCTGTTCCGGGTGTCCTGCCGGACTGAGGGCGCAAAACAGGTGTGAAAAATACGATTTAAAATTGCCGACGCTTTCGCTTTGGCAATATCAGAGGAAATATTATTTTATAATTTTGCAAACAAGCCAGCCCTGCGGGGCCGGCTTGTTTCCTTTTTCACGGGAAGCAAATGGTTAAAAAACGTCCTTCTGGTTATTATTAACAAACCGGTAATTGTGTTTTTTGCCCTCGAATGATACAATAGTGTCAAACGATTTCAAAACCACAAAGGAGAAAACGAAATGGAACGATTTCCCGGTTATACCCTCGTGCGTACCGAGGACTGCCCTGAACAGCACGGAACCCTGACCGTGCTTACCCACGATGTGAGCGGTGCCACGGTGCTGCTGGTGGAAAATGAGGATACCAACAAGGCGTTTGGCATCGGCTTTGGCACCTTCCCGTCCGATGACACCGGCGTGTTCCACATTCTGGAGCACTCGGTGCTGGCAGGCAGCGAAAAATACCCGGTGACCTCGCCGTTCTTGCAGCTGCTCAAAAGCAGCATGGCATCTTTCCTGAATGCGATGACCTTCCCGGATAAGACGGTCTACCCGTTCGCTACGCCCAATGAGACCGACTTCAAAAACCTGATGGATGTCTACCTGAACGCGGTGTTCTGCCCGCTGGCCATGGTGGACAAGAGCGTGTTTGAGCAGGAGGGCTGGCACCGCAGTGCCGACGGCACCGTGAGCGGAGTGGTGTACAACGAGATGCAGGGCGCTCTGGCTGCACCGGATGCTCAGTTGGAAAATGCACTGGAACGGGCCATGTTCCCGGATACGGCCTACGGCTTTGTTTCCGGCGGCGACCCGGCCAGCATCCCGGCGCTGACCTATGAAAAGTATAAGCGGGTATATCACCGCCACTACAGCGCCGACAACTGCTGCATTACCCTCTATGGCAAAATGGATATGGCTGAAAAGCTGGAACTGCTGGACAGGGATTATCTCTCCAAAATGCCCAAGGGCACCAGCCGTCCGCAGCTGACCGTGCAGCACGAGCAGGCGGGTGCCTGCGTGGAACTGCCCTACTATACCGAAAACCCGGAGCCGGACGAGGTGCAGTGTGCTCTGGCATGGTACACCGGTGCCTTTGCAGACCGGGAGCGGCAGCTGGGCGTGGAGATCCTGCTGGATGCCCTGCTTGGCACCAATAACTCCCCGCTGAAGGCGGCGCTGCTGGCCGAAAAGCTGGGCGCAGATATTGACATTGGCTTTGACGACAGCACCCTGCAGCCGGTGCTGGAACTGGTGCTGCGCGGTGCCACCGAGGAGAGCGCTCGCAAGTTTGCTGCCGCTGTGCGCAAGGCGGTGGACGGCATCCTGACCGAGGGCATCCCGCAGGAACTGCTGTTGGCTTCGCTGAACGCAGCAGAGTTTGCATCGCTGGAGCGCCCGGGCACCCTGCCAGACGGCGTGCTGGATGCCATCAACGCTTCCACCGGTTGGCTGCACACCGGCGACCCCACTCTGCTGCTGCACACGGACAGGCTGTTTGCTTCCCTGCGGGAAAAGATGGCCGATGGCTGGTTCGATGAGCTGCTGCGTGAGCTGTTTGCACCGGCTCCGGTGCAGGTGGTGCAGGTGCCCACCCTGCCTGAAAAGGAGGAGGGCGAACCCATCCGCACCGACGGCAAGCTTGTGCTGGAGCACCCGCTGACCGTTGCCGACCTTGGCGACGGAGCAAGGACGGCCCCAGGCGAGCGGGAACTTCTGGCCGGTGCGCAGCTGCTGCATCACCCTTCGGCAGGCAGCCTGTACCTGAACTTCTACTATGACCTTGGCAATGTGAAGCCTGAGGACATGCCGTATCTGGACCTGCTGACCGATGTGCTGGACGAGCTGGACAGCACCGAACACACCGCTCAGCAGCTGAACACTCTGCGCAGTACATGGCTGGGCGACAGCCGCACCCAGCTGGACATCTGGACTGGGCGGCAGGAGGGTGCACCCTGCCATGCCAAGCTGAGCCTGTGCCTGAGCCTGCTGGAACGCAGTCTGGAAAAGGCTGTGGAGCTGGGCGGCGAATGGCTGTATGATACCATCCTTACCGGCCCGGCGGCAGAAGCTGCTTTTGCACGGGTGCTGAGCCAGCAGAAGTTGAACATGGAACAGCAGTTCATCCAGCAGGGCAATGTATACGCAGCCACCCGCGCCAGTGCCCACTACACGGTGGACGGTGCGGTGAGTGAACGCTGCAGCGGTGTGAGCTATTACAAGTTCTTGTGCGGCGTGCAGGAGCGCGGCAATTGGGCAGCACTGGGTGAAAAGCTGGATGCCCTGCGCACAGAGGTGCTGCAGCACGCGGAGCTGACGGTCAGCCTGTACGGCAGCGAGGATGCCCTTGCAAAGCTGCGCACTCTGCTGCCGGACAGCCGCTTTGCTGCCGAGGGCCGCGCTGCGGCAAAGCCCTATGTGGAGCCGCTGACACCGCCGGTGAACGAAGCGTTTATCATTGACGGCGGTGTGAACTACGATGTACAGGTATGGCCCATGGAGCGCCGCAGCGACCGCAAGGCGCTGGCCCGCGTGATGAGCTACGAATACCTGTGGCACAACATCCGCGAGGTGGGCGGCGCTTACGGCACCGGAATGCTCTCCTCGGACGGCGTGGAATACCTGTACACCTACCGCGACCCCCATGTAAAGGAAAGCTACGACACCTTTGCAAAAGGCCCGGCAGAGCTGGCAGCACGGGAGTACACCGAAAAAGACCTGAACGATTTTATTGTGGGTACTGTGGCCAAGCTGGACACCCCCCGCAAGCCGCGTGCTGAGGCCCGCGAGACGGACCGCCGGTATTTCTGCGGCATCACTGATGAAATGATGGCGGCAGACCGCAAGGCCCTGTGTGCGGTGGATGCCGCACTGCTGAAGGAGCAGGCCGCAGAGCTGGGTGCCGCCATGGCAAACGGCGTGCGGGTGGTGTTTGGCAGCAAGGATGCTGTGGAAGCCGCAAAAGAATTGTTTGATACGGTGGAAACATTGTAAATGAATTTTAAAAAGTGCCTGATGATACGAAAAATGTCATCGGGCATTTTTACTTTTTGTAAAGAAACGGAAAAATTTAAAAAGCAGGGTTGACGCGGCAAAAAAGCAGTGGTAAAGTAATGGGCGGAAAAGGCAAAAAGTGTCTTTTTACAACAGGAGAACGAGGTGGTTGTCATGGAACCTGCTGGCAGTAGCAGCAGTCTTTCTCCCCGATTATTTTATATGATGGCAGCCGCCGTTTCTGCTTTGCGCAGACCCTGCTGTGTGTGAATGCACACGGTGCGTGTTTGTGTTCCCTGAAAAGAAGAAACGAGAGCTGCCACTGAAAAGGAGGCAGCTTTTTTATGTCTGAAATCTCGATCGATACCCTCAAGACCATGCTGGCAAATCTGGACGATGCCAAGAAATACCAGAGCTTGCGGGATGTGATGGAAACTCTGCCCGCGCCCGACCTTGCGGCGGTGTTTGAGGATCTGCCCGCAGAAAAGCTCCCGGTGCTGTTCCGTCTGTGCCCGAAGGATCTGGCCGCAGATGTGTTCACCGAACTGACCCCTGAGACCCAGCAGAAGCTGATCGACGGCCTGACCGATACCGAGCTGAAGGCTGTGGTGGACGAACTGTTCGTGGACGATGCCACCGACCTTGTGGAGGAAATGCCTGCCAACGTGGTCAAGCGCATTCTGGGTCAGGCCGACCCCGCCACCCGCCGCATGATCAATGAGCTGCTCAAGTACCCGGAGGACTCAGCCGGCGGCGTGATGACCACCGAGCTGATGGAGCTGCGGCCGGACATGACCGTGGCACAGGCTATGGAGGCCATCCGCAGGAATGGCTTTGACAAGGAGACCATCAACAACTGCTATGTGACCGATGACAGCCGCAGGCTGATCGGCGTGGTGTCCCTGCGGGCGCTGGTGCTGGCAAAGAACACAGAAGAGCCTATCAAGGACCTGATGGATTTCAATGTGGTCAGCGTGAGCACCACCACCGATCAGGAGGATGTTTCCAACCTGTTCGAGAAATACGGCTTTCTGGCCATTCCAGTCGTGGACGCGGAAAACCGGCTGGTGGGCATCGTGACCATTGATGATGCTATCAGCATCCTGCAGGATGAGGCCAGCGAAGATATTGCAAAGATGAACGCAATCGGCCCCTCCGACAAGCCCTACTTCAAGCAGAGCATGTGGGATCTGTATAAGAGCCGTGCGCCGTGGCTGCTGTTCCTGATGATCAGTGCCACCTTCTCCAGTCTGGTCATTCGCGGATACGAGGATGCACTGGCCGCTGTGACCGTGCTGACTGCATACATCCCCATGCTGACCGACGCAGGCGGCAACGCGGGCAGCCAGAGCACCTCCACCATCATCCGCGGCCTGGCCGTCGGCGACATTGAGCCCCACGACCTGCCGAAGATTCTGTGGCGCGAGTTCCGCATTGCCATCCTCTGCGGCGGCACGCTGGCGCTGTGCAACTTTGCCAAACTGATTTTTCTGGACGGCATCAAGGCTCCTGTGGCAGCGGTCGTCTGCCTGACGCTGGTCTGCACGATCATCCTGTCCCAGCTGATCGGCGGCCTGCTGCCTGTTGTGGCCGAAAAGTTCAAGATGGACCCGGCCGTCATGGCGTCGCCGCTTATCACCACCATCGTCGATACCACGACGCTGCTGGTCTACTTCAACATTGCACGGGTTTTGCTGAAAATTTAAATTTTGGACACCGTGTTCAAAATTGTAGGTTGTACCACACCTTTGGGTGTGGTACAATTTTTTTAGAGAAAAGGCCTTCCCCTGAGGGGGGAAGGTGGCCCGAAGGGGCGGATGAGGGGCAGACTTCCCGCAGCAGCCCCTTTACCGGGCAATAATGACCAGCGCCGCCCCTCATCAGTCAGCGGTCGGGGCCGCTGACAGCTTCCCCCAAGGGGGGAAAGCCATCCTTACAATCAGGAGTTTTCATCATGAATATGCAGGATTTTTACACCGGGCACGCCTTTGATGCGTATGAATTTTTCGGGGCGCATACCTATTTCGGCGGCACACATTTTGCAGTGTGGGCACCGTCCGCGCAGCATATCGCTGTCGAGACCGAGATCGGCACCTTTGACCTGCACCGCACCCAGTCCGCCGTGTGGGAATGCGACGCCCCCGGCGTGAACGCGGGTATGGTCTACCAGTATTGGGTGCGCGGCGCAAACGGCCAGAGCGTGGCCCACTGCGACCCCTACGGCACGGCTATGACACTGCGCCCCGACGGTCGCAGCATTGTGGCTGACCGCCCGCAGGGCTTCGACGACGACCAATGGATGCAGGCACGCACAAAATGCTTCGATAAACCGCTGAATATCTACGAGGCCCATGCCGGCAGCTGGCGGCAGAAGGAGGACGGCAGCTGGTACACCTACGCCGAGCTGGCCGAGCTGCTGCCCGCCTACTGCAAGGAGAACGGCTTCACCCACATTGAACTCATGCCCCTGGCCGAGCACCCCTTCGACGGCAGCTGGGGCTACCAGATCACCGGCTTTTTTGCGCCGACCAGCCGCTACGGCACGCCGGACGAGCTGGCCGCCTTCATCAACGCCTGCCACAAGCAGGACATCGGTGTCATTCTCGACTTTGTACCGGTGCATTTTGCCGTGGATGCCTACGGCCTGAAGGAATTTGACGGTACCCCGCTGTATGAGTACCCGGCAGCCGCTGTGGGCCAGAGCGAGTGGGGGAGCTGTAACTTTATGCACTCCCGCGGTGAGATCCAGTGCTTCATCCAGTCCTGCGCCGATTACTGGCTGCGGGTGTTCCACGTCGACGGCCTGCGCATGGACGCAGTCTCCCGCCTGATTTACTGGCAGGGCGACCCCAACCGCGGCGTCAATGGCTCGACGCTGGACTTTTTGAAGGGCATGAACTGCGGTTTGCAGCAGCGCCACCCCTCGGCCATCCTGATTGCCGAGGATTCCACCAGCTTCCCGAAAGTGACCGCGCCGGTCGAGTACGGCGGCCTGGGCTTTGACTACAAGTGGGATCTGGGCTGGATGAACGATACCCTAGACTACTTTAAAAAGACCCCCGACGAGCGGCGGGAGAACCTGGGCAAGCTGACCTTCTCGATGATGTACGCCTGGAATGAGCACTACATCCTGCCCTTCAGCCACGACGAGAACGTCCACGGCAAGGCGACCATCGTGCAAAAAATGTACGGCGACTACGAGGGCAAGTTCCCCCAGGCGCGGGCGCTGTACCTGTACATGGCTATCCACCCGGGCAAGATGTTGGACTTTATGGGCAACGAATTCGCGCAGCTGCGCGAGTTTGATGAGAGCCGCGAGCAGGACTGGATGGTGCTGAAGTACCCGAGCCACGACGACTTCCACCGCTACCGCAAGGCGCTGAACGAGGCGTACTGCGCCAACGAAGCGTTCTGGAGTCGTGAGTACGACCCGGCGGCGTTCCAGTGGCTGGACTGCCGGCACCCCGAGCTGGACGCCTGTGCCATCTGGCGTGAGGGCCATGACGGCGCGGTGCTGGCGGCGTTCAACTTCGGCGATACGGAGCTGAAAGAGTACGAACTGACACTGCCCCGCGCGGGCAGGCTGACGCCGATTCTGGACACGGATTGGCAGTGCTTCGGCGGCCAGACCGAGAAACCGAAGCGGCTTGTGGGCAAGGCGTGCGAAGGCAAGCTGAAGCTGACGCTGGCACCGTTCAGCGGGCGGCTGTATAAGCTGGTCTGATTTTACAAGGATAGGCAACACCCCTGCGCCGTTTTTGGGATGGCGCAGGGGTGTTTTTTGGTGTGCGGTAGGGGCCGGGCATGCCCGGCCCGTAACTTTGCCGTTGCAACCCCTTTTGCGGTAGATTTGCAGGGAGGGGTCTTGCCCCCTCCGCGGCGGCCAGAGGGCTGGCCGCCCTACAAGCGCCCGTGAGTGGGGGGCCTTTAGTGCAAGGCTGCCCTTTTGCTTTCCCAATACTCCTCCACGATCTCCCTTTCCATAAACGGCTCCTTGACCCCATTGCGCTCTATCGTCGTCTCGTGGCCTTTGCCTAAAATCGCCACGATATCCCCGGGCTGGGCGTGGGCCAGCGCGTAGTAAATGGCATGCCGCCGGTCCGGTATCTCGGCAAAGGGGGTGGCCGGGTTGCCAAGTTTCAGCCCCGCCCGGATATCCGCCAAAATATGCTCCACCGGCTCACTGCGGCTGTTGTCCTCAGTAATGACGCAGAAATCCGCCAGCCGTGCGCAGACCGACCCCATGCCGAACCGGCGCAGGCGGCTGCGCTCGCCACCGCAGCCGAACACCGCCACCAGCCGCGCCGGGGTGTAGGCCCGCAGCGTGCGCAACAGGCTCTCAGCGGCGGCCTCGTTGTGGGCGTAGTCGATCAGCACCGTGAACGGTGCGCCCACGGCCACAGGCTCCACCCGGCCCTGCACCACGGCGGCGGCCAGCCCCCGGCGTATCGCGTCCTCGCCCGCGCCCAGCACCCGCGCTGCAGCCAGGGCAGCCAGGGCGTTCTGCACGCTGAACGCCCCGGGCATCCCCACGGTGTACCGCACACCGTCCACCGTGAAGGCCGCGCCCAGCCGACCGCCCTCCCGTGTCAGAGTAAAATTGCTATCGGCCCGCACATCGGCCCCGGGGGTCGTGCCGTAGGTTACGACGCGGCAGGGGACGCCGTCCATGATTTTCCCCACCCAGGGGTCGTCGATGTTGAAAACTCCCGCGCGGCACTGCTGAAACAGCGCGGCTTTCCAGTGCAGATACTCGGCAAAATCCGCGTGTTCGCCGGGGCCGATGTGGTCGGGCGACAGGTTCGTGAACACGCCCACGTCAAACTCTATCCCCGCCGCGCGGTCAAACTTCATCCCCAGGCTTGAAACTTCCATCACGCAGGTGTCGCAGCCGTCGTCGGCCATGCGGCGCAGAAGCGCCTGCAAGTCACAGCTTTCCGGCGTTGTGTGGTTCAAATCGTGGCGATGGCCGGGCCAGCAGACGCCGTTGGTGCCCACCAGCCCGACCCGCCGCCCATCGGCCTGCAAAATGGCTGCCAGCAGGTGGGCCGTCGTCGTCTTGCCCTTCGTGCCGGTCACACCGATCATCGTCATGGTGCGGGCCGGTTCACCGCAGAGCCGCGCCGCCAAAACTGCCATCATGCGGCGTGGGTTTTCCGTCTCTACCACGGCCGCGCCCACGTCCGGGGGCGGCCCGGCGCACAGCACCGCCACGGCCCCGGCAGCCACGGCCTGGGCCGCAAACTGCCGCCCGTCGGTGTGGCGGCCCGGCAGGCAGACAAACAGCGACCCCGGTCCGGCACAGCGGGAATCACAGCAGAGCGCCGTCACCTCGGTCAGGGCGTCGCCCTGCACAAGCTGGCAGTCGGTGTTCTGGATAAGCCGCCGCAGATCCATTTGGCATCACGCTCCAAAAAACTGTTCGTACCAAATCAAAAAACTGTACACGCACCAGATCTGCCGCCAGCAGTCGCCGCCGTGCAGGTGGTGGTTCAACATAGTATGCAGCAGCCGCACATTAAAGAACTCCCCAGCTGCCGGGCGGCTGAATACGGCACGCACCCGGCTGGTGTACGGCTCCTGCCGCAGCCAGTCCCGCACCGGCACCGGGAAACCCAGCTTTTTCCGGGCGGCAGCCGCCGGGGGCAGTGTGCGGGCCGCAGCCTGGCGCAGGGCAATTTTTGTCATGCGGGCGTTGGCCTTGGCGGCGGCGGGCAGCGCGGCGGCCAGGGCAAAGACTTCTTTATCAAGGTAGGGCACCCGCAGTTCCAGGCTGTGGGCCATGCTCATTTTGTCGGCTTTCAGCAAAATATCCCCGGCCAGCCAGAGCTGCAGATCTACCTGCTGCATCCGGGTCACAGGGTCCTGGCCCTCGGTCATGTCCCAGTTGGATTCGGTCAGGCAGACCGGGTCGCCGTCGCCCTCGTACCCGGGCAGCAGGCGGCGCTTTTCCCGCTCGGTCAAAAGCGCCGTGGGGCCAAAGTAGCGTTCTTCTAAACTTAAACCCCGCCGCACAAGAAAATTTACCCCCGGCCCGGGCGGCAGCAGGCTGGCGGCGGCCCCCAGCCCGCCCCGCAGCCAGGGCGGCAGGCGGTTATACCACCGCGCAGTGAAGGGGTCGCGGTAGATGTTATACCCGCCGAACAGCTCGTCCGCGCCCTCGCCCGAGAGGACGACCTTCACATCCCTGGCGGCCTCACGGTTCAAAAAGTAGAGCGCCACGGCGGCCGCGTCGGCCATCGGCTCGTCCATGTGGTACTGCACAGCGGGTACGGCGTCCCAGAACTCGCCGGGGCTGATGCACCGCACCCGGTTCCGCAGCCCCAAATTCCGCGCCAGCGCCCGGGCGGGGAAGGACTCGTCGTACTTCGGCTCTGCATAGGAAATCGTGTAGGTCCGCGCGGGCCGGGCCAATGCCGTGAGGTAGGCCGAGTCCACCCCGCCGGAGAGGAACCCCGCGACCTCGACGTCGGCAATTTTGTGGGCCTCGGCACTTTGGCGCAGCACGGCTTCCAGTTCATCAGGGGCGGGCGGCGTATCGCCTGGCAGAAAGGCGGGCTGTACCCACCGTGTGGTGCGCACGATCCCCTCGGAAAATTCCAGAAAATGCCCGGGCAGCAGCTTTTGCACCCCGGCAAAAAACGTGTCCCGCCCCGGGGAATACTGGCAGGATAAGTAGAGCGGCAGCTGCGCGGTGTTGAGTTGCTTTTCAAACGAGGGATGATCCAGAAACGCCTTGATCTCGCTGGCAAACAGCAGCGTGCCGTCGGCGCAGCGGCAGTAGTAGAGCGGCTTTATGCCGAACATATCCCGGGCGCAGAAAAGCACCTGCGCCCGGCGGTCCCACAGCGCAAAGGCGAACATTCCCCGCAGCCGGGGGAGCAGCTCGCGGCCCCACTGCTCCCACCCGTGCAGCAGCACCTCGGTGTCGGTGCGGGTGGTAAAGGTGTGGCCCAGGGCTGTCAGCTCGGCGGTCAGTTCGCGATAGTTGTAGATTTCGCCGTTGAACACGACGACGAAATTTTTATCCTCGCTGTACAGCGGCTGTGCGCCGCCCTGCAAATCAATGATGGCCAGGCGGCAGTGGCCCAGCGCGGCGGGTCCCTCCACAAACGTTCCCTGGCCGTCCGGCCCGCGGTGGGCGATGCGCGCCAGCATCGGGGCCAGCGCTGCGGCGTCCGCCCGGGCGGGGGAGATAAAACCGGCAATTCCGCACATATTCCAGCATCCTTTCCCGGCAGTGCAACCTGCCGTTACCGTTTTGTACACTTGACTTGCTGGCATTTTACCACGCGCTGTGGTAAAATTATGTCAAATCAAAGCGGAAAGCAGGTGAGCCTGTGACACTGGGGCAGAATATCCAAACAGCACGCAGGGCCAAGGGCCTGAGCCAGGAGGCATTGGCCGAGCGCATCGGCGTCAGCCGCCAGGCCCTGGGCAAGTGGGAGAAGGACACCGCCCTGCCGGGGCTGGACAATTTGCAGGCGCTGGCGGCCGAACTGGGCACCGGCGTGGATGCCCTGCTGGGCGCAGAGCAGGCCGACCCCGCCGCGCCTGCCGTGACGCTGGATGCACTGCGGGACCTGCTGGCCGCCCGCGACGCCGAGGAAAAGCGCCGCCGCAGGCTGTGGGGCTGCGCCGGGGGCGCGGCGGTCGTTATCCTGGCCGGGCTGCTGGCGGCGGTGGCCTGGCAGTATGAGCGGCAGATCGCCGCGCTGAACCAGAACTATGCGGCCATCCAGTCCAGCTACGCGGCCCAGCAGGCAGAACTTTCGGCGCAGATCTCCGAATTGCAGGACGCCGTGCGGATGGGCGAGGCCACCGTGCTGGATTGGCGCTGGCTGCCCGCCGACAAGCTGCACAGGGACGCGGATAAGAGCTGGATGCCCGTGCAGGTGCAGGTCACGCCGCGCACGGTGCAGGACGGCATGACCGCCCGGCTGGCTGTGCGCAGCGGCGACGACACGCAGCTCTATGATATGACCGCCGCGCCCGACGGCAGCTTTGCGGCGCAGGGGATTGTTTTTACGGTGGGCAGCACCTACGATTTGAGTGTGCAGTGGACCGCCGATGGTACGACCACCAGTGAGGGCTTAGGCACGGTGGACTTCAACGACGAAATGACCGAGCCGACGATTGTCTGGGGTGCGGCGGGCAGCAGCCTGGATTTCGGGTACTACGTCAACCGGGTCAACGGCAAGCGGTATCTGACCTTGACCTGCTACCCGGTGGAACTTCAGGTTGACGCCCCGCCGTGGATGCAGATTGCGAAGGTGGAAATAGACCTGCGTCTGAACGGCGACGCTGGCGAACCTACCGCCACCGCCGCGCTGGAATGCGAGGGTGAGTACAGCTACGGCAGCTCCGCCCGCACCGAGAGCGTCTGGAATGGCACGTTTTACGATGATGCCGTCATCAACGGCTGGGAGTACGACGGCGATGCCGCGCCCAAATACGTTGTGCGGGTGACGGACAGTAATGGCGGGGTATGGACGGAGGAGATGCCGCTGGTAGAGAAATAATGTGCCTTCCCCCTTGGGGGAAGGTGCCCGAGGCCCCGACCGAGGGCGGATGAGGGGCAGCCTTGCCAACAGAACCCATTTGCCGGGCGGCTGTGGTATACCTGCCCCTCATCCGGCCCTGCGTGGCCACCTTCTCCCTATGGGA
>OGKG01002933.1_pt1 | contig 16766 bp, 9 predicted proteins | sample 1572201 | NCBI WGS metagenome assembly OGKG01 (sample SAMEA2582146, study PRJEB24529) | metagenome | biome: Human gut stool | place: China | collected 2011 | reverse complement strand
TGCGCATCCGGCCCTCCGGCTCGGCAGGCGGGCACAACGGCCTGAAGAGCATCATTGCCCGGCTGGGCGGGGACAACTTCCCCCGCATCCGCATCGGCGTGGGTGCCAAGCCCCGCCCGGACTATGACCTTGCCGACTGGGTGCTGGGCAAGTTCCCGCCGGAGGATGCCAAGGCCATGGCCGACCGCTACCCCGACCTTGAAGCCGCCGCAAAGCTTATCATGGACGGTAAGCTGGGTCTGGCGCAGAGCAAGTATAATGGGTGAGGGAGAATAAACCTCTCCGTCATTGCTGCGCAATGCCACCTCTCCTAGTAGGAGAGGCCTTGGCATAGGGTTTATTTTTCGATATGATCGCCTGCGGCTCCAAAACGAACATCTGCCGGCGGGCAAACAGGAGCGAAGCGCCAGAGCTCGAAAACACGACGATATGCCAAGGGCTCCCCTATCAGGGGAGCTGCCGAGCGCCAGCGAAGGCTGAGAGGTTTAGACGAGAGGAGGTCTACGATGTACGAAGCGCTGCTGAAAAGCACAGCGGAATATCAGAAGATCGCGGAGAGCCTGCACACCCCGGGCCCGGCGGCGCTGTTCGGCCTGCCGCCTGCGGGCCGTGCCCTGCTGTACGCCGCCCTGCAAAAGGACCTTGACCGGGTGCTGTGCATCGTGACCCCCGGCGAGGCCGAGGCCACCCACTTTGCAGACGACCTCAAGGCGCTGGGCCTGACCGCGGCGGTGTTCCCGCCCCGGGACTTCATGCTGCGGCCGGTGGAGGGCGCGGGCCGCGAATACGAGTACCGCCGCCTGTCGGTGCTGGGCGCGCTGGCGGGCGGGCGGCTGAACGCCGTCTGCGTGCCCGCCGAGGCGCTGCTGCAATACACGGTGCCCCGGGATGAGTTCCTGCGGAACACCCTCACCCTCAAGCCCGGCATGGTCTACAACCGGGAAGCGCTGGTGGCGCGGCTCTTTGCCGCCGGGTACGTCCGGCGCAGTCAGGTGGACGGCCCGGGCCAGTTCAGTGTACGCGGCGATATCGTGGACATCTACGCGCCGGACATGCACCAGCCCGCCCGGGTGGAGTACTGGGACGATGAGATCGATTCGCTGGCCTCCTTCGACCTGCTGACCCAGCGCCGGGACGGCAGTCTGGAAAAGATCTACCTCTCCCCCGCCCGCGAGGTGCTGTTCGGCAGCACCGCCGAGACGGCCGAGGCTCTGCGCGGAGCCATCAAAAAGGCGCGGGGCAAGCGCCGCACTGCCATGGAAAAGGCCACAGAGGCCGACCTTGCCCAGCTGGATTCCGGTCTGATGCCCGAAGCCATGGACAAGTATTACGGCATCCGCTACCCGCAGCCCGCCACCCTGCTGGACCATCTGGACAGCCCTATCTTCGTGCTGGACGAGGTGGGCGGCATCCGGGATGCCCAGAAGGCCACCGAGTACCGCCGGGGCGAGGAGCTGACCGGCCTGCTGGAGGAGGGCGTGCTCTGCCCCGGGCTGGACGTGCTCTACCAGACCATGGACGACCTTGCCATTGCGGCCCAGAAACAGAGCACCCTGCTGTGTGAGAACTTCCTGCGGGGGATGAACGAATTCAAGCTGAAGGACCTCATCAACGTGGAGGCCTTTGCGGCCCCCAACTGGGGCGGCGACCTGGCCTCCCTGCGGGAGGATCTTGACCCGCTGATCGCCCAGGGCTATGCCGTCACCCTCTTCTCCGGCACCCCCAAGGGTGCCGCCGCCCTGACCCGGGACCTGACGGACAAGGGCTACTCCGTGAGCATGAGCCGGGACGTGCGCCCGGCCAAGGGCATCGTGCAGGTGCTGCCCGGCCACCTGACTGCAGGCTGCACCTTCCCCTTTGCCCACGCGGCGGTCATCTCCTCCCGGCGGCACGGGCTGGATGAAGAAGCCGCCGCCGAGAACAAAAAGCGCAAAAAGAACAAAAACGCCCTGTCCAGCCTTTCGGACATCAAGCCCGGGGACTATGTGGTGCACCAGAGCCACGGCATCGGCATGTACGCGGGCATCCAGCGGCTGGAAGTGCAGGGTGCCATCAAGGATTACCTGAAGATCCAGTATTCCGGCTCCGATGTGCTCTATGTGCCGGTGACCCAGCTGGACCTGCTCAGCCGCTACACCGCCCCCGGCGATGAGGAAAAGGTGAAGCTGGCCAAGCTGGGCGGCACCGAATGGCAGCGCACCCGCGCCAAGGTGAAAAAGGCCACCGAAGAGATGGCCCAGGAGCTCATTGAGCTGTACGCCCGGCGCAGGCAGGCCCAGGGATACGCCTTCCCGCCCGACGGCGACTGGCAGAATGATTTCGAGACCCGCTTTGAGTACGATGAGACCGACGACCAGCTCCACGCCACCGCCGAGATCAAGCAGGACATGGAAAAGCCCTACCCGATGGACCGCCTGCTCTGCGGTGACGTGGGCGTGGGCAAGACCGAGGTTGCCCTGCGCGCGGCCTTCAAGTGCGTGATGGGCGGCAAGCAGTGCGCCCTTCTGGCCCCCACCACCCTGCTGGCCTGGCAGCACTACAACACCCTGCTCTCCCGGATGGAGGCCTTCCCGGTGAAGATCGGGATGCTCTCCCGCTTCCGCACCGCGAAACAGCAAAAGGAGACCCTGCGGGGCCTGCAGTCCGGCAGCGTGGATATCGTGGTGGGCACCCACCGCCTGCTCTCCAAGGATGTGCGTTTCCACGACCTGGGCCTTGTCATCATTGATGAGGAGCAGCGGTTCGGCGTGAAGCACAAGGAGAAGCTGAAGGAAAACTTCATCGGCGTGGATATGCTGACCCTCTCGGCCACGCCCATCCCCCGCACCCTGAACATGGCCATGAGCGGCATCCGCGACCTGTCCACCATCGAGCAGCCGCCCATTGAGCGCCAGCCCGTGGAGACCTTTGTGCTGGAGTACAACGATGTCATCCTTGCCGAAGCCATGAAGAAGGAGCTGGCCCGGGGCGGTCAGGTGTACTACCTGCACAACCGGGTGGACAACATCGAGTCCACCGCCGCCCATGTCAGCCAGCTGGTGCCCGGTGCCCGGGTGGGCATTGCCCACGGCAAGATGACCGAGGAGGAGCTGAACCCGGTCTGGCAGCATCTGCTCAACGGCGAGATCGACATTCTGGTCTGCACCACCCTGATCGAAACGGGCATCGATGTGCGCAACTGCAACACCCTCATCATTGAGGATGCCGACCGGATGGGCCTTGCCCAGCTGTACCAGATCCGGGGCCGGGTGGGCCGCTCCGGCCGCAAGGCCTATGCCTACTTCACCTTCCGGCGGGACAAGACCCTGACCGACATCGCCCAGAAGCGGCTTTCCGCCATCCGGGAGTTCACGGCCTTCGGCTCCGGCTTCCGCATCGCCATGCGCGATCTTCAGATCCGCGGCGCGGGCAGTCTGCTGGGCCACAGCCAGCACGGCCACATGGAGGCCGTGGGCTACGACCTCTATGTAAAAATGCTGGGGCAGGCCATCGCCCGGGCCAAGGGCGAGCCGGTGCAGCGCGACAAGAGCGAGTGCCTGATCGACCTGCGGGTGGATGCCTACATCCCCGAAACGTACATTGCTGACGGGCCGGGCCGCATTGAAGCCTACAAGCGGATCGCCGCCATCCAGACCCCCGAGGATGCCGCTGATGTGCTGGACGAGCTCATCGACCGCTACGGCGACCCGCCGCCCTCGGTCAGCGATCTGGTCAATGTCTCGCTGGCGCGGGTGCAGGCCACCGCTGTGGGCGTGTACGAGGTGACCCAGAAGAAGGACACTCTGGTGCTGCAGGTGGAGCAGCTGGACCTCCGGATGATCCAGGGCCTGCTGGTGGCCTTCAACGGCCGCGTTGTCACCGGGGCCGGTGCAAAGCCTTACCTCTCCGTCACCCTGCAAAAAGAGGAAAAGCCGCTGGAGCTGCTGCAGAGCATCTTGAAAGCAATGCAGGATATTTTGAAAGATTAACGGCCTCACCCTCTCAGTCAAAGCCAATAGGCTTTGCCAGCTCCCCCAAGACCTTGCGGGGAATTGCCAAAGCCTCTCCCCTTGGGAGAGGTGGCAGCGCGCTTGCGCTGACGGAGAGGGCGGGCGATCCGAACGACAGGAGCATAACAATGAAAAAGAAACTGATCGCACTTCTTGCCGCTGTGGCAATGGTATTTTCCCTTGCCGCCTGCGGCTCCACCCCGGATTCGGTGGGCACCATCGGCACGGTGGACATCACCTCGGGCCTGTATCTGCTGGCCCAGTACGACGCTTACCAGAAAGCCGCCGATCTGGCCACCTCGGAGCAGGATGCCACGGATGTAAAGGCCTTCCTGAAGCAGACCATCACCGTGGATGCCGACAGCGGCGAGACCGCCACCGTCAGCGACTATGTGAGCCAGAAAACCATGGAGAACCTTGAGACCTACGCCGCCATCGAGACCCGCTTCGAGGAGCTGGGCGGCCAGCTGACCGCAGAAGAGGAAGCACAGGCCGACAGCTACGCCTCCCAGCTGATGGAGCAGTACGGCGACACCTACAAGGCCAACGGCATCGGCCTGAACACCGTCCAACGGTTTGAGCGCATCCTCATCAAGAGCACCGACCTGCTGGAGCTGGTCTACGGCGTGGACGGCGAGACCCCGGTGTCGGATGCCGACCTGACCAGCCATCTGGAGAACAACATGTATGAGCTGGCCTATTACACCATCCCGCTCTACAACACCAGCACCTATGCCTCTGCCGATGACGACCAGATCACCCAGATGCTGGCCCTGACCCAGGCTGCTGTGAACCAGACCAATGCCTACGCTGCTTCCTTGACCGGCCTGAGCGATTCCGATTTCAGCAGCGCCCTGCTGGGCTACTTCTCCAGCGTGGTCACCTCCGCCCTGCCGGAGGTCTACGCCGTGCTGGGCTCCACCTATTCCTCCGATTCCAATGCACCTTCTCTGGAACTCATCGGGGACAGCACCGTGACCTCTGCCTTTACCGCAGAGGGTGCCGCCAACACCATCCGGGGCCTGTCCATCGGGCAGGCAGCGGCTGTGAAGTACAACAGCTACGCCCTGATGGCCGCCCTGCGGCTCGACCCGCTGAGCCTGAAGGCGCTGGACGACCTGCGCGGACAGGTGCTCAACGATATGAAGGGGAAGGAGCTCTCCGAGGCGCTGACCGCCTACGGCGCTTCTCTGGAGCACAATCTGAACAGCTCTGCCATGAACAGGATGCCCGCTTCCAAGATCGTAAACAGCAGCACCAACTAAGTTTTTATTTCTATGCAAAAAGGCTGTTGCCTAAACTCCTTCCGTCATCGCTGACGCGATGCCACCTCCCTCTGAGAGGGAGGCTTTCACAGTTCACCGTTACGCCAAGGCTCCCTCCGAGAGGGAGCTGGCACGGCGAAGCCGTGACTGAGGGAGTTACAGGGTAACAGCCTTCTTTTTTATTCTACGGTCTTCTCAAACGCCGCTTCCAGCGCCTGGTTCACGGCACGCACGGCGGCGGGGTCGGGCTTGATGGCGGCGCGGTCGTAGGTGAACAGGCCGTTCACCTCGTCCTCCACATCGCTCACCTGGGTGTACACCAGGGCCGAAAGCCCCTTTTTCAGCTGGGGGAGCACCGTTTCCAATTGCAGCTTTTTCCAGCGGGCGGTCAGCTCGGCCCGGCTCTTTGCCGTGCCGTAGCCGTACGCCCTGCGGGGCGGCTCGTGGCCGGGCATGGGCCAGGCAATGCCGCCGTATTCGCTCAGGGCCACCGCCCGGCTCCGGGGCCTGACCCGGAGCGGGTAGAAATAGTTGTGCAGGGAATCCACATCTCCCCCGCCCTGATCGTACCAGCCGCTGGCCTCGTCCACAAGACGGGTATCGTCCAGCCTGCGGACGGCCTCCACGGCCCCGGCGGCATCGAACTGCCCCCACCCCTCATTGAAGGGCACCCAGCAGCCCACGCAGGGGTGGCACTGCAGGGCCTTTACCGTGGCTTCCAGCTCCCGGGCATATTCTTCCCTGCCCGCTTCCGTTTCGCGGCCCAGCAGGCCCCAGAGGGGCCTTGCGTCGGGCAGGCGGCGGAGCAGCGGCTGGAACACGTTGGTCAGGTAGGTCACGAACCAGAGTTTGTAGGGCCCGCCGCCGTTCACCATGTCCTGCCAGACGATGAGGCCCAGCTTATCGCAGTGGTAATACCAGCGCTGCGGCTCGATCTTGGCGTGCTTGCGCAGGAGGTTGAAGCCCAGCTCTTTTATGGTCTGCAGTTCCCGTACCACTGCCCCATCGCTGGGCGGGGTGTACAGGCCCTCGGGCCAGTAGCCCTGATCCAGCAGGCCGTTGAGCAGGATGGGCTTGCCGTTCAGGCAGAAGCGCATGATCCCGTGGGCATCCGGCGCACAGCTCAACTTGCGCAGGGCAAAGTAGCTGTGCACGGTGTCGCGCTGCTCCTCCTCTCCCTGCGTGGTGCCCACGGTCAGGTCGTACAAAAACGGGCTGTCCGGGCTCCACGGGAAGAAATGCTCCTCCGGGATGTGCAGGGTCACCGCACCGTCCCGGTCGGCCTTGTCGCTGCCCCAGTCCTCGGCAATGGTCACGCCCCCGGCCCGCATCACGGCCCACAGGTTCGCCGCGCCGCCGGGCAGGGAAGTATGGGCTTTCACGGTCACGGTGCGGGCATCATAGTCCGGGGTGACGGTCAGCTCCGTGATGTAGTTTTCCGGCACCCGCTCCAGCCAGACGGTCTGCCAGATGCCGCTCTGGGCCGGGTAGAACATCCCGCCGGGCCGGAGGGTCTGCTTGCCCCGGGCCTGCACGCCGGTGCCGGTGGGGTCCTGCACCGCCACCCAGAGCCGGTCATGGCCGGCAGGGTTCAGCGCATCGGTGATATCCAGCGCAAAGGGCCAGTAGCCGCCCCGGTGGCCCCCCACCAGATGGCCGTTGACCTGCACGGCGCAGGCATAGTCCACGGCCCCGAAGTGGAGCAGCACCCGCCCGCCGGTGCCCGCCGGGGGCACAAAGCTCCGGTGGTAGTGGAGCCACGCCCCGGGCTGCAGGGTGCGCCCCACGCCGGAGGCTTTCGTCTCCGGGGAGTAGGGCACCAGAATGTCGCCGTCCCACTTTGCGGGCAGCCCGGCAGAGCCGGTGATGGCGTACTGCCACAGGCCGTTCAGGTTCTCGTAACTGTCCCGCCGCAGGGCCGGGCGGGGGTATTCGGGCAGAGGATGATGCTGCATACTGTCACCGCCTTTTCTGCTCCCATTGTAGCACAGGCCAACCGCCTTGTATAGGCGCAAAAAGCCCCCGCCGCCGGGGGGCCGGGGCAGGGGCCGTGATGCAGTGCTTATGCCAGTTTTGCTTCCAGCCGGGTGCGGATGGCCTGGATGAATTCCTCGCTGTTCACCTGGGTGGGGGTGATCCCCTCCGCCAGGCCGCAGAGGTCTTTGGTCATAATGCCGTCATTGAGGGTCTGCAGGCTGGCGGCTTCCAGCGCCTCTCCAAACCGGACCAGCGCGGGCAGGTTGTCCAGCTCGCCGCGCTTTTTCAGGGCACCGCTCCAGGCAAAAATGGTGGCCATGGGGTTGGTGGAGGTGGCCTCGCCCTTGAGGTACTTGTAATAGTGGCGGGTCACAGTGCCGTGGGCGGCCTCGTACTCATAGTTGCCGTCCGGGCTGACCAGAACGCTGGTCATCATGGCCAGCGAGCCAAAGGCGGTGGAGACCATATCGCTCATCACGTCGCCGTCGTAGTTCTTGCAGGCCCAGACAAAGCCGCCCTCGCTGCGGATGACACGGGCCACGATGTCATCGATCAGGCTGTAGAAATAGGTGATGCCTGCGGCCTCGAACTTTTCCCGGTACTCGGCATCGTACACCTCCTGGAAGATGTCCTTGAAGGTGTGGTCATACTTCTTGGAAATGGTGTCCTTGGCACCGAACCAGAGATCCTGTTTGCTTTCCAGCGCGTAGTTGAAGCAGCTGCGGGCAAAGCTGTAGATGGAGGTGTCCTTGTTGTACTGGCCCTGCAGGACACCGGCACACTCGAAGTTGTAGACCGTGGCGGCCTGCCGGGAGCCGTCGTCGCCGGTGTAGATCAGCTCCGCCCTGCCGGGGCCGGGGATGCGGAACTCGGTGCACTTGTACACGTCGCCGTAGGCGTGGCGGGCAATGGTGATGGGCTTTGTCCAGTTCCTGACCACCGGTTTGATGCTGTCGATCATGATCGGCGCGCGGAACACGGTGCCGTCCAGCACGGCGCGGATGGTGCCGTTGGGGCTTTTCCACATCTGGTGCAGGTGGTATTCCTCCACGCGCTGGGCGTTGGGGGTGATGGTGGCGCACTTGACCGCCACGCCATACTTCTTGTTGGCAAGGGCGGCATCCATGGTCACCTGATCCTGGGTGGCATCCCGGTTGGGCAGGCCCAGATCGTAGTACTCGGTCTTCAGATCCACAAAGGGCAGGATGAGCTCCTCCTTGATGATCTTCCAGAGCACACGGGTCATCTCATCGCCATCCATCTCCACCAGCGGCGTGGTCATCTTGATCTTTTCCATAACAGTTTCCCTTTCCTCTGTTTCAAAAAATACTGTGACCCCCGGCGGCACTGCCAGATGCTCTGCCGGGAGGTTCGGCTTTATTGATACGCGGCCGCCAGCTTTTCCAGCGCGGGCAGGCTGCGCTTTACCTTTTCGGTGTCGATGCAGTAGGCAAGGCGGACATAACCTGTTACACCAAAGGTATCGCTGGGCACCAGCAGCAGGTCAAATTCCCGGGCCCTGCGGCAGAAGGCGTTGGCATCCTCCTCCAGTGCCCTGGGAAAGAGATAGAAGGTGCCGCCGGGCCGCTCCACCTCAAAGCCCAGCTCTTTCAGCTTGTTGTAAAGCAGATCCATATTGGTCTCGTAGACGCTCAGGTCGCTGGTCACATCCAGGCAGCGGCTCACGGCGCGCTGGATGATGCTGGGCGGGCAGTTGTGGCCGGTAAAGCGGGAGATCTGGGCCATCATATCCACCAGCACCTCCTCGCCCTCACAGCCGGGGCGCACGGCCACGTAGCCTAGGCGCTCACCGGGCAGGCTCAGGCTCTTGGAGAAGGAGAAGCAGGTCAGGGTGTGGGGGTAGAACGCCGCCGGGTAGGGCACAGCCCTGCCGTCAAAGGCGATATCCCGGTAGGGCTCGTCGCTGACAAGGAAGATGTTGTGGCCGTAGGCCCTGCTCTTCTCGGTCAGGATCTCCGCCAGCCGGGTCAGGGTGTCGGCAGAGTAGACCACACCGGTGGGGTTGTTGGGGGTGTTGATGAGGACGCAGGTGACCTTCTCGGTCAGCATCTGCTCAAAGGCCTCCAGATTGGGCTGGAAGGCCGGGGCCTGGGGCGGCACCACCCTGAGATGGGCACCGGTGCCCTCCACATAGGGGCCGTACTCCGGGAAGTAGGGTGCAAAGGTCAGCACCTCGTCCCCGGGCCGGGTCACGGCGCGCAGGGCGTGGGCAATGGCACCCGCCGCGCCCGTGGTGGGAAAGATATCCTTCTGCGCATAGGGCAGGCCGAAGGTCCTGTTCAGGTGGGCCGCCACGGCGGTGCGGAACTCCGGGTCGCCCTGGCTGGGGCAGTAGCCATGCAGGGCCACCGGGTCCTCCTGTGCCAGCAGCTCCTGCATGGCGGCGGTGAACCGCTCCGGGCAGGGCACGCTGGGGTTGCCCAGCGAGTAATCAAACACGTTCTCGTAACCGATCTGGGCCGCGCGCTGCTTGCCGTACATAAAGGTCTCGCGGATGACGCTCTTGTGGGCCAGCATCCCGCGGTAAGTTTCGTTCAGCATAAGTTCCTTCCCCTCTAAAACACAAATTTATTTTTCGTGAGCAGCAGACGCATAGCTCTGCTCTACTTTCACCACACAGCTGTATTTCGGGTCCTGCTCATGGACGAACTGGCACATGGCGGCCAGCATCTCGTCCTTGTTCCCGGTATAGCCCGCCGGGAACTCCAGATCGAACAGGACATTCGTATGGGTATCACCCGGCACGATGCGCAGGTCGTGGATCGAAAGGCAGGGGTCGAGCTGGCGGGCCTTTTCCATCAGGCGGGTGCGCAGCACGCCCACCGCCGCATCGGTGGTGACGATGGGGTCATAGTGGATGGTCACCTGCAGGCCGTCCCGCTTTATAAAATCGTTCTCGATGTTGTCGATGACATCGTGGGCCTTGAGCGGGTCGGTCTCTGCCGGGAACTCGATGTGGAGGGATGCGAACTGATGCCCCGGGCCGTAATCGTGCACCATGAGGTCGTGCATCCCCAGCACGCCGGGGTAGCCCATGACCGTCTGCTCAATGTGCTCCACCAGCTCCGGGCTGGGGCTCTCGCCCAGCAGGGGGCTCAGGGTGTCCATGACCAGCCCCCAGCCCGACCAGAGGATGAAGGCTGCCACGGCCACGCCCATGATGCCGTCCAGCCGCGCCCAGCCCGTCAGGCTGCAGACCACGGTGGAGACCAGCACCGCGCCGGTGGTCAGCACGTCATTGCGGCTGTCGGCGGCGGTGGCCATCAGGGTCTCGGAGCCGATGGTGCGGCCGATGGTGCGGTTGAAGCCGCTCATCCAGAGCTTGACGAGGATGGATGCGGCCAGCACACCCACGCTCAGCCAGCTGAACACCACGGGGGTGGGGTGGAACGCCTTGACCACCGATTCCTTGAGCAGGGAAAAGCCGATGCCCAGGATGGTCACGCTGACCACCAGACCGGCCAGATATTCATAGCGGGCGTGGCCGTAGGGATGCTCTGCATCCGGGGCCTTGGCGGCCAGCCGGAAGCCGATGAGGCTGACCACGTTGGACGAAGCGTCCGAGAGGTTGTTCAAAGCATCCGCCATGATGGCGATGGAGCCGAACAGGGTGCCTGCCAGCAGCTTGCCCAGGCAGAGCAGCAGGTTGCAGGCCATGCCCACACCGCTGGCAAGGTTGCCGTAGGCCGTGCGGGTGGCGGGGTTCTGGGTATCATTGGGATGCCGGATGAACCGGCGGATCAGGAATTGCGTCATATCTATCTTTCATCTCCAGAGGTGCGTTCAAAAAATACGACTTAGGTATAGTATAGCACCCAGCTTTACCGTTGTGAAGCGTTCACCCATGAAACTGCGGCTTGTCAGGCGGCAGTTTTGTGAATTTGCTTCTTGTTGCAATCAAAAAAAGAGCTGCCGCGCGCCCCTTTGCCAACACTTTGGTTGGCAGAGAGCGCCGCAGCAGCCCCTTTTACGGTTCCGTCAGGGGAACTCAGACATTCTTGGCAGAGGGCTTGCTCAGATCCACGCCGCGGATGATCTTGCGCACGGGCAGGATGCTCTTGGCGTTCATGGACAGCTCGTCCACACCCATCCGCAGGAAGGTCTCGGTGAGAGCGGTATCCGCGCCCAGCTCACCGCAGATGCCCACCCAGATGCCGTGGCGGTGGCCCGCCTCAATGGTCATCTTGATGGCGCGCAGCACAGCGGGATGGTGCGGGTTGAAGAACGGCTCCAGCTTTGCATTCTGGCGGTCCAGCGCACAGGTGTACTGGGTCAGGTCGTTGGTGCCGATGGAGAAGAAATCGCACTCCTGGGCCAGATCGTCCGCCACCAGAACTGCGGCGGGGGTCTCGATCATGGTGCCCACCTCGATCTTGTCGCTGAACTTCTTGCCCTCGGCGGTCAGCTCTGCCTTGCACTCCTCCAGCACGGCCTTGGCATCCTGCAGCTCCCGCAGACTGGTGATCATGGGGAACATAATGCTCATGTTGCCGTAGGCAGAAGCGCGCAGCAGGGCCCGCAGCTGGGTCTTGAAGAAATCCCTGCGGGTCAGGCAGATGCGGATGGCGCGGTAGCCCAGCGCGGGGTTATCCTCGTGGTCCAGCTTCATGTAGTCCACGGTCTTGTCCGCGCCGATATCACAGGTGCGCACGACCACCTTTTTAGGGGCCAGGCTTTCCAGCACCTGCTTGTAGGCCTCGAACTGGTATTCCTCGGTGGGGTAATCCGTGCAGTTCAGGTAGACGAATTCGGTGCGGAACAGGCCCACGCCGCCCGCGTCGTTCTGCTGGACCGCGCCCACATCGCTCATGCCGCCGATGTTGGCAAAGACCTGCACGGTCTTGCCGTCCAGCGTGGTGTTGGGCTTGCCCTTGAGCTCGGCCAGCAGGGCCAGCTTCTTCTGGTCCTCCTGCTGGCGTTTTTTCAGGCTCTCCAGCAGATCGGGGGTGGGGTCCACATACACGCAGGCGTTGTAGCCGTCCACCACAGCCATCTTGCCGTCCCAATCTTCCTGGATCTCCTTGCACTGGATCAGGGCGGGGATGTTCATGCTGCGGGCCAGGATGGCGGTGTGGCTGTTGGAGCTGCCCTCCCGGGTGATGAAGCCCAGCAGCAGGCTCTTGTCCATCCGCACCGTCTCCGAGGGTGCCAGATCCTCCGCCACCAGAATGCTGGGCTCCGTGCCCTGCAGGGTGGCATTGTCCACGCCCTGCAGGATGTCCAGCATGGCCTGTGCAATGTCGATGACATCGGCGCTGCGGGCCTGTAAATAGGGGTCGTCCATGGCGGCAAACACGGCGGCCTGGTTGTCGCCCGCTTTCTTGACGGCATACTCCGCACACATGTGCTGGCCGTTGATGATCTCCTTGATGGCATCCACAAAGTCATCGTCATCCAGCATCATGGCATGGATGTTGAACACCTCGGCAATGTCCTCGCCTGCCTCGGCCAGTGCCTTTTCATACAGGGCAGTCTGCTGATCAATGGCTTTGGCCCGGGCCTCTTCAAAGCGGGCTTCCTCTGCCGCCGTGTCCGCGACCTGAGCGGTGGAGATCACGGTATCTTTTTTCTTGTAGATCTTCAGTTTGCCGATGGCAATGCCGTTCAGAATGCTTTTACCGGTTCCTACCTGCATCGTTCTCTCTCCTTTGTTGAGAATTTAGTGCGAAAAAGCCCCCGCAGGGTCTCCCGCAAGGGCTTTTGTCCGCAGATTCAAAGATCAGACGTTCTCGGTCAGGAACTTCTGAATGGCCTCGGCAGCGGCGGCCTCATCGTCGCCCTCCACCTTCACGGTCACGGTGTCGCCCTGCTTGACACCCATGCCCATCAGAGCCATCAGTTTGCGCAGGTCGCAGCTCTTGCCGTCCTTTTCCAGGGTAGCGGTGCTGGCAAAGCCCTTGGCCACCTTCACGAGCAGACCGGCCGGACGAGCGTGGATGCCGCATGCATCCTTAACAGTATACTGGAATTCCTTCATGATCATTTTCTCCTTACTTCATCCCGTTTCAGATCCGGACGGTCCTGCCACTCCGGACGCAGCCGATTTTGCTGCGGGATGCTACTATTATTATAAACCCGCTTCGTTATTTTTTCATCATTTCATATTGCTGATTTTTGGCCAAAAATTTTGGTGCTATTGAACAGAAGTTTTACTATCATTTTTCCACCGGATTCATTCCACAGGATACCCCTCGGCATCCAGGGGCAGGTCGGTGTACTGCGCCTCCTCGGGCACCACGGAGTCCGGCTCCCCGCTGGTCTGCTGGCTCTGCCCGGCCGCGCCCAGCTCCTCATCATGGCGCTCTCCCCAGTCGCCGCTGTAATCCTCACCGGACACCTGCTGGGCATCCTGCTGCTCAGCCTGCGCCATTGCGGCCTGGGCATCCTTCAGGCCGATCACCGTGCCCGACGGCTTTTCCAGCAGGTAGGCCCCCACGGCCTTTTTGCGGTAGACCAGCAGCACGCCATAGCGGCTGGTCTCTCCGCTGCTGGCCGCCGGGATCAGGGCGGTCCACTTTTCCACGGTTTTCCCTTTGTAGCGGATAAGATCCATCCCGCTTTGCTGCACCACCCCGTTGAAGGCCGAGAAGCTGTCGTCCCACTTGCGGGGGATCTTGACCTTATCCGCCGTGATGGACGTGCCGTCCACATCCAGCCCGTAGCCCGTGAACCAGGTCTGGATGTCCTGCGCGCTCTCGATCCGGTTCACCCCGGCCGCTGCCGCCACCGTGCGGGTGCTGATGTACCGCCCCAGAAAGGCGCTGAAGATCACCAGCGCACAGCAGAGCGCACCGGCCCCCACCTTTTTCAAGCTCGTCTTGTTCAGCGTTACCACAAACATGCCGTTCCCTCCCACCCGTTTTGTTCTGAAAAGAATATATGGGGCGGGCAGGCAGAATATGTTTGGCAGCGCCAAAAGAGCCCCCGCCGGTCTATTTCCGGCGGAGGCTCTTTCTCATAGCGGTAAGTTCAGGATCACTCGATCAGGCCGTTCAGCAGGGCCAGGCACTTGCGGCTGTGCAGCTTGCGGATGGCCTTGGCCTCGATCTGGCGGACACGTTCACGGGTAACGCCGAAATCGCGGCCGACCTCTTCCAGCGTGCGGGGGCGGCCATCGTCCAGACCGAAGCGCAGACGGATGACCTTCTCCTCACGGGGGGTCAGGCTCTTGAGGGCCTGGTTGATCTGCTGGGCCACCATGGCGCGGTCGGCTGCCTTGCCGGGAGCTTCCGCGTTTTCGTCGGCGACGAAATCGCCCAGCGAGGAATCTTCCTCCTCACCGACGGGGCTTTCCAGGCTGGCCGGCTCCTGCGCCATGCGCTGGATCTCACGGACGCGCTCGACGCTCATATCCATGGCCTTTGCCAGCTCTTCCGGGGTGGGCTCGTGGCCGTTCTGGTAGACCAGCTGGTTGGTGGCCTGCCGCATCCGGTTGATGGTCTCGACCATGTGCACCGGGATGCGGATGGTACGGGCCTGGTCTGCGATGGCGCGGGTGATGGCCTGACGGATCCACCAGGTGGCATAGGTGGAGAAGCGGAAGCCGCGGTCGCAGTCGAACTTTTCAGCGGCCTTGATGAGGCCGATGTTGCCCTCCTGGATCAGGTCGAGGAATGCCAGATTGTGGCCCACGTGCTTCTTGGCGATGGAAACGACCAGACGCAGGTTGGCCTCGCTCAAACGCTGCTTGGCCTTCTCGCCCTCGGGGCCGCCGGCCTGAATCTTCAGCGCCAGCTCGGTTTCTTCCTCGGGGGTCAGCAGCGGCACGCGGCCGATCTCCTTTAAGTAAACTTTGACAGGGTCGTCGATGGTAATGCCGTCAGCGGTCAGGCCGTCCTCGTAATCGTCGGCGCCGTCATCCGGGGCGGCAACGGTGTCGTCCACCTCGACGGGGGTGTCGTCGATGACCTCAATGCCGTTGCTTTCCAGCTCCTCATAGAGCTTTTCCATCGCTTCGACTTCCAGGACGTTGCCGGCTTCTTCCATAGCGTCGCTGATTTCGGTGCTGGTCAGCTTGCCTGCACGGCGGCCGCTGTCGATCAGATTGCGGATGGGGTCTTTCTTTTCTGCCATAAGTAGGTTCTCCTTTTGGTTTTATATTGTTCAACAACGATGTGGGATGGCGTTATTCATCGGGCGTCGGCTGGTGGGCACCCTTGCGCTTGCCGATATCGGCAAAGAAGTTTGCGAACTGGTCAGCGTCCATCTGCTTGACCTTTTCGCTGGCGGGCTTGGCGGTCTGCATACGGTCCAGGTACATATCAATATCCTGTCTTTGCAGGGGCGTACCGTGGTTCTGCGCCTGAGCCAGGGCAATCTGCCCGAAGGCCTTGTCGTCCAGCATCTGCTGCAAGGTCGTCAGGTTCAGCGGCAGCTGCTCGTCCACACAGCGGAAGATGGCGTTCAGCACCGTTTTCATTTCAGGGTCAAGCACCATCTCCATATCCAAGCGGCTGCGCACGTAGGGCACTTCCTCCGGCTTTTGCAGCAGGGCCGCGGCCAGCTGCCGGGCCGCACTGGCCGCGCCCAGGGCAGACTCGCCGCCGCTGGTGTAGGGCACACGGATATCAGCGGCAATGCCCTCTTTGGATAAATCGCGCTGTTCCTTGCGGTAATTGCGGCGCTCGGCGGTGCGCACCGCGCCCTGCATCTGGGATACGATGGCCTGTTTGGAGACGCCGGTCTCGTCGGCAAGCCGCCCGGCGTAGACATCCCGTGCCGTGGGGCTGACGCCGCGTTCGGTCAGGATGTCGATAGCCTCGCGGATGTAGCTCAACCGCCCATCGTCGCTGCGCAGGTCGTACTTGGATTTTGCCTTTTTCAGCTGGAACTCGGTGGGATTGGCCGTGCCGTTCAAGAGCATTTCAAACCGCTCACGGCCATATTTTTTGATGAACTCGTCGGGGTCCTTCGCGCCCTGGTAGCTTAACACGCTGACTTTCATCGGCGTATTGGCCATGATGCCCAGGCTGCGCTCGGTGGCTTTCTGGCCCGCCTCGTCGGAGTCGTAACTCAATACGACCTCGTCGGCGTATTCGCTCAGCAGCTTGGCCTGCTCGGCTGTCAGGGCCGTTCCGCAGGCACAGACCGCCGTGTCGAACCCGGCCTCGTGCATTGAGATAACGTCCATGTAGCCTTCGCAGAGGATGTAGCGCTTGGACTTGGATTTTTTTGCGACGTTCAGCGCAAACAGCGTGCGGGATTTGTGGTAAACCATCGTCTCCGGGCTGTTGATGTACTTGGGCTTAGAATCATCCAGCACGCGGCCGCCAAAGGCGATGATAGCCCCGCGCACATCGATGATGGGTACCATGACGCGGTGGCGGAAGATATCGTAGAGATTGCCCTTGGCGCTGCGCTTGACAAGGCCGGAAGTTTCGAGTTCGCTTTCCGAGAAGCCAAGGTGCTTTAAATAGTGCAGCAGGCCGACGAAATCATCGGGCGCATAGCCCAGGCCGAAGCGGCGGATGGCCGCGTCGGACAGGCCGCGCTTCTCTTTCCAGTAGCGGCGGGC
>OGKG01002920.1_pt1 | contig 16807 bp, 6 predicted proteins | sample 1572201 | NCBI WGS metagenome assembly OGKG01 (sample SAMEA2582146, study PRJEB24529) | metagenome | biome: Human gut stool | place: China | collected 2011 | reverse complement strand
GGGGCGGCGTCCTCGACGCCCCGCCCCTGCGCTGCATTACAAAAATTGACAATACCACCTCAGCACCGGCTCACCAAACAGCATGGCAAGCACGATGCCGGCGCAGAGAAACGGGCCGAAGGCGAAATGGTCTTTTTTATCGGCTTTTTTGGCGGCCAGCAGGTACATACCGTACACGCCGCCGCCCAGGATGCCGAAAAACATCGCCAGCAGGGTATTTTGCCAGCCCAAAAACAGCCCGGCGGCTGCCATCAGCTTGATATCGCCGCCGCCGAACGCACCGTCAATGGCAAGGCAGAGCAAAAACATTGGCACGCTGACGCAGACTGCACCGATGATATGCCCCCGCCACCCGGCGGGGGAGAGCACCGTGCCTGCCACGCCGCAGACCGCCAGCGCGAAATTCAGCCGATCGGGGATGGTCTGCGTCTCGGCATCGATGAGCGCAATGCTTAAAAGAATGCCGCAGACCGCCAGCGCCAGCAACGCTGCCCAGCTCATGCCGAACAGTCCGTCGGGCAGATCAAGGGCCGCGCCGTACTGCCGGGTACACCCCAGCGCCAGCACGCCGCCCAAAACTTCCACCAGCAGATACCGCGCCGGAATAGGTGCGCCGCAGTGGCGGCACCGCCCGCGCAGGAACAGCCAGCTGAACACCGGGACCAGATCCGGCGCGTCCAGCGTGCGGCCGCACCGGGGGCAGATGCTGCGGCCTTTCAGCGGATCCATGTTCCGGGGCAGCCGCCAGGCCACAACATTCATAAAGCTGAACAGCGCCGCGCCCAGCAGAAACCGGATCAGACCCAGCAGGCACTCAAGAAGCAGCATGGCCGACCTCCGCGCTGTATTGCAGCCGATCCTCCGCGCGGAACACGCGGTAGCCCTCGGCGGCGTCGTAGATGGCGTACATACCGTTTTCGCAGTAGAGCAGTTTTTCCACCGTGTAGCCGTTGCCGCCGATCTGCAAAAGCGTCACGGTACCGGGCAGTGCGCCCAGTGTCTCAATGGCATCGGCCACACCGTCGGCAAAGCCGTCAGGGCTGGTCTGGTCGGCATAGGGGCGGCCTGTGGCGTAATACTGGGCCGATACGGCCCCTGCCGCCAGCCGAGCCGCCTTGACCTGGGCCAGCGCCTCCCGGGCACGGGCCTGGTAGCGCAGCTCTGCCGCGCCGGTGACGACCGTATAGATAACCGCCGCCAATGCCAGCGCAACAGCCAGCTTTTCCGAGAAGGCGGCCTTGGCCCACCGTTCCCCGGTTTTGCGCAGCCATGCGCCCAGTCGTGCTGCCAGCATCGTTTCACCCCTGTACTTTATATATAATAACGCACTATTCAGTATACCGTGGAAGGACACTATTTGCAAGAAAATTCGCAAAAATTCCTCATTTTTTGTTGCAAAGTAACGTCAAATGGGCCGAATCCATGCGGATATTGCCGCAAACCACAATATTTAGTGTGATTTTTTTGAAATATCGCACTTCCTTGTTGCGAAAACGTCACAGGCTTAGTATAATAACATCATATATAGTCTGTTATTGTGTCTATCTGTCAGGATTTTTTAGATATACAGGGAGCATCTATGCTGCATCAACGCAAAAACAAAAAGCGCACCGGCGGTTTTACGATGGTAGAGCTTATGGTCGTGCTGGCCATTATGGGCATATTGGCTGCGCTGGTGGGCGGCGGCCTTATCGCCTACACTCGCCTGGCCCGGTTTGAGAAAAACGAGGCCAACGCCCGCACGCTGTTCCAGGCGGCGCAAATCTCGCTGACCCGCATGGATACTGCGGGCGAGCTGGATGCGTTCTGCGCCGATGTCGAGGATCAGGGCAAGGCGGGCACGCACTTTACCGATGATGTTGTCATCACCGATGCCGCCGGGAATGAGGTGCGCCGCCGCACGGCCAGTGAGCTGAACAACGGCATCTACGCGCTGTACTATGATAAGACCGACGGCACGGGCCAGAACGAACTGGTTCGGCGGCTGCTGGACGACTATATCTACGATGCTTCGATGTTTAACGCCGCTATCTGCGTGGAGATCGACCGGGCCAGCGGGCAGGTGTACTCGGTGTTCTATGACACGAACTCCGACAAGCTGCGCTTTGCCGCGGACGGCGTGGCCGACGCAACCGACATCACCGACCGCAGCTACGACCACCGCCGCAATGACAGCTTGGTGGGTTACTACTCGGCCGAGGACCGCGTCAACGTGGTGGAATTGCAGCAGACGAAGCTGAAAGTCAAGAACCCGCGCCTGTCCAACGGCGAGACGCTGACCCTGAGCTGGGGCGGCAACTCCAACCTGGCCGACATGGACACGGTCTACACGGCAGTGGCCTACCGGGCCGAGAAAAACGGCCTGACCGGCTACAAAATTGCCGATGAATCGAAGCCGCTGTTCTCCATCGAGATCAAGCGCCCCAACACCGAACAGCAGGTGCTGGCGGAACTGGAAACCACCGTCTGCACCTACAGCGCCGACGGCACAAGGACCGAGACCAAGCGCACCCTGCGCTATCCGCTGAGCTACAACAAGGGCAACTTTGTCCTGACGCTGGACGCCATGGCCGATGCCTCGCTGCTGCGCACCTGTGAGAAAGATACCAGCACCGCCGACAACGACCTGTACAGCATCACTCGCTTGCTGGCCGAGCCGGAGAATATCATCATCCGTTTGCAGGCTGCCCCGCGGGACGAGTATGCCGACAGCTACACCGCCAGCAAGAGCGAGGACTCCAACGCCGAGAACACGCTGTTTGCCATCGACGGCACCAAAACCGACGCAGAGCTGAAATATTTCCGCCACCTCTACAATGTCCGCTGGGCCAAAAACTGGGGCGATGCGAAAGCTACCTACACCCTGAAAGCCCAGGGCATGGGCGCCAACGGCCTGAACTGGACCGGCGGCGGCGTCACCGTCTACACGGCGGCGGGTGTGGGCAAAAACCCCGAGGCCAAGGTCCCCAGCCAGCCCGACCCGGTGGCCTGGCCCGCCATCCCCGCGCTGGGGGAAAATATCACCCTGCAAAGCGAAACGACTGTGGGCGGCACGGCCCGTGTGCCGATTTTCAACTTGCAGCTGCGCGGCAATTCGGTCGCGGCAGTTGACAAGACGAATGAGAACCCGCTGGACCGCTATGTGGGTCTGGTGGGCGAGAACAACGGCACAATCTCCCACATTACGCTGCGCGACGCCGATGTGCAGGTCAACACCGAAATCAAGACGCTGACCACCGGGCAGAGTGTGCCCGAGGGCGGGATCCGCCTGACGAACACGACCTACTTGGCCGAACTGCCGGAAGGCGACACCGCCCGCCGCGACGGTGTGCGCGCCGTGGGTGCGCTGTGCGGCGTCAACACCGGCACACTGCAGGACTGCACGCTGCTCCACGGCACCAACAACGCCTACAAGGCGCAGGTGCTGGCCACGCTGCATTTTGACGACGATACGACCGAAAAGACCCGCATCCCTGACGCTGCGAACAAATACTACAAGCACGAGCCGCAGGGCATTGGCGGCCTCGTGGGCGTTGCCATACCCAAAAACGATGCAGGCACCAAGCTGGAGAACCTGACCGTGGGCGAGAATGTTACGGTGGCGGGCCTGCTGGTGGACGACGATACCACCGACACCACCGACGAACCCGGCGAAGCAGGGGAAAAGGCCCGCTATACCGCCGCGGCTGCCGACGCGGGCGACACGAAAACGGCCACCCGCTGGCGCAGTGTCGGCGTGGGCGGCGTGTTCGGCACGCTGGATGCAGGCAACCTGAAAACCGACGATAAAACGGTCATTGCCAACGCAGCCAATGTCACCGGCAGCGGCTTTGTGGGCGGCGTTGTGGGCAACCTGTACAGCACCGATACCGCCGCCGACGGCACGATAAAGACAATCGTAAACAGGCTCGCCAGCACCGGCACAGTCAGCGCGGGCGTGAACTATCAGGGCGACAACACTCAAACCAAACACAGCCTGGTGCTGGGCCAGTTCTTCGGCGGCATTGCGGGCTACACCCAGGATGTTGTGCTGACCAACTGCACCAGCACTGCCCGCGGTACGATGACCGAGACCGACCTGCGCAGCCAGGTGGATGCAGGCTACGCCAGCGACGGCACGCTGAACGACAACAGCCCCCTCAAGGGCGATTTCGTCGGCGGCCTTGTGGGCTTTGGCAAAAATATCCTGCTGCAGAACAGCCGCACCGAGAAAGGCTATGTCCTGGGCAGCCGCTTTGTCGGCGGCCTGGCGGGCGGCTTCACCGGCAGCACGCTCCACGCAGACAGCGCCGCCAACACCAGTGATGTGTTCGGCAACCGCTATGTGGGCGGCATCGTGTCGGTCAACGGAAGCGGCAGCATCATCCAGACCGGCACCAACAGCGGCCTCGTTGCGGGCCTGGGCAAAAATGCAGCCTACGTCGGCGGCATCGTAGGTGTCAACGACGCCACCTGGGGCGCGGACGGCGCCGCCCAGGCCGAAGAAGCGCAACTTATCAACTGCACCAACAGTATGTCCGGCGACAATGCCACCGACAGCCGCCGCATCCGCCTTTTGCAGGCATTGAGCACCCACGCGGGCATCACCGAGTATGCCAACTATGTGGGCGGCCTGGTGGGCTATAACGGCACCAAGGGCAGCGTGACCTGGGATCGGTACGGCACCCCGACGCTGGGCGCGATCTTGTACGGCGACACCTTCGTCGGCGGCCTGGCGGGCTACAACGATGTGAACGCTGCCATCACCAACACCAGCGGCAAGCCCCTGACTATCCGCGGCCAGATCGTGGCCGACGGTGACGCCGTGGGCGGCATGATCGGCCTGAACACCGCACCCGTCCTGCCCACCGCCACCGTGGCGGCTACCCGCGTCGAGGGCGTCCACTTTGTCGGCGGCGTCATCGGCGCAAATATGCCGGTGGGCAGCTTCACCGTGCAGGACACCCTCGGCAAGGCGGGCGCACTGACCACCACGGTCACGGCGGGCCGTGTCCGTGCGGACGGCGTGGCGGGCGGCATCATCGGCTACAACCGCCTGCTGGCAGCCCTGCCGCAGAACGTGACCCATGCGGCCATGCTGCCCACCTTCAGCGACGATAATGTGCTGATCGACAGCACGGCCGTTGCCAGCAGCGAAGCGGCGGTCTGCCTTGAAAACTTCACCAATACCTTCAACCTTGAGGCCAACGCCTACGTCGGCGGCATTCTTGGCTATAACGATGCAGCGACGAATCTGACCATCCGCAATGCCGTCAACGGCAGCAGCAGCAACGCGCTGGCTGTCGGCGGTCTGAGCATGGGCACCGACGACACAGCCCACCGGCTGTACCAGGGTGTCAAGCTGCTGAGCCTGAACCAGAACTACGAGTTCGGCGAGACGCGCGGCTACCTGGCGGGCGGCATCCTCGGCTTTGCCGCCAAAAATACCACGCTGGAAAACTGTACGAGCTACGGCAACATTGCCCACGCCTGCGCGGCGGGCGGCCTGAGCGGCTGGAACGACGGCACGATCAGCGGCGGCATGACCTGCGCTTCGCTGGGCAGCCAGCAGGCGGGCTACCTGTACCTGGGCGGCATCGCGGGCGTCAACACCCGCAGCATCGCCAATGCGGCCCCGGATCAGGGCGTTGTGCTGCGCGGCAATCAGGTCATCGGCGGCATCGCGGGCATCAACATGAGCGGCGCGGCGGTCACATATGGCCAGGCCGCTACCCCTGCCGCATCGGTGGTCGCTACCTACTGCGCGGGCGGTGTGGCAGGTGTCAACTGCGGCACCATCACGCTGGGCAGCACTACCCAGGTGAACTTCACCGTTACGGCCACGACCTACGCGGGCGGCATCGCGGGCAGCAACAACGCCCGGGGCAGCACGCGGGGCCTTATCACCGGCGGCGTGCCGATGGCCCAGGTCACGGCTGCGACCTACGCGGGCGGCGCTGCGGGCATCAACTATGCCGATATCAGCAATGTCAACAACCAGGCCCCGGTGCGTGCCAACGATACGCTGGCGGGTGCGGCCATCCGCAATGCGGAAATCACGGCGGGGGCCACCGTCACCGCCGCCAACGGCGCTGCGGGCGGCTTTGTGTCGGAGAACAGCGGCCTGATCGAGAACGGCACGGTCCGCGGCGGTACCATCAACTTTACCGGCGGCACCATCGGCGCGGTGGTGACCTACAACCGCAAGGGCGGCATCATCCGCGGCACGGCGGTGGCGCAGGACGCCAAGGTGCACCTCAACGGCCCGGCCACCATCGTGGGCGGCATTGCGGGCCGCAATGAGCCGGGCGAGGGCACGACCGACGCGGCATGGATTGAAAACGCCGCCGTCAACGCGGGAGCACTGGACTTGAACGGCCTGACCGTCAACGCAAACCTCGTCACCCTGGGCGGCGCAGTGGGCAGCAACGCGGGCAAGGTCAAGGGCACCAACGTCACCCTCAGCGTGACCGAGGGCGACAAACTGGAACGATATCAGAATTTGGGCGGCGTCGCAGGCCAAAACGACGGTACCCTGGATACGTGTACCTATCAGGGTACGCTGGGCCTGGCCAGCGCCAAGGCTGACGGCGATTTTGCCTGGGGTGCGGCCAGCAGGGACGGCAACACCATCGGCGGCATTGCGGGTGTCAACAACGGCACGGTGCAGAGCTGCGCGGTCCCGGCCATCGTATTGCAGGCGCGCGGCTCCAACAACGTAAGCTCTTTGCAGACCGACGCGCAGAAGCTGGACAATGCCACCCACGTGGGCGGCATTGCGGGCCGCAACAACGGCACCATCAGCGCCAGCTATGTGGCGACCGACGCAAACGGCAAGAGCATCATTGCGGCGCGGTACGGCTTTGTGGGCGGCGTGGCAGGTTCCAACAGCGGCAGCATCACAAACAGCGGCAGCCAGCAGGCGCAGGCACTTGTCAGCAAGGTCAACAACGAGTGGCTCCCCCTGAACACCGGCGACGCCAACACAGGCATCAACGCCATGGTGGCCGAACTGACAAAGACGAACGGTACTTACACCGGCTTTAAAGGTGTGGATACCGTGGGCGCTCATGATTACGGCTATGGCAGTGTGTACCTGACCGAGAACAAAACGACCACCTCCGGCGGCTGGTGGGGGACGACGACCACCACCAAGGCGGGCCTGGCTGCCAACGACCTGACCGTCGTGCTGCGCGGCAATAATAATGTGGATAACAATGACAGCCAGCGCGGCAGCGGCTACCTGGGCGGCATCACCGGCTATAACTCGGTGGCGGGTGCAATCACCGACAGCGCTACCGGCCGCTGGTTTGTCTACGGCGATAACATCAGCAAGGCATCCACCATCGGCGGCATTGTCGGCACCAATATTTCCGGCAAAGACCTGACCACGCTGGTCAACTGCGCGGCGGTGCGCCGGTATACACGGCTCAGCTCCGAAAAAAACGATGATAACACGACAAATGAACATACTGGCGCTAAGGCCACGCGCATCGAGGTCCATGTCGGCGGCATCATCGGCCACCAGGGTAACGACCGCGACGACCTGTGGGCGCTGAGCAAGTGCGTCAACTACGGCACGGTCTACAACAGCCGTTCCAACAACATCGGCGGCATCGTCTCCTACTGGACGAACTATGGCGGCACGATCGAGTACAGCTTCAACTTCGGCGACCTGCTGACAAATATGAATGATAATTGGGACAGCTGCGGCACCATGGGCGGTATCGCGGGCTACTTTGATGCGCCTGTCAAGAATACCTCTGCCAATATCCTGCACTGCCAGAACCATGGCTCAATGAAGGGAACGAATAGTAAAAGTGCGAACGATATCGGTGGTATCTTTGGCAAGGTGCAGATGGCAGATAAGACCGACCCCATGACCATCAATGTATACGACTGTGTCAATGGCAGTACGGTTGAAATCAAAGCACAGTCTATGGCGGTTGGTATTTTCGGTTATCTGGGGCCGTGGGATACGCGCGGCTCTACAATCGATAATGTTATCGTCAATATTGACCGCTGCCGCAACTATTGTACGAATATGAACGCCAGCTACAAAGTCGGCATCGTCGGCAGCCGTGGCGGCGGCGGCAGAAGTACGCAGCCTACGACGCTGAACAACTGCTTCTCGCTGGTAGGCGGTAATAACTGGCACCCGCTGGCCTATGACAATTCCGGCGTTGGTGACGTAGAGAACATCAAGGGTTCAAATAACTATTATATTGACGCATATAGTAAGGATGGCAAGAGCGCTTGGAACGCGCAAGCCTGGAATGAACGCTGGTTGGGTCACACAAGTACCAATTTGACAAACTTTATATGGTCTGGTGCAGACAGCCGCTTTACGGAAAGCATGGAAACCAAAAACTGCGGCGGTCGTCGTTTGAACCTGGGCAAAGACACCACAGACGACAGCTATTTTGCCATGCTGGCGGTGCCAAACAATACGAATGATAACACAACGTATGACCTGTCCCGGATTGTCTACAACACGGCTTATATCCATGTAGATGCAGCGGATACATGGAAGCGTACAGTGGAAACAAAAGAGGGCGCTGTGTTGGGCAATATCCTGCTCCGTTTTACCGAGACAAGCGACAGTATCAAGGGCTCACGCGGCCAGAACATCCCCAGCAATGGCGATATTACCGATGAAGTCATCCAAAATTATTATAAGTATGTGTTGGAGGCCAATGAACCGAACCAGATCCCCGAATCCATCACGATCCAGCGCAGTGAGGAGACTAAGGACGGCACCGGTGCAGTGTATGGCCGCTATCTCGTAAGCTGGACTGCCCCCAAGCAGGACGCCGCCCACGGCCCGGCTATGTACTATAAGCTGGAAGTGTACAAGACCGACGCAAGCGGCAATGTGACCGATGCCACCCCCATACACACGGCCATGGTCTACGAGACAAAGTACACCTTCGATAACGACCCGGACCGCGACGCCTGGACCGGCAACTTTGTCGTGCGCATTACCCCCATGAACAGCAAGGGCGGCGGTACATCCCGCGATTCTGCGGTGCAGACCTTCGCCCAGACACTGCCCAAGCCGGAAATTGAAGTACGGCTCAAGCGTACCGGCATGAGCAACATATACTATCAGACAGTGGTGTTGACAAACTATGACGAATATGTCAGAATCGCCAATGACCAGTGGAAAGTTGATTTTAATTATGTGGGCGGCAGCTCCGGCAGCTTTAGCAAAGGCAAGAGCGAGCAGGCCATCACCAACGGCTTGGACAATATCAGAACCCTGACTGCTATTGCTAACCCGAGTACCAGCACAGCGCCGTTCATGCGGTCGGAACAGTTCAGCGAGCGTACCGCCATTGCAGGCCCCTTTACCAATCCGGATAAGAACGATGAGTGGAACACCGGCCTGGCGGCTAAGGGCAGTGTGACCGTCACAAATCCGACTGTTATAGGAACGACGGTCAATGACCTGACGATCAGCCTGAATTTGTCCTATGAACCGTTTGTGCGGGCTGATAACAAGATGCAGGAAGCCCAGCCCATCTACCGCGTCATGCTCGTCGGCAAATACGTCGGCGACAGTGAGACGACGGCCAGCGGCACAAGCCTGGCAGGCCAGTATATCACGCTGGCCGCGCAGCAGACCCGCGTTGGGGCTGCGGCTACCACCGTGACCTTCCGCAATCTGCCGAAGGAAGCCTTCACCAGCGACTACGAGGATTTGAAAATCGTCGCGGCTCCTGTCGAAAGCGGCATCGGCCCCTCGTACAGCCGTTGGGCAGCTACCGAGGAGGAAGTCACGGCGGCGATTGCCCAGCGCGGCACAGAACCGGTCGCCTACTATGACGGTCTGGAAATCGTGCGCAAGGCAGGCGGCGATGGCTACGAGTACGCCCATATGACCGCGCTGTACTTTGTAGGCAAGGCGTACAATACCAACGACAAAGACCAATCCTATAACAATGTCCTTGCCCCCAGGCAGGTCAAGACACTGCCGACCGGCGTAAACACCCTGCAAGCCCCGACGCTGGACAAGCAGCTGACGAAGGAAGAGGTGCGTACCGCCGAAAACAAGCTGTACTACACCTTTAGCTGGACCCAGACCACCGACGGCACGACACTGGATACAACAGTGCAAAAGTACACCATCGAACTGTACGGCGTGCAGGCCGACGGCAAGCAGGAGACCATCCGCCTGGCAAGCGGCGTGGATTTGGCTAAGAAAGTCACGTTTGACAGCACAACGGGCCGCTACACGCTGGAACTCTGCGTGGACGACGACCTGGCCGAGGGCAGCAAGAGCTGGAAGTACAATAACGTCATTCTCCATGTGGCCCGCGTGTCCGGCACGAACGCGCAGATCGGCCTGGCGGACGAGCAGAGCTACGCCGTCAAGACCCGGCTGGATGCCCCCGACGCCCCCGGCGGATTTACCCGCCTGTATGACGAAAACAGCGCCGATGCACTGACATACAGCATCAACTGGCCTGCGGTCGTGGGTGCGGATCATTACACCCTGTATGCCCAGCGCCAGAACGCCGATAACACCTGGGAAACCGTGGAGACCTGGGAGAATATCACAGGCACCCAGACCAAAATCGACATGGAGCAGTACCAGGGCCAGGAACTGCGCTTCTACGTTATTGCCAACCGTGCGGCGGGCGACACCACCGGCTTTGACAGCCCGGACGGCGCACTCTGCGACCCGCAGGCTGTGAAGTCCCGCGTGGCGGCCCCGACGGTGAGCAGCGCGGCCTTTGCCCCGGCTGCGCCCAGCCAGGCGGAGTTCCTGAATGGCGAAACGCTGCAAATGACGGTCAGCGGCAACACGGCCAGCAGCTACTTCTTTACCGGCTATCTGTTTAAAAATGTGGATGACTATAAGACGATTGCCGAGTTGGCTAATGACTGGCAAACTACCGCTGGCTTGGGCAAGGAGAAGGCAGACAAGCTGGCTGCATTGCAGACTGCGCTGGATACCATGCTTAAAAACGGTGACGCCATCTGCATCATCCCCGAAAGTGACCGGCAGAGCGGCGGCGGCACGCCCGCCGACGGCAGCGGTTACAGCGCGGCCTACAACCTGAGTAACGGCTTTACCATGAAGCCCGAGTATTCCCGCTACTACCTGCTGCCCGCCCTGCGCACTATGGCAGAGACCAGCAGCGGCATGGAATCCTCCAACTGGTACTACTATGTGGGCGACTATACGGGCAAGCCGGAGAATATGCAGCTGCCCGCCATCAAGTTGGACGCCCCGGCGGCAAAGCTGGATAATGTGACCGTGACCCATGCGGCCCAGCTGTACGATAGCGGCAGCTACGAGCGCCCCATGGGCGACCCCATCAGCCTGGATATCACCCATTTTGCCGTGCAGTGGAAAGCGGCCAACCGCTATCCGTCCATCGGCGAGCTTGCCGACGGCATGGTCAGAAACCTGACTGACCACTACAAGTTCACCGTGACGGCAAAAGACGGCGGCGAAACCTACACAATCGAAATGTGGACCTATGACGCTGACAGCGAGGAAAAGAAGGACGATGGCACGCCGGAGCACCTGCGCGGCGAAATCAAGGCGGTAAAGAAAACCGTCACGATTGACGGCAGCAACTACGAAAAATACCTTGACCCGCAAATCGAAAAGGACGCCGACGGCAATGTGACCCGCACCTGGTACGATTTGAGCCTGACGCCTGCGACGCAGGACGACGGAAGCCGCGATACCAACAACTGGGTCAGCCAGCCGGTAAGCCTGCGCGGACGCATCACACAGAAAGATAGTGACGCACAGCCTTATTATGAGGTCGCGGACGCCATTGCCACACTGCAAGTCGTGGACGACGACGGCGAACCCGCCTACCGTGTGACACTGCCGGATATGCAGGATATCCTCACGACTGGTGACAAACTGCATAGCTTTACGGACAGCATTCTGGTTGAGACACTTGTACATTCCAGTGGTGACGACAAGACCGTGGGCACGCCAGACGCCGAAGCTGTAAAAATCGGCGACGAGACCCAGACCGTCGAGCTGATTGCAGAAGAGCCGACGCCCGACGAAAACACCGAAACCACACAACCGACCGAAACGCCCGCAGAGCCGCAAAACGCGCCCCAGCCCGTGGAACTGACCGACAAGGCCGGGTAAACTACAACAAAGGAGGTGGCATCATGCGCCGAAAAGCACGCGATATCCTGCGGGACCAGCAGGGCCTTTCGATGATTCTGGTGCTCTGCATCGGTGCCTTGTTTGTGGCCCTGTCTGCGGCACTGGTGTACGCGGCGTCCGTGTTGACAGCCAACGCTAACCGCCAGCTTTTGGAGCAGGAGGCCTACCAGCTGGCCACGAGCTTTTCCAACGTGCTGGAAGGGGAACTGAACACCCCCACAAGCTCCTTCGCCGCGTTCGTGAATGACAGCTTCATGACCTCCACGGCCTACGGCGGCGATATCTACGGCAGCCCCTCGCAGCCCTACTCCTACACATGGAAAGCGGCCGATGCCGACACGGGCGGTGCGGAGGAAATCACCGTCACGCTGCGCCGCCGCCCGGGCGAGGACGCTGAAAAGCTGAACCTGAGCGGCGTGGGCCAGTCCGTCAGCACCAAAAGCGGCTGGCGCGACCAACTGACCAGCTGGCAGAGCAACGACTACCTGCTGACCGATCTGCAGCTGGACGTGACCGTGACCGCCACCAAGGCGGGGGAGAGCTTCGCCTATACCGTGACCTATGACCGGCAGATACACTACCCGGTGTCTGGCTACACATTTGACGATAGTACGACGGTTTACACATGGGGCAAGGGCACAAGCACCTTTGCTAGCCCCGGTTTGCCGAGTATCGATATTAAACCGGAGGACGCAGAGCGAATCATCGTGCCCCACTTTGACACCACCAACCCGGATAAGTCCACCATCCACTACACCCGCGGTGCCCGCCAGAGCACCAGCACAGCACAGGAGTGAGCCGCCATGAAACACAAATTGCAAAATCAGCGCGGCGAGACGATTGTCGAGGTCATCGTCTCCTTTATGCTGCTGTTGATGTTCACGGCCATGTTTGTGGTGTCGCTGCGGTACGCCCGGGCTATGTCCCAAAAGGCCGAGACGCTGCGGGAGACAGCCTACGCTTTCTGCGCCGGGCTGTACCCGCAGGAAAAACAGGCCCCCGCTTGGCAGACCGAAAAAACCGGGCAGAGCTTTACCTTCAGCGCGGGCGCGGGGGCCGGGGCGTTCACCGTGGACGGTGTGGAACTGGACCAGGTGGAGACCCAAGCCGAAGTGAGCGAGAACGGCGGCACGCCCACCACCGAGACGCACACCTTCCACCGTTACGCCAAGGAGGCAGGGGAGGCAACGCCATGAAGCAGCTGCAAAACAAGCGCGGCACCACGCTGGTGGAGCTGATCGTCTGCATGGTGCTGCTGTCCATCCTGACGCTGGCGGCGGTCACGCTGATACGCCCCAGCGCCCAGGCCTACCGGGATATCCAGCAGCAGACCCGCGCCCAGAATCTGGCCGATGCCCTCATCGAGACGATACGCGGCGAGGTGCTGGACGCCAACGGCTATATCCGCTTTACAAACGGCGCGACGGACAGCGCAAATCTGGACAGCGTGTTCGACGCGCAGGCCAGTTACAGCGACGGCACGGCGCTGGAATTCAGCGTCTACCCGAACCATGTGGAGCTGATCGACAAGGACCTTGTACCCGCACTGAAAAACAGCAAGGGCATGGACTTGTTGACCCAGGCCCAGGCCGACGAGCTGAAAGATTACCTGCATATGCGGTTTTACCAGCAGGAGCAGAGTGATTTCGCCCCCCTGCACGAGAAGGACGGCGAGAAGATCGCCTACGCCTACACCACCGCCTACCCGAAGGAATCCTACATGGGGCTGTACATCAGCGACCTGCACTTTTACGCTCGCAGCTGGGCGCAGGAGAACGACACCGACACCCCGCGCATCACGGCGATGACGGTTGTCATTACGGTAGCCAAGCGGGACAGCAGCGGCAATGATGTCCCCCTGTGTACCCAAAAGGCCATTGTGCCGCTGCCCGGCGAACCGGTGATTTTGTACGCGCCCGGCACCTGGAACGGGAAGGCATCCTCAGAACGATAAGAGATTTTTTGCCATATTATAACAAAATGTGACAAACCACTGGACAAATGCCGGACGGCTTGTTATACTATGAAACATAAAGACGTGCGGCAGGTCACTGCCAAAATAAAGAGGGGTACAGGATGGCAACCATTGAAATCAGAATGTTGGGCGATTTTGAGATTCGCGTCAACGGAAAACCGGTATTGGCGGCGCTGGGGCAGTCGCGCAAGGCTACCGCGCTGGTGCAGTATCTGGTGCTGCAGCGGGGTGAGCGCGTACCCCATAAAGTCCTCACCGATACGCTGTGGGCGGGGGAACGGTCCAGCAACCCGGATATGGCGCTGCGTGCCATCCTGCACCGTTTCCGCAATATGATCGAGGCCGAGGGCCTGGACGAGCTGCGGAACTGCATCCTGACCAGCCGCGGCTGCTACCAGTGGAACCCCCACCTGGACTGCACCGTGGATGTGTTCCGAGTCGGCGACCTGTCCGAGCAGGCCCGCCGCGAGGAGGACCCCGAAAAACGCGCTAAGCTGTATGAGCAGATTGTTGATCTGTACCGCGGCCGCCTGCTGCCCCAGTCTGCGTCCGAGCAGTGGGTCGAGGGCGTCAGCGTGCGGCTGCATGGCCAGTATCGCACCGCCATGTTGAGCCTGCTGGAGCTCTGCAAAAAGTGGGGCGAAAGCACCCGCATTATCTCGCTGTGCAACCACGCCCTGGAACTGGACCCCTACGAGGAGCGCCTGTATCTGGAAGAAATCGTCGCGCTGGAAGCCCTGGGCCGCCATAACGAAGCCCAGAAACTGGCCCGCCGCGGTACTGCCATGGGCTGCCTGCACCATGCCATTGAGCCGGGCCGCGCCGGTTCAGCCTACCGCCAGATGCGCCAGGCTGACCGCAATATGGAAGGCGAGGTCGCCAAGCTGGTGGCTGCTCTGCCCGACACCGAGAACATCGGGGCCTGCATCTGCGATTTCGAGACGTTCAAAGAAGCCTACCGCGTGCAGCGCGGCGTGCAGGCCCGCTACGGCCTGCCGGTGTTCCTGGCAATCATGACGGTGGCCCCCGGCCAGGATGCCGAACCCGACGAGACCTCTACGATGGTGGATCAGCTGGGCGAGCTCATCCACACGAGCCTGCGCCAGTGCGATGTGGCTGCCCGCTATACCGAGACGCAGTATGTCATCATGCTGTGCGGCAGTGCCGCCGAGACCGGGTCCAGCCCGCTGGAACGCATCAAGGCGTCGTTCTACCGCGTGCCCGCCCATGGCCGTTACCTGCTCAGCTACAGCCTGTACGTGCCCGAAGTCAAGCCCGACGGCGGCCGTGCCCGCCGCAAGCGCAGCAAAAAACAGTAAAATATTTCCGCCCAGCCGCAAAAAAGTTTCGCGGCTGGGCGGCTTTTTTTGATGATCTACACTTTCCACAATCTTTTGCCTAAAATTTTTTACAAAAAATCCGAAAAAACTGTTTAAATTTCCATGATAATGTGGTAAAGTAGTATCAAACAGGCGGGAGTGTTCAAAAATCGCTCCGCCGCAAAGAATATCTACGCCGCAGGGCAGTTGGAAATGCCCCGGCGCGAAAAGAGGTTTGACGATCCATGGGCTACGCAAGCAAAGACATCCGCAACATTCTGGTGGCCGGCCACGCCGGCTGCGGCAAAACGACGCTGACCGAGGCTCTGCTGTACATGAGCGGCGCGACCGAGCGTATGGGCCGCGTCGAGGACGGCACCACCGCCAGCGACTTTGATCCCGAGGAGATCCGCCGCAAGGCATCGCTGAATTCCAGCGTCGTGCCGGTTGAGTTCGAGGGTGTCAAGTACAACCTGATCGACGCACCGGGTCTGTTTGACTTTGAGACCGGCGCTGCCGAGGGCATCATGGCTGCCGAGAGCGTGCTGATTTGTGTTTCCGGCCGTTCCGGTGTCACCGTCGGTGCCGAGAAAGCCTACCAGATGGCGCTGAAAAACAACAAGGCGCGGATGATTTTTGTCACCAAGACCGACTTGGAGAACGCCGACTACTTCAAGATTCTGGAGCAGATGAAAATTAAGTTCGGCCCCAGTGTTTGCCCCTGCGTTGTGCCGGTCCGTCTGGACGACGGCCCGGTCGCCTCTATCAACCTGTTCAGCCAGAAGGCATTCAAGTACGAGGGCGGCAAGCAGATTCAGATCGACGTGCCTGATATCGGCCACCGCTTTGAGGGCCTGATCCAGGCCATGAGCGAGGCCATCGCCGAAACCGACGAGGCCCTGATGGAGAAATTCTTCGAGGGCGAGGCCTTCACCACCGAGGAAATCGTCCAGGGTATGGCCGCAGGCGTGCGCAGCGGACAAATTACCCCTGTGTTCTGCGGCTCTGCCGTCAACGGCCAGGCACTGGATATGCTGATTTATAACATGAACGTGCTGCTGCCCGGCGCGGATACCGCCTCCGCTGTGGGTGAGGCAAACGGCGAACCGGTGGAGATCACCGCCGACCCCGCTGCCCCGCTGTGCGCCTACGTGTTCAAGACTGTGGCGGATCCCTTCGTCGGCAAGCTGAGCTTTATCAAGGTTCTGTCCGGCAAGCTGACCGCCACCAGCAACGCCATCAACGCCCGCACCGGCCAGCCGGAGCGCCTGGGCAAGACACTGACTGTCTGCGGCAAAAAGCAGACCGACACCCCCGAGATCGCTGCCGGTGACATCGGCGCGGTCGCCAAGCTGGCTACCGCCAAGACCGGCGATACCCTCT
>OGKG01002912.1_pt1 | contig 16832 bp, 17 predicted proteins | sample 1572201 | NCBI WGS metagenome assembly OGKG01 (sample SAMEA2582146, study PRJEB24529) | metagenome | biome: Human gut stool | place: China | collected 2011 | reverse complement strand
TTTCCCAGTGTTTTCAATGGTTTCCGAGCTTTTTTGCGCCGTTCAGTAGGCACTATATACATCACATATTTAGTGCAAAAAATTTAACTCTTCTTGCAATCGTGGTAAGCAGTACCAATAGCATCTGCTACCACCAAAGCATCTGCTACCTGCTGCGGTATAATCTCCCGATCCAGATGATAGATTGTAGAACCAGTGCGGCAAGCCTTTTCTGCGCAAGCAACGATTTCTTCCTGCCGCGGTTCATATCCCATATCCGCAAAGCAGATAGGGAGTCCCACAGATTCACAGAAAGCAAGAACCGTCTCCAATTCACTCTTTGCCGCATTTTCCAGCACCAGTTGGGTTACGGTGCAGAATGCAACCAACTCGCCGTGTAGAGCGCGGTGCAGCGCCGGAATGGCAGTGAATCCCTTCTGAATGCCATGAGCCGCTGCCAGGCCACCACTCTCAAAGCCAATGCTTGACAGATATGTGTTCACCTCAATGATGTTCTCCAAGGCCGGGGTGCAGACCCCCTGCTCTACAGCCTGTTTCGCGGCAAGGCCATTTTCCTGTAAATATTTCCAGCACATAGCAGCCAGTCCGGTTCCCGCCAAAGAAGGGCGTCCTCCCACCTGATTATTGCTCTGAGAACGGAGGCAGGCTCTTGCTTCAAACCATGTGGCCATGGCATCTCCCATACCTGCCACTAAGAAGCGAGCGGGAGACTGGGCAATAATCCGGGTATCCACCATCACGATATTGGGGCAGGCATTTAAATACAGATAAGCATCAAACACCCCTTGATCGTCATAGAGAACGCTAAGCGAGGAACAAGGCGAATCCGAGGAGCAGACTGTGGGAACGATTACCATGGGCAGACCCGCCTCGTGCGCAGTCCCTTTAGCGGTATCCAAGATCTTGCCGCCGCCAACCCCCATCACTGCCGTAAGGTTCCGGTCTCTGCACTGCTGAGCATACTGCTGTATCTTTACTCTGGTACACTCACCGGAAAAGAGGACGAATTCCAATTCCAGGCCACACTTGGCAGCACTGACTTTTAGCATCTCTCCGATTCGTGCCATGCCGTTGGCACTGACAATCACCAATAGTCTTTGCCCCATGCCTTGCATGTAATCTCCAAAATGGCTAAGAATCCCCTCGCCCTGAATATACTTGCTGGGGCTTTTTAAAATTTTCACCATATGATCTATCTCCTCCATCAAATTTGACAGAACAGCCAAAGGCCACCCCTCTGACCGCTCTAGCCCACGTTTTTACTTATTATACAGGAGCGGCCCTTCTCGTCATGGTCGGCGTCATACTGGATGGTATTGTGAGATGGCTTACAAGAGGTCTAAATGTGAAAATGTAGCGTTTCCAGTGCAAACTGCGCGAATGTAGTCGCAGCAATGGGCAGTTTTTTCAGAAGTGATGAGCCATTCGCCGTCCACGTTTTCCACATGGAAAGAACTCATGTTTATAGCCTTCCCCTTCTCCATTGCCAAACCTGATGGAGGCCCGTATATACTGGGGCCCTTGTTGGTGCCGGTGAAATAATATCGCATCCACACTTTATAGCCACTCTCACCATTGGGAACAGCAAAAATATCTGCCACTTCCATCTGCAAATTAGGGAAGGCCGCACACAGTTGCATGACATCCCGTTCTACAGCAGGGATCCCCTTAAGGATAAAACCATGCTCACGGCCCAGTTCGATACCATCATCATAAATGTCATAGATACATCCGAACATCTTATAGTTGTATATGAATTCCCAGAAGCCCTTCAGATAAGCACATAAGGAGTCGGCATCAGTCACCTTGATTGCACGCAGAGCCTTTTCATGTGCGTGCAGAGCATCCGCACGCTTGAAACATTCCATATTCATTTCTGAACCTCCTCCCGAATTTCCTCTACAGCAGCCTCTGGCATTTTGAACCCTTCATTCTTCTGCGAAATAGGAGAAAGCCCCAGATCCTCCAACTTCTCCAGAATTGATTTATAGTAAGGACGGGAATTGTCCAGGCGACGGCGGTTGATTTCATTGCCATAGCAAAGCCATTCATCCGTAACAACCCAGCGGCCCTCGATTTTATTGACATAGCACTGACAGAAGTTCCACTGATCGCCGGCATTAAAATCAATGCCAGTACCTACACCTTTCATGCTAGGGGCCCCTTTGGGATAGGAACCGCTCTTAGTTGTAACTTGACCAAAGCAATACCCATGCTCTGGATTACCCACGCAATAAATTTCATAAAAATCACTGCTACAGTTTGGATAAGTAGCAAAAGAGGGAATAGTATGGATCTCGGTGACATCCACGCCGCCCTTCATCCGAGTGGCTCCTTCTTGATTGACCTTGGTTTCATCGTAGTAGTAATCATAAACAAGACCAGCCTGATGAAATTCCCAAATTAGCTTAGTGTAGACCTCAAATTGCTTGGCTACTTCCTCAGGAGTTTCAAACTTACAATTGTAATAATACTCCTCCAAAGCATGCCGTTTAGCCAGAACTTCTTTACGCCCCATAGCTTCCTCCTACAATAATAAATTTTAGTTGAGAGCACAGTATCCAGCTTAGATTCCTTTCTATCTCATTCCTACGCTACTATAGGATTATCTTATCAATTACTTAGTGGTTACTCTGGAACATTAAATATCTCAATAACGAAAATAACCCCGCCAATGCTGGCAGGGTTATTTTGTGCGCTGTCGGGTTTGACAGTTACCAATCAAACAGTATAACCCATCAGTCTAGGTAAAAACAGGACCAACTCTGGGATATAGGTAATTAGTAGCAATGCAAGAATAGCTGTGCCAATCCAGGGCCAAATATCTTTAGCCAATTTGTTCAGCGGCACACCGCCAATAGCGGATGCCATGAAAAGGTTTGCGCCCAAAGGAGGCGTTACAAAACCAATAGCTAGGTTCACTATGGTAATAATGCCAAAGTGAATAGGGCTAACACCAACAGCAGTCATAATCGGTAGTAAGATGGGAACCGTTAAAATAATTGCCGCATTGGTTTCCATAAAGGTACCCATGATAAGATATACTACATTGATAATCATCAATAGCAAAATTTTGTTGTTAGTAATGGCCAAAATCAGTTCAGCGACCTTGGCAGGAATTTGCTCGATGGAGAGAATACTGCCGAAACCCGAAGACATAGAGATGATGAACATAACTGGTGCCGCAATGGTCATAGCATGCATAGCCAGATAAGGCAAAATCTTAAAGGAAACTTCTTTATAGATGAAAATGGATACAATGACGCCCACCAAGCAACCTAAAGCAGCAGATTCCGTAGGAGTGGCATAACCACCATAAATAGAGCCAAGAATAATAACAGGCACCAACAGTGCGGGGATGGCATCCCAGATAATTGTCAAAGTTTCTTTTGCTGTACGCTTGACCTTTTTTTCAGGAACATAACCGCACTTCTTTGAAGAGAAATAGCAGTATACAATCAAAGCACACCCAAAAATGATACCAGCAGGGATGCCAGCAGTAAACATGGAAGTCAGTGACACACCTGCAGTAGTTGCATACACAACCATGCAAACGCTGGGTGGAATCATGGTACCAATAGCACCGCCGATAGCCACCATGCAAGTGCTATAAGACCGATCATAATGAGCTTTCACCATCTCGGGAATCATAATCATGCCAATAGCAGACACAGTTGCGGAGCCAGTACCGGAAATAGCGGCAAAAATCATGCAGGCAATAATAGCCACTATACCAAGTCCACCTGTAATGTTATCGAAAAACAATCTCGCAACTTTGACCAGTCGGTTAGAGATGCCGCCCTTGGCCATGATATCACCAGCAAAAGTAAACAGCGGACATGCAACCAGTAGATAAGAGTTAAAACCATTTGATGCTACTTTAGTAAACGCAGTCAAAGAAATAGTATGGAACACCTCTGCGTTAAACAGAGACGTAGCGCCTAAAGCCACCGCGATTGGAGCCCCTATGATGAATAGCACTACAAAAATTAACACCAATGCAACAATCATGCCTTCTTCCCCTCCTTTTTCGCCTTTCGCTGCTCACAAAGCTCCTCATATTCCTTATAAGCTGCATCAGGGATAGACTGGCGAGTTTCCTCTCGAATCTCATCGTCAAAACAATAGGTATCCAAACCTCCTGTCAGTACACAATTGGGATTGACAAAGATGGGCATAGAACATCTAAAATGTCGGAATTTCCAAACCAAGGTTTGGATGCAACGAACCACACCAAGGCCATAACCAATGGGGCCCGCAATATACATCCAATTCTGGCTGATATTGATACTCTCAGCTCGACTGTGCTTAACATAAATTCGGATAGCGTTCTGGACCGTACCATAAAAGAAGTAGCAAAATAATACTAGCATAATCAACTGGGTAAATATCATCAGCGCTTTTTGCACATTTTCCGGCATTTTGCTCCTGATGGCATCAATTTCAATGTGAATGCTGTTTTTTGTGGCATAACCTAAACCAATATAGCAAACCCAAACATAGCAAAATTTGCAGATTTCTTCGCCCCAAGCAGTACCAGCGCCAAGAATATTGCGCAAGAAAATCTGCATAAGGATGATACCGAGCATGATAAAAAAGAAAATCATGCCGAAGCAGGCTTCAAAGTTAATATCAAACCAGCGAATCAATTTTTTCATACTTTCCTCACTCCCTTGGAGTTTGCGGACCGGAGCACTCCGGCCCGCATTTTGTCACTTAACTTTACAAGTCCAACTTCTTAACTTTATTAAGCTCTAGCAGCTTCTACGTAACCCTGAACCTTGTCATAGATTTCTTGACCACAAACCTTAACAATCTCAGCCTTAGTTGCGGGAATCATCTTTTCAGCCATCTCAGCCTTAACACTATCATCCAAATAGGTGATGGTCAAACCATATTCGTTAGTGAACTTGTCTTCAAGATTCTTCAAATCTGCCTGATAAGCCTCTTTTTGCCACTGATAAGCATCCTGCATAACTTCATCAATCATAGCCCGGTCAGCGTCAGACAAACCATTGTACCACGCCAAGTCAGCCAACACCTGATCACAAGTAAAGACATGGTCAGTCATAGTGATGTACTTCTGAACCTCATAGAAAGAAAAATCGTTGATGGTGGACAAAGCAGCTTCCTGACCATCCAGAAGGCCCTGTTGCATGGATACAAATAACTCGTTCCAGTCTGTGGAAGTGGGAGTTGCTCCGATAGCCTGCCATGCAGCAATCTGGATAGTAGAATAACCACGCAGAGTCAAGCCCTTCATATCAGCAATAGTCTTGACTTCTTTCTTGCTATTAGACAGTTCACGGAAGCCTAAGCCGAAAGTCGCCAAGCCTTGCAGGCCAACCTTTTGATAGGCATCATTCAGATACTTGCCACCCTCTCCTTCGATAAAGCGATGAGCGTGATCCAAATCGTCAAACATATAGTACTGATCCAGAGTAGCCAGTTCAACAACCTGAGTCTCCATCGCCACAGGGTTCATGGTCATCATCTGGACATCGCCCTCTTCCATCATATCCATAACGGCATCAGTGCTACCCAAAACACCATTATAGTATACGCTGACCTCATAACGCCCTTCAGATTTAGCTTCCAAATCATCCGCAAATTTTTGAAGTGCCTGACCAGAGATAGATGCCTCGGTCAAAACAGTGGAAATCTTCAGTTCGGTGGTTTCACCAGCGGAATCAGAGTCACTACCAGACTTGCTGCTGCAAGCGCTCATGGTCAGGACCATTGCCAGAGACAGGACCAGGCTCAGAATCTTCTTAACATTCTTTTTCATTCTTTCTTTGTTCCTTTCTTCCTTGTAATTTGGTTCTTTTCTCGCTCTTGCCGCTAAAGGATGGGGACTTGCCTATGTCAATGTTTTTCCCTTGTCAGGGAAAAACAGATGGCCTCTATCCAAGCACTCTGCGGTATGCACCATTGCTTCGGATACTGGCTTCTTTAGCCACGCGCCACTTTCCGTCTATCTTCTGGATCCAGCACTCACACATCTCAAGATCCTCACGGTCTTCATATCCATTGCCACTTCCTGGACCGTCAGGGCCAATTCCATCTGTGGAGGAAGCATCGTTCCAGACCACCTGACCAAAACGGAATCCGTTTTCCGGATCACCCACGCAGTGAATCTCTTCAAACACTACGTTCAGATCTGGGGTACGGGCTAGTGCACGGAGTGTATCCAGTACTACATGTTCAGAGCCTTCCAGATTGTCGCCACCATCGCGTTCTTCCTGCAACCCGTCATAATAGAAATCATACACGCGCCCCACTTGTTTGTGCTTCCAAATCAGCATCGTGTAAGCTTCAAATAAATCCGCGATGTCTTGAGGCTTTTCGTACTTGCAGTTAAGAACCACATCTTCATACAGCTTGCGCTCAGCCAAAATTTCATCGGTGGTCATCTCGGTGAGTTTTTTGCGCTTAATCTCTCTGAGATTCATGCCTCTTCCTCCTTTGCAGCGGAATCACAAGCATCCACTTCCGTATTCAAGCAGGTAGCACGAATCTCATCAATGCTGTACATGACAAACTCTTTGACAATCTGCCATCTGCCACTAATCTGCTTAACGGTCGCCATACTCATAACAATGCACGCATCACTATTTAAGGGCTTATTACTGGCCGGACCATAGACGCTGTACGTTTTATTAGTACCAGACATTATGAAATAACGCCACAGTTTATAGCCGTCCTCATACTTTACAGCAAAAGTGTCTCGCATGGTGACTGTCATATCAGGGAAGGCAGAAGTTAACTTTAGAGTATCCTTCATCATAGCATGAGCGCCATCCAAATAGGTTCCGTTCTCGCGATAAATTTCTGCATGATCGGCGTAGATATCATAGATGCTGCCAATCCACTTGTGATCAAAGATTAGGTGAGTATACAATTCAAAATAATTTGCAATGGAGGCTTCATCCTTGACCTCTAAATCCTTGATGGATGCATCTATGTCCATCATATCATTGTACAGCTTGTCTGCTTTATACATGGAACACAGCTCCTTACTGTTCATTTTTGGCAATAGTCGGGCGATCATTGCGTGTCATACACATTGCAATCAGTACCGCCAGAACACCGCCCGTTAACTTGGTAGTTACTAACGCAAGTATCATATCAGGCTCCACACTTGCTGTAAAACCCAAGTGATCACCCAGCACTGCGCTGGCTGTGGTCACCCATGCCGTGTTGATGATAATTCCTCTGCGGTCCATATCTTTAGTCATTACAAAAACAGAAACGGAATTGGCCAACGAGAAAATCATCGCACTGGTGCTGGTAAAATCCAATCCCAAGTGGTTCCCCAGCCAGCCCAGAGGTCGACGCAGTACTTTCATGACAATTATCAACAGTGGAAAAGTACCCGCCAACACAATTGCAATTTCAGCTACGATATCCATAGCGGTCTCCACTGGACTCATGCCCGGCAGAGCCGCTATGCCGGTGATAGCCTCGAATGCGCCACAGGCTAGGCCTACTACGCTCAAAACTCCAACCAATTTACCGAAAGCCATGCAACCTTTAGTTATTTTAACGGGAATCCGCCACATCCCGAGTGCCAGTAATAACGAAATCACCATCACCGGTGCTATGTTTTTCAGAACCAGCATTACAGGAAATCCAGCAGCCAGCCCGCCGCAGATACCACCAAAGGGAATTGCAATTAACCCCACTAAGAGCCCTTGAATGAAGTATGGCTGCTTTTCCTTCTCCACAATACCTAATGCTACTGGGATGTTAAATACCAAAGACGCACCTAATGTAGATGCCACTAGTACACCTGCCAACTGCCCTGCTCGAGGGTCATCGGCCAACTGCATCGCCAACTGATACCCCCCCATATCATTGGCCAACAAAGCTCCAAATATGGCGGGATCCACATTCAGTAATCTACACAATGGTGTGACAGTAGTACTAATCCCCCTTTGTAGCAAAGGCGTCAGGCAGGTAATACCAGCCATACCCAGTGCCAACGGCCCCATCATCTCAATACCCTTGTCAAACTCTTTGCCGAGGCCAAACCGGTTTCCAAAGATTTTATCTAATCCGCCAGCTAATGCCCCAAAAGCGATAGCCCACAGCACAATCTGATTAAAAGACATCTCTGTTATTTATGTTCCACTCGCCGGAGCATCAAAGGATGCCCCTGAAAGTCAACGGGCACATTTTCTTATTTCTTGTTATACAGGGGGCGGCCCTTTTCATCATGGTCGGCATCGTACTGGATATACTGGCCGCCGTTAAAACCGTTGAAGCCCAGAGGATTGCGGAAGCCCAGGGGATTCTTGCCAACGGGATGGCGCTCCATCAGTTCGTTGATCATTTTGGTGTAGCCCTCAACAACCCGCTCCACCAGAGCGTCGCCTTTCTCCTTGGTGGCCTTGGTGGGGTTGCCGATGACGCCGTGATCCAGGTCGTCCTTCTCCAGCAGAGCCCAGGTGCCGAAGCCGCCGTAGCACTGCCACTCGTGAGAAGCCTCACCGGGAGCCATCTTCCACTGAGCGCCCATCAGGGGAGTGCCGCCGCCGTCGATGGCCAGCTCCTGGTGCATCAGCTCGGGATACAGGGACAGACCCATGGAGGACTCAGCCTCGTCGGCGTGCCACATGAAGTCCTCCAGGATGTGCTTGTTGTCACGCAGGAAGTCATACCAGGTGGAGGCGATGCAGAAGTAGCCCTCCATGCCCAGCTTGTGGACCACAGGCAGAATGGAACTGTCGGCGCCATGGGCCACCAGCAGGATGAACTTGTTGTAACCAACATTGGAGGCGCTGGCCACGATGTCATGGATCAGAGCCATGTTGGTCTCATAGTTCAGTGTAATGGTGGCAGGCATACCCATGTGCATGTAGGGATGGCCCCCGTACATAGGGCAGGGCAGGACGGTGGCACCGGTGCGCTCAGCCACCTTCTCGGCCAGACCGATGGCGTTGAAGCTGTCCATGCCGTTGGGGCAGTGGGCACCGTGCTGCTCGATGGCACCCAGAGGCAGGATGGCCACATCGCACACTTCCTTGGCGTATGCGATGTTCACGGGAGCAGTGTTGTCCTCAAAATGGACAGAGTCTCTCTTGTTCAGCTTAAAGCTGGTCTGCTTCATCTTCTCGTACATGGTTCGTTTCCTTTCTTTTCTTAGAAATTTCTTTTTAATCGGTCGCGCCGATGATTTGATTTACCTAAACTCAAGGCTTCAGCAGCACCTTGATTCGCATTTCTTTCTTGCCACGGATCATCTTCACCACATCCTCTAGCTCGTTAAGAGGCTTAACATGGGTAATCAGGGGCTTCACTTTCAGCTTACCGGAGGCCATATACCGCAGTACCGGCCCGAAGGAGTTGGGGCTTGCCAGAGATCCTACCAGCTCCGCATCCTTGACGATAACCGTGTTCATGGCCACGTCCACATTGGCTCCGTTGTACCAACTCACCGCCACGATCCGGCCCGTGGGTTTCAGGGCCTGCACAGCCATGTTCAGCGCTGCGTTGCTGCCGGAGGTCTCGATCACGATCTCAGGGCCGGCTTCCGTCAGCTCCTTCGCCCGCTGCACCACGTCCTCCTTGTGGTAGTTGATGGTCTCGTGGATGCCGCACTCCTTGGCAATGGCCAGCTTTTCATCCCAGCTGCCCGCCATGATAACCTTGCTGGCTCCTGCGATGTTGGCGAGCTGGGCTGCCAGCTGGCCGATTGGGCCGTCGCCGATCACCAGCACCTCTGCCCCTGCGGGGATCTTAGCCTTGCTGACGGCGTACATGGCCGTGGCAGCAGGCTCTGCCAGGGCCGCCTCCTCCATGCTCAGACCGTCGGGGATTTTGTACACATGCCGCTGGGGCACCGCCACATATTCGGCGAACACGCCCTGGCGGTTCTTGTAGGAGCCGATGACCTCACGATTTGGGCACAGGTTGTAGTGGCCCTTCCGGCACTCATCGCATTCCCCGCATCCAAGGCTCACGTCGGAGGTGATCCGGTCGCCCACCTTGAAATCCCGCACGTTCTTGCCCACTTCCACGATCGTTCCGCTCCACTCATGGCCCGGAATGATGGGATACTTGGTGTTGCCATTCTTGATATGGACCATCTCGCCGGTCAGCAGTTCGATATCCGTGGCGCAGAAGCCCGCGTAGGCGATCTTTGCCAGCACCTCGTTGTCTTTTACCTGCGGCGCAGGAATATCAGAGTACTCAATGTCTTCCGGCTGCATAAAGCGGATAGCTTTCATATGCTATGATCTCCTTTTTCATCTCTATTAGTTCATTGCTGCTCTTGAGCATCTGGATTTCTCCCTGGCTGAAGCACCGGACTTTGCAGCTTTCGGAATTCTCTAGCGCCTCGCAGAAGGTATAGGGGTCTCCTCGGTGCTCCATGAAGGTCCAGATATGGCAAGGCACCGCATACTGCGCGCCGCAAAGCTCTGCTGCTCTGGCCCCCTCCTCACCAGTCATATTGCCAAACTGTCCGTTAACAGATACAAACGCCACATCTGGCTTGTAAGCCGCCACTTGTTGAAACAGTTCCTCATGAAATGCTGTGTCCCCAGAAAAATACAGCCGGTGCCCACCCATTTCCAACAAAACACCGATAGCATCCGGTGCCATAGTCCCGTGGTCAGCCCAAATCGCTTGAATGGTTACAGCACGGTCATTAAAAATGCTTCCCTTGTCCAGCCTACAGCAACGTTCTTCTCGCACTCCAGCTTTTTCAAATTCTTTTATACAACTGCCCGGTCCCAAAAACAGTGTCTGTGGAGAATTGCGTGCAACAACAGGAATCGCATCATAATCGAAATGATCGAAATGAATGTGGGTTGTGATGTAATACTGCGGCGCCACTTCTGCCGGGTCAATCAAACACGCGGACAACCGTTTAAAGCCTCGCATCCGTTGACCACAGTTTGTAAGGTAGGGATCCAGCATCAACAATCTTCCGGCTGCATCCTTCAAGCAGAAACCCGCCTGCCCCAGCCAACAAATGGCCAGTTCCCCCTCCCCTACCGGAGTTTCGCGGATTGCATTGATCAGCTTCATAAGGCAAGTCCTCCCTACCGATCAGTACAGGCAGCCCTCCAGCCAGGAATAGCGCTCATCGAACTGCACCTTGTACTTCTTTTCGTCACCAGCCAATCCCCACAGCAGATAGGCTACAGTGCCAGGCAGAGCCACAGTAGTATGATAACCTACCGGCAATGCCACCGCGGTGTCATTCTCTTCGATGACATTGACCTCATCCCAGATCTTCTTGTTATCGTCCGTGAGGTCATAGCCATGCTGCATTACGCCACCTTTGCCTGTACCCTCAGAAGTCATCTGGAAAGAGAATATCTCGTCCAGAACAACTTCCTTGCCAGGGCGCTCATAGTCATGACGATGTGCAGGGAACCCGATCCAGCCGCCAGGAACAGAGACCGTCTCGCCTACGATCAGCAATTTGGTGATGTGGTCATTGTGCTTACCAGGCTGGCCAAAGATAAAACGATACTTCCGCTTGTAGATGTACTCGCCCGGTTCTCCCTCTTCGATCTCTTCAGGAGGGCAGAAGTAGGGAGCGTTGCCCTCATCACAGTAGGCAGTGTAAACGCGGGCCTCGCAGCCATTCTTGCTGGTGAACTTCACCTTAGCGCGGGGAGGCAGATATACAGCAGTGGGCATATCATCGTAGACATTTCCCCGCTGCCCCTCACGGCCGTTAATGACCATTTTACCGTCATATTCGGCCCAAACCTGAAAATCACCTTGCTGAAGCACAACAGCCTGTTCTTCACCGGTAACTGTATACTCCAGAGTCTCTCCCGCCTTCAGTAAAATGCGGCCAAAGCCCATATAAGTCATTTCCGAATTGCCCTTGGAGATGACACTCTCATAACCGGGCAAATTCTGGAAGCGATAAACTTTAGTGAAAGACATCTTAATTTTCTCCTTTTTTGTTTTCTCTACTTATTTCTTCAGGACTTCTCCATTAACAGGATAACTGACGGACTTTCCTGTAAGGTACTCGGTAATCCCCAGTGCGCTGTCCATAGCCATAGCCCGCAGAGCGCCATCGCTTAGGGCTGCATTATGGGGAGAAACAATGACATTATCCATTTTAAACAGTGGGTTGTCCGGTGCAGGAGGCTCCTGCTCGAACACATCCAGTCCCGCTCCGGCGATCCCGCCGGTCTTCAGCGCCTCAATCATGGCCGCTTCATCAATGATGGGTCCCCGGGCGGCGTTGATAATATAGGCCGTGGGCTTCATCATTTGAAACTGCTCCGCGCTCACCAGATGGAAGGTGGAGGGAAACAGGGACGTGTGGACGATCACAAAGTCCGCCGTTCGATAGACCTCTTCCGAAGAGACCATGGTCACCGGAAGTTCTCCCACATCCTCCTGCTTCACAAAGGGGTCACTGGCAATGATGTTCATGTCAAATCCAGACAATTTCTTCACCACCAGGCGAGAAATTTTGCCCATGCCGATGATGCCTACGGTGGCGTTTTTCAGTTCCGTGGTCTTATAGGTGTTGCGCTGGGCAAACTGCCCCTCCCGGGTCAGCCGATCCATGCGAACAAGGCGCTTGCTGAGAGCCAGCAGCAGTGTGACGATATGCTCCGCCACGGCGTTCATATTGGAGTAAGGCGCGTTGACCACTAAAATGCCCTTTTCCGTGGCGTGGGCCACATCAATGTTATCCACGCCCATGCCGTGCTTGGCAATCACTTTCAGCGTAGGAATGGCATCCATAATCTCTGCCGTAATCTTGGCGGAACGGATCAGAATGCCCGCGCAGCCCTGGGCCTGCCGGATGATCTCAGATGCCTCCGTGCTAGTCCCCTGCACCACCTCGAAGTGTTCCTTCAGATACGCCACCGCATCGTCATGAATATGTTCTGTCAGAAAAATCTTTTCCATGTTTTACCCCCGGATCTCACCGATGGCATTTTTGCCCCACTTGACGATCATGCCCTGATCGGAAGCCAACAGAATGTACTGCACACCTTTTTCAATGAGTTTCTTGGCCGCTTCCGGCGTACCGGCCACGGTGCCCACCGCCTTGCCGGCAGCCAGGGTCTTCTTGGTCACCATTTCAATGGCCGCCTGCACCTCTGGGTCGCCGGGTTTGCCGGGAACGCCGTAGGACTGGGACAGGTCCATGGGGCCGATGAAGATCACATCCACACCATCCACCTTCAGTACCTCATCAATATTCTCCACGCAGGTTTTGGTCTCACAATGAGAGATTACCATGGTATTGGCATTGGCTGCATCAATGTAGTCCTGCACGCCGCAGGTACCGTAACCACAGGCCCGCACGCTGGGAGAAAGGCCTCGCACACCATAAGGTGTGTACTTCACATAGGACACCAAGTCACGGGTAGCTGTTGGGGTATCCACATTCGGCACCTGTACGCCGGCATAACCCAGATCCAAGTTTTGCAGAATCTCTACTTGGTTATTTTCTCTGACGCGGACAATGGGAGTAATCCCTGCCGCATCCGCCGCCCGGACGATGTTGGTCAACTGCTCACGATCCACTGCCACGTGCTCCGTGTCCAGCACGAAGAAGTCGAAACCAGCCAGCGCCAGCAACTCCGGCACAGCGGCATCCGTCAGCTTGACAAAGGTTCCAATGGCACTCTCGCCGTTTTTGATTTTTTGTTTTAATTTGTTTTCCCGCATAGCCTCTGTACTCGCCCCTTTCAGTTACTTTAATTTATAGCAAGTATCGTGCCACTTCGCAGATTCGTTTTCTCAGCATCTAAATTTCTACAAATCTCCAAACCATCACGGTATCTTTTGTTGAAACACGCCAAACATTTTGTCTCATTTTCACTAAATTGCAAAAATCAAGTCTTTTTTCAAAAGTGCTGTTGGCATTTTTCACGGTTGTCCATATGCGCCCATGCGCACCGTGTGTGCACAAACGCACACTGTATATAAGAAGGCGAAAAAGAGTTTTCTCCTTTTCGCCTTCTCTGATATCCTTTTCCTACTTTTGGTAGTTTTGCTGCTTCCGAACAATAGTAGACGGATCTACACCTAAAGCAACCGCAGCCTTTCGGATAGAACCGCACTGTCGGATTGCTTTCTGAATTGCCATATACTCTGCCCGCTCCACCGTTTCTTTTAAAGTGATCACCTCTGTGTCCTCAGTAAAACCATGGTCCTCCGTTGAAAATTTGAGCCGTTCCGATAGGTTCTCTCTTCGAATAATGTCACCCGGTGTCGTAATCACTAAGTTTTCCATTAAGTTTTCCAGTTCCCGGACGTTTCCTGGCCAACTGTAGCTTTCCAGCACATCTATTGTATCTGAATAGATGGATTTATTCGTATGGTACTTTCGATTTGCCACGGTCAAAAAATGATTAACCAGAGGCAAGATATCCTCTTTTCGGTCTCTCAGAGGCGGAATCTCGATGGGCACCACATTAAGTCTGTAATAAAGATCTTCTCGAAACCGACCCTCTTTGACCATCTGTTTTAGATCTTTGTTGGTAGCAGCAATGATTCGCACATCCAGATTCACAGTCTCTGTACCGCCTACCCGGACGATTCGTTTTTGCTGCAAAACCCGTAACAACTTTACCTGCATGTGCAATGGCAAATCGCCAATCTCATCCAGAAATACTGTACCTCCGTTAGCCGCTTCAAAGAGACCCTTTCGCCCCTTTGCGTCCGCACCAGTGAAGGCCCCCTTCTCATAGCCAAACAATTCTGATTCAATCAGGTTTTCCGGAATCGCCCCGCAGTTTATCTGCAGATACGGCTTATCTTTCCGAGGACTGGTATTAACAATTAACTCAGAGATAACCTCCTTACCAGTGCCAGACTCTCCCAAAATCAATACCGTAGCACCGTCGAAAGTAGCAGCTCGCCGAGCCAATTCTACCACTTGAGTAAATGCTTTGCTGTTAGCAATAATAGTTCCAACACCCAGCCGTAGTCTCATGGTTTCCAACTGGCTATTCTGCTGGCGGATAATTTCATCCTTGTCTTGCAAGCTTTCACGCATTTCATTCAGCGCCGTGATGTCTCGAACATTATTGAAAATATATTGAATATCTCCCGCTTCATTAAATACCGGCGTTGCCGTAGCCAGTACCGTCAAGCAAGTCCGAGGGTTATTGCACACTTTAGAGACCTGCTGCCGAGTTTGCAAAGCTTCCAAAATAGCAGAGGTCTGAAATACCCCTTCGTCTTGGAGTTCTTGCGTAGTCTTGTTTTCCAGTTCCGAACGTGGCACACCCAGCAGCTTAGCATTAGCGGAATTTGCAAACAGAATCTTGCCAACATGATCGGTAATCCATATTCCGTCATAGGATGACTCCAGTAATTTAATAAGAACATTCGCGTCAACCATTGTTCTACCCCTCTATTCGTCCGCAAAACGTCTTTGTTTTCTGCCACGAATTATCATCTATTTGACTTTTATAATACTGCAAAAACAGCCGCATTGTAAATACGCTTTTATAGAAATTCCAATGCAATGCCCCAAACGGAAAAACTCTTTGCGGCCTAGTGTCATCAATTAGGAAAGGACCCCGTAAGGTATCAACGCCAAGATGCAGTCTGCCCAAGTGAGAATTTGCAAAGCGAGTTAACATCAAACAATCACCGCTTCAACCAGAGCGCAAAGTTCTCCGAGCGGGAACTGCACTGAACGCTTGGCAAACACAATGCCGAAACCCACGCTAAAAGGTACCAACGTCAGGCAGCATAGCCGGAGCACATGATTTGCCATTTATAGTAGAGCGAAGAAAAATACTGCGTAAACGTTCATAACGTCCAATCGGGAAAGGCCCCAGCAAGGTTCCGGCACCGAGGTACGGTTTTCCAAAATGAAGTACCTGTGCCAACAATACATCTTGTGTCAGAACGGAAGCTGTTCCATCTCAAATGTCAAGGGCGCGGACGAATCTTGAATTCTGTACATTAGAGGTGTCAGACCCCAGGCCACAATAAATTAGGGATGAGCAAAACTCTGATTTGTTCGCAGTGGCACACAATATATAGATGCTGCAACAATTTGCAATTCAATATATTGTTTCACAATTTTGTAAAACTTGCGTTTTGCTCATCTCTAACAATAAATATGCAAGGAGGTGCCAATATCAAAAAATACAAAACCAAGGCAAAGGCAAAGAAGCTACCGCCAACTTATCGCTCTCATAGATTGCAGGTGCGGAGGGCCGCGGCTCCCTCATCTGTACAGTCAACGCCTGCAACAGGAACCTCGGAGGGATCCTTTCCGGCATCTCTCAGTGCCATCGATCACGCCCAGTGCCATGGTGTGTCATTATTGCAAATAATGCAGTCATAGGCTGCGCCAGCTATCCGTCATCAGCTCTGTCATCGTGGCCTGGTAGAAATTACAGGCCTGAAACTCCGCAGCAGAAACTGGGGTGAAGCCCGCATCGATCAGTCCCCGAAAGGCAGCGTTGGAGCTCTCCAACGGTGTTTTCCAGATTCGGAACGCCTCTAAACAGAAGATAGCGGATCTTGATGTCCGCCCAATTTTTCTGGAAGCAGGCGGCAAGTTCCTTTCCTTGTAACGTGCCGCACAGGGCCTCGCCCACCCCACAAACACGGTCTTATCGTTCAGGACGGAGCGATCTGTGGAGCGCAGTTGACGCAGGCGATGTTGGCGTCCCCCGCGACGGTAGCGATCTGCCGTCCAGAATTCTCGCCGATCAGGTACATGATTAGCGTATCTGCTCCGGTGGCTAGCGCCTCGTGTACCTGAGAGAGCCGCGTTCCCCGCGGCGGTATAGCAGTCTAACGCTCAGCCCTGCTTTTCCGCCTCCGCCTGCTCCTGATCCCGGAATGCGGTCAGGAAATCGTCC
>OGKG01002905.1_pt1 | contig 16863 bp, 9 predicted proteins | sample 1572201 | NCBI WGS metagenome assembly OGKG01 (sample SAMEA2582146, study PRJEB24529) | metagenome | biome: Human gut stool | place: China | collected 2011 | reverse complement strand
AGCTGCTGGAGATCCGCAACAGGGCAGAGCAGACCGTGGCGCTGGACGATGTTCACGCGGCGGAGATCAAGGAGTATCTGGACTTGCTGGACTTAACGCGGGAGATCGATGTGCTGCATCTGCCGGATGTCAGCACGAAATCCGGCCGCACGGTGATCGCACAGCCAGGTCTCCGCTATGCGCAGGCGGACGCGCTGATTCGCAGTTTGCTGTTGGATGAAACGTTCAGCGCGCTGTCTCTTGCGGAGCGCACCGCCGTGCAGCAGCGCATCCTGACCGAGATTAAAGGACGAATGCTGGAGGATATCGTCCTGCTGGAAACCAAGCTGGCAAACCCCAAGAAGCAGGTGTTCGTCCTGCAATTCCCTGTGGGTGAATTTGACATGGTGGTGTTTGACCCGGAGGCAGGCTCCTGCCGGATTTTCGAGATCAAGCACAGCGAGGAAGCTGTCCCGCAGCAGTACCGCCATCTGATCGACGAGCAAAAATGCGCCCAGACCGAGCACCGCTACGGCCCGATCACCGGAAAGTTCGTCCTCTATCGCGGGAAAAGTCAAGTGGTAGACGGCATTCAGTATCAGAACGTGGAAGAATATCTGAGAAACCTTGCATGATAACAGTTCAATAAAAACTTAGGCAGCCTCCGGTTGAAACCAACCGGAGGCTGGCTTTTACTTATTGAATCGCAACTTGTTTATCCGATATGCTATAAACAAGTTGCAGATTGTGCACATCATGCGTGGGAAGACTCGATAGATATGCCTTCCACGAGCTTTTTGGGGGGCATTTAGCGAGATTGTTACGGGATTCACTACCGCAGATATGCCTTGTCCGTTTTCACAAAAAAACTCAAGCAATATCTTGCGCTTCTGTTGCAATTGCAAAATCGTTCTTGAGAACGTCGAAAAAAAGATTATAATGTAAGTAACACATTTCTGTGGGGGGATACACATGAAAGTTAGCTATAAAAAGCTGTGGATACTATGTGCCGAGAAAGAAATAACCCGTGCTGAGTTAAGAAAGAAAGCAGGGCTTTCTTCTGCTACCTTCACAAAGTTAGGTGAAAATCAGGAAGTAAACCTATCCGTTTTACTGCGTATTGCGGAGGTAATGGATTGTAACGCTGGAGACATGATGGACTTTATCAAAGAAAGTGAATCCGCAGCTATGGATTCGAAAGAATGATAGCAGGATTGAGGTGATCATACATGCCCCTAACCCATGTGTGTGTATGGGATGGAAAAGCTGGATATCGTCGTGTATCAATAGAAGAAGCTTGCTCCATGTATCCGTATACAGTATCAGCAAATAGTGAGATTTTTGTGTGCTCGCTATGCGCACAGCCTGTTTGTCTTACTGCCCCTGGCATACAAAGGCGAAACTTCAGGCATAACTCTGCAACGCAAAATAAAGAGTGCGAAGATCGTGCACAAGCATATGCACGAGCCAGCACAGGATATAACTGTCATCCGATGCCACTTCGCATTAAAGTGGCTCACGGAAGCTACTTGTTGGAATTAGGCTTTTTTCATGCACCATCCTCTGCTACAAGCGGTCCCAGGTGCCAAACAATAATAATTACAGATGATAACAAACAGCAGCACATTTATTCATTTGAGAGACTTTCTGCAGAAGGTGTTACCTATTTAAATGTAGGAAATATTCCCAGCACAGAGTACCATCTTTCTTATAATCACCCATCATCCAATTTGGATAGATATTGGCCGTCTAAAACAACAGGCGTCAATATCAGAGGTTCATTTTTTGATTGTTCTACCGGGAAAATATTGTATTCTGGCAGTAAAGCATATCCTTATCGAGATTACTATCTCCTTCAGCGCAGATCCATTGGACATGTACCTCATGGAATCTCCTATGAAAGCATTGCTGAAACCAGAACAGGGTCCTTTACAACCTGGTATTTATATAAAATCCATGTGCAGGATTTCTCTGCCTCAGTTGCTCGATTTTTCTTGGAGAGGTCGATTTTCTTAACGGAAAAACCAGTAGCTTTTTATCCGATTTGGCCACCGTATGTTGAAAATCCTTATTTCTTGTATCACCACAATCCAAGAATCTACTTTTATATGCAGGGTGGAGATGCTGAACTTAATATTTACCCAGATACCATATATGCTCAGCATCAAAATCTTGGTGATGGGAAACTCTATAGGATTTATGCGGCATCAAAAGAGCAGTTATTATCTCTGGGGCAGTCGGGAGCAATTGGTTTTTCTTACCTCATGACAAAACCCCTGGATATGGTTTCAGCATTTCCGGAGGTACAGATCAAAAATATCGATGGAAAATTGATTTCAGAAGTTACCTGCAATCAACTACCGAAAGGGAAACAAATTATCATTCAAGCTCCTTTTGATGGAAAGGTTATCCTCCTTAAAAACGATAAGATCTTAGAAATAATACACATTGCTGCTGAAGTAATACTCACCGTGGATGATCTTTCGTTTGGGTGTGAGGTTCGAATTTTCCAGAGCTGCGATGTGATTCGAAATATAAAATTTGAGAAACCCAAGAATGATACAGACACCAGCGCTTTGGATCGACAGTTGGTTGAAAAATTACGCAGTTGTAAAGGAGTACTGATGCCTGTTCCTCATAGTATAGGCGCTGTTGTGGGAAAATTAACACATTTTCCACTAACAAAAGAATGGTTTTGCTCGAAAACAAAAGAAGGCCGCATCTCTCGAACAGCCTACTGGATACTTGTTACAGAATTAAAGAAGTGTGGTGATTTAAGATGACAGAACAATTTTGGACATCGCTATTAGATTATTTGGACCTTTCTGAGCATAAAAAGTTTTGTGATTTATTGCAAAAAGAATACCATATTCGTGTTCGCAATCACGATAACAGTGAAGCCCCCACTTCTTTGTTGGCTAAGCAATTAGCAAAGTGGGAAAGCACTGTATGGACTGTATTACAGGAACATTATCTAAAAAGCTACGACAGTGCAAACGATGCCATAAAAAAGTTTTCTCCCAACGATGCCCTTTCAGTTATCGGATATTTAAAATATCAGAGTAATATGGGGGATATTAATGAGGATTTCTTGACAAAACTGATAGCAGGTGAATTGGCGTTTACTGAACCTCCAATTCAAGAACTCCCCGGTGATTCATCCACAACGATTTCACTGTGCAGAGTAAATTTTCCAAATCAGCATGACGATATTTGGCTCGAGAGGATAGCTGATCTTGACGGAGAAAGCCTATCTGTATTTAGTCAAAACGAGGCCGCTGAGCCAATATCATCAAACCGGAAACTTATTTTCAGAAGTGATGGTCCAGATACACCCTATTTGATTGGATTTTGGGAGTGGTATGATTACGCTCAACAGCGTGATGGCGCTACAAAATGGCGTACAGAGGCATCCTATATCGAAGATATTTCTCCAGTTGAATTGTTTCCTATTTGTGATAAATACGCAAGAACCATAGACCTTATAGGACTTCTTAAAAAAGGCGTTGATATTCCAACATATCTCTGTTTCCCTTGTTTATTTACAGGCTCAATGGAACCAGGGGATTGCGTAGAGGCTATTCTATATCAGAAATCAGATTTCGATATTAGGGAAAGCGAACAAAAAGGATTTCATCATATTTCCCTAAAGCAAATAGTTTACAGCGTTACCTGTTATAGCATCACAACTGCAGACTGTATTGGGTGGAAAAACCGCAAGATTTTAAGGACAGTGAGATTAGATAAATATAGTTCTCCTAAAATTATCCCAATTATTGACGCTGATACATTGGTTAAAAAAGCAATAGCCTCTCGAATGACCAAGAATCTGTACAAAGATAACATCGGTGGAACAATCAAAGAGTGGCGAGAGTGCAAAGACTTATTTCAATTGGTGTGTTCCCCTACCTTATATGAAGATATTGCAGGAATGCTTCATTGCTCCATTCAACAGGCTAAAGAAAATGTAGATTTATTTATCAGCCGCATAAATAGCAATTTTGATTTAGGCGATATTGATTCCGATGTATTGGCCCGTATTGCAATGAATCATGATGGCCTGCGTACCCAATGTGAAGCTGCTGTTGAAGAACATTGGAAAACCACTCACGCTGAAGCACTCGCAGAGGCACAGATAGAACTTGACCAGAAAAAGCAGGCCGCCGAGAATATTGTCAATGAATATAAATCTCAGTTTGAAAAAATCAAGGCAGATAAAAAGAATGCTGAAGAGGCCTACCAGAAGATTCTTACCGAAACAGCAGAGGCACAAGCAAAACTTGATCAGTTACTGAAAGAAATTGAGAAGTACGAAACTCTAGGGGCTAATGCCGTTCAGGCCATTCGGGATAAAATTGGTTCGGCACAGCAGGATATGGCTGGCTTCATTGCGGAATTATCCACCTTTATGCCCCAGCAATGCGTGCAGAGTGGTTCGACAAACCGTTGGACATTTACCCCCGGCGAGGTGTGCCATAGGATGGACAACCTGGAAGGATGCAGCAGCTGGACGGATACTTTCGAACTGCTATGTGACAACCTTCAGCTTGCGGGTATCGGATCGCAATGGACAACTATGTTGTCGTCCTTCCTATACTCTTCATATCTGAATCGTATGCCGCTGCTACTGGCCGGCCCCAATGCCAAAGCCATTGCAGATGCCTTGTCTATGACGATCTGCGGTCAAAAAATCGACCTACTTACATGCTGCGGTGAACAGGATGCCGAAGCAATTTCCGGCTTTGTGGACTCAGACATGGCTGCGGTGCAAAATCCGTTCCACCCAGACTGGGTTTCCTGTATCTCTCATTCCAACAACGGTTTTGCATTGTGGCTTCATCCGTTCACCGAAGACCTTCAGATCGAGCCTCGCAGCTTGTACCATTATGCTTATCCCGTCTTTACGGAATGCTTTGTTGATCAGCTTCCCTCTGTAGAAAATATGGACGCTGGTCAGGAAATGGTTGAATACGATGAATTCAAGCCAGATCCAAAGTATCGGGCTAAGATGGGCCCGGTCAAAAAGCTGGGCTTGAGTCGGCTGATGCTGAGCCGTCTGGAAAAGGTTTTGGCAGACGCCAAGTGTATAGGCTCCATTTCTGATACCAGCATGGAATGCCTGTTTGGAATGTTGCCCATGTGCGTTTTAAGCGGTAAACAGGAAGCATTGGCTGAGTTGCTGGATAGTGAGAAAAATATAAAATCAGAAGTCCAGGCGGAGCTTCAGCGTTACGTAGAAGAGTGATATTATGAAAGATCAACTGATTTCTGAAATATCAAAACAGCTAAATATTGCAGAAACTGCTGGTACAGAAAGCCTCTGTAAAGCAATTTATAGTGCAACGGGTAAGATGGCTCTTGCATCAATTTGGGACCATCCCGAAGATGAAAATTTCGTCTCTATTCAGCACTTTAAGAAGAGAGCGGCCCAGGTTTTGAACGCATATCTTTCCATTTACCCAGAGGCTGTACATCGCTTCCCATCGGATCGGAGCGGTATCATTGAGGATATATACGAAACCTACAGAAGGAACGGATTCTTTTACCATTCTTCTCATCGGTTGTATCCTGCGGCACCAAGTACCGGAGGGACGGGACAATGCTCCTTGTACCGGGGCGTTCCGCCGGAGAAGCCGTGTTACATGAGCGGATTGGGGCTGTATGGTGTTACAAAAGCTGCAGAGCATGGTCAATCTGCGGCAGAGATGTTTGAGCTGCAGAAGCAGCCCCTTTCCGACTATTTACAGGAAGTTTTGGCGAGCAATGACTGGAACGAAGTGGAGTGGCCCGAAGATGCGGAATTTTTGCGCTTGAAGCCACCATTTTCCAGAGAATATTGGCAGGAAAAACCGGACAAGGTTGAAATACCCTCAATGGCCTGTTACGGAGCTCCCAATAAGCTGTACGTCTTTTATCGCTGGCTTAACGGCCATTTTGAGCAAAAGTCAATTCCCTCCTGGAGGGTAGACGATTTCAGAACCATTGGTCAGCCTGGCTATGGAGAGTATCGGCGCATCGCCTGTGGACTTTTAGAGGCTGCGCAGAAGCTCCCGCCAGTGGTCGTTAAATCTGCCTCAAATCATACGGTGTCGATTAAATTGGGATATCGTCTGCCCCCTGCAGAAGAGGACTTCTTCAAGCTGTACAGCTGGCCGATCAACTTTGATATTACGCAGAAAACACCACAAGTGTTTCAGCGTGAAATGTCCGAAATTGTGTATCCGGTGTTCAAGCAGCATCTGGAATCCATTGGATACCGCTTTGTGGAGGAATAAAACATGGCAAATGGAGCAAATGCCGTACATATGCAGCTGCGGCAAGCTTTGGAAAACTATATAAAATCCCAGTATTTCGGGAAGTCCCCCATTCTGCTTTCTGCGCTGCAGGGAAAGCTGGACCAAGAAGGAGTTTTATATCAGAAACCTTATATTGAATCCTCGCCTGCCTATAAGAGTAAAGAAAATGGAATACAAGATTCCGAAGTATTGCCTGACTGGCTGAAAAACTATTTTACCCAGCTGTCCATCGCAGACCTGGGTGTCTATCCTGCACCCTTCTGCCATCAGATTTCTGCTCTGGAGGCAGCCTTCAGAGGGGAAGATTTGTTTGTGTCCACTGGTACAGGCTCTGGTAAAACTGAGTGTTTTATGTGGCCCTTGATGGCGAAGCTTGCTGATGAGGCCAGAAATCGAACAGACAGTTGGGAGCTTCGTGGCGTACGCACGGTTATCATGTATCCCATGAACGCACTGGTCTCTGACCAGGTGAGTCGTCTTCGCAGACTGATCGGCGACCCGGATCATCGCTTTGTGAAAATTTTCCGTGAGACTTGTGGAAATGGTGTCCGGCGTCCACAGTTCGGTATGTATACAGGCCGTACCCCTTATGCAGGACCTGAACCCAGAAAGGACGCCGATCATAGGCTGGAAAATACCTATTCTAAAATGGTCCACCCGGAAACGGATGAAGGTGAAGATTTTCTACGGCAATTGACGAAGGAAGGTAAAATTCCATCCAAGGAAAATTTTGATGCTTTCCTGGAGAAACTACACAACAGCAAACATATCCCCGATGCAGAAGATGCGGAATTAGTCACTCGTTTTGAGATGCAGCAGTTCTGCCCCGATATTCTGATCACCAACTATTCCATGCTGGAGTATATGCTTCTTCGCCCCAGAGAGAAAAAAATCTGGGATGATACCAAAAGATGGTTAGAAAGTGATCCCAAAAACAAGCTTCTGTTTGTTATTGATGAAGCACATATGTATCGTGGTTCTGCCGGTGGAGAAGTTTCCCTGTTGATCCGAAGATTGTTTCACCGTTTAGGAATCGATCGGAGCCGAGTCCAATTTATTCTGACCACTGCCAGTATGCCAAACAATGACGAAGAGGACCGCAAGGCGGTGCGGGACTTCGCCAATGCGTTGACTGCCTCGCATGATAATCATTCGTTCTGCTATCTGACCGGTGAAAAAGAAAAGTTTGGTGCAGAGCGCTGCAATGATCTTCCACTATCTCATTTTATTGGGATAGAAGCCGAACCTTTCGAGGGCGATGACACCCAACGATTGGATGCACTGAATCATTTCTGGTCCGGTATTCCGGGGGCACCAGCTCCCTTTATGGATGTGGATTGTGCATGTCATTGGCTATATGATCATCTCGTTGCGTATAAACCGTTCTGTGAGATGTTTCAGCTTTGCCGAGGGACTGCCGCTTCCTTGCAGGAACTGGCAGACTCCATTTTTCCGGAAGGTGAAACAGAGGATGCCATTCATGCTATGAGTGTTATGTTGGCGATTGCTCCCTTGGCTCGCAGCGAAGAAGGCAGCGTCCTGTTTCCTGCCCGAATGCACATGCTATTTCGTGGAATCAAAGGTGTTTACGCCTGCACAAATCCGAATTGTCCCCATTGTCACTCTGAAAATGGGCTGACCTTGGGAGAAATTTATTTTTCTGATGGCAGAATGACCTGCAAGGAATGCGGTAGTGCAGTTTACGAGCTTTATAACGACCGTCGCTGCGGCAGTATTTTCATCAAAGGGTATGTTCTAACTGCTGATTTTGAAAATCGTAAAAGAACTTATTTGTGGCACCAACCTGGAATTGTTAATGAGGATGAGGTAAAAGAAATCCACCTGTTCTTGCCAGATACAGATTATCAGTTGCCCCAAAAGCAAGGCAAGAATAAAATATTCCCCTGTTATCTTGACATTGAAAGCGGATTTATTGATTTCGCAGATGATTCTTTGGATGGCAAACCCGGAATTAGAAAACTCTATTGCAGCGATTTTACTGCGAAGGGCCGTCCCAACATTCTGACATTTTCCACATGCCCTCATTGTCGGCATGAGCTTTCCAAAATGCAGCTGACTTCTTTCAGCACCAGAGGCAACCTTTCGTTTTTCAATCTAATCAAAGCACAGTTCCAAGCGCAGCCTCCGGTTCCGAAGAAAATGGGATGCCCGGATCAGCTGCCGAATGAAGGAAGAAAGGTTCTTCTCTTTTCTGATAGCCGTCAAAGAGCAGCAAAACTGGCTCGGGATATGTCAGATGCTTCGGATATGACCGCAGCAAGACAGCTAACTGCTCTGGCAATCCACCGAATGGAGCAGGGAACGAAAGAATATTCATTAAATTCTTTGTATGACTTCTTTGCCATGGCTGCTGCCGAAAATCATGTGCATTTGTTCCAGGAACAGCAGCAAGAAGTTCTTCTGGAGCATGGGCAGCAGGCGATCAGAAGCTATGAGAAGAGCCAACGACGGCACAGGGATTATGAACCACGGTTTTCGATAGCAGAACATGCTCCCAGTCAGATGAAAGAGCAACTCCTGCGCTTGTATTGCGGAGGATATAATACGTTGGTGGATTCTGCCATCAGTTGGATTGAGCCGACCGACTCCGCAAAATGGGATGCAATCGACGCACTGGAGGAAGCCGGGGTTGATATTGAGGAAGATGCTTTTCTGGAGTTTTTTAACGCCTGGATTTTATGGGCCTGCGATTCCTTTGTCGTGCTTGGACAAACAATTTCCAACGATGTACGACTTAAGGTCCGTCCCAACTACGCAGGCTATGGCATGGATAAGGATTGGCATTTTTCCAACACGCTCAAAGAGTTGATGGGATGGAAGGACAATGATCCAGAAGAAGCAATTTGGGCACGGGTCCTTCGTGAAACCTTTATGGCAGAAGGACAGCACGATGAAGGAAAGTACTATGTTGATCTTTCTCGTGTAAAGCCTCGGTTCGACTTAAATCATTCGTGGTACCGTTGTGAACGCTGCTCTGAATTAACAGCGTATCCTATGCATGGAAAATGCCCCAGCTGTCAATGTGAGCAGATCCATCCTATGACACAAGAAGAAATTGCTACACTGGATTTCTGGAGATCTCCGATTACTGACGCAATGAACGGAGAAACGATTCGTGTCATTGACACAGAAGAGCATACTGCTCAGCTGTCTCATAAGGATCAGCGAGATGAATTGTGGTCAAAAACGGAGCAGTATGAACTGCGCTTTCAGGACTTTTTGCAAGCTGGTCAGGCACCGGTGGATATCCTCAGCAGTACGACCACCATGGAAGTCGGTATCGATATTGGCTCTCTGGTGGCCGTCGGATTGCGAAATATTCCTCCTATGAGAGAGAACTACCAACAGCGTGCCGGCCGTGCTGGTCGGCGTGGTTCCAGTCTGTCCACCATTGTGACGTTCTGTGAAGATGGCCCCCATGATGCTCTGTACTTTGCTAATCCTGTTCCCATGTTCAGGGGAGACCCTCGCAGACCGTGGGTGGATACCAGCAGTGAAAAAATTGTGCAGCGTCACTTAGGAATGGTTGCACTGCAAAGCTACTTAAAATTAAAATCCGAGAGCCTTGATGCGATTCCGGCGATTACTTTTTTGGATGAGCATTTGGAAGCGTTTGGCGTTTATCTGAAAACCCACCAGATTTCCGACAATGATATTCTGATTCCTGCCCAGGCCAAACAGGCGCTGGATAGCTACAAGGATGCACTTTCAACGGCTTTGGCGCAGCTAAAGACGAAGCGTGACAAACACCCCGAGCTCTTTGAAACAGATGACGGAAGTGAATCCGGCAGAAAGTCTTTGCTGGATGCGCTTTATGAAGAAGGCATCATCCCTACATATTCCTTTCCTAAGAATGTGGTCAGCACCTATATTTCCAAACCAAACGGGCAACTGAAATATCAGGTTGAACGGGGACTTGATATGGCCATTGGAGAATACGCTCCCGGCAGAGCCATTGTTGTAGACAAAACGACCTATCAGATCGGTGGTTTCTATTATCCCGGCGGAGACCGAACTGAAGCAACTGCAGCCTCTCCTGCACGGCCTTTTATTCAGGATGCCAACTATCGCAAGGGCGTTATGACTTGCGAGAAGTGTGGATGGTTTGGTTTACGGGAAGACCATATGGAGCATTGTCCCTTCTGCGGCAATCCAACACTGACCCCTATGCGTGAAATGCTGCGGCCTTGGGGTTTTGCACCCAAGGATGCAAAATCTATTGAAACAGCTCAGTTGAACGAAGAATACTCTGCTACCCAGCAGCCGCTATACTCCACGTTGCCAGAGGCGGATGATGTATCTGAGATTCAAGGATACACCAATATTCGGATGGCAGTCCGACCGAACCAGAGAATTATTATACTGAATAAAGGTGTAGGTAATAAGGGATTCACAGTCTGTTGTGACTGTGGTGCTGCCATGCCTGGTGATGATGAAAGCGTTCTGAAAAATGTTATGCGGCCCTATCGCTCGAAATTTAATCGGACTCGGTGCAAGCATACGGATACCATCAATGTGAATTTAGGGTACGATTTTATCACCGATATGCTGGTTCTGGAATTCGAACTGGATAGGTTGAAGGTAGATGTCAATGCAGAGAAGAGCTCCTGGTTGAATCGAGCTGGTCAATCTTTGGTAGAAGCCTTGCGGCTTGCTGCTTGCCAGGAATTGGATATAGAATTTACGGAGCTGGTAACAGGGTATCGTATCCGTCAAAATTCCAGCGGTGATTACGTGGACATCTATCTGTATGACAGTCTTTCCAGCGGCGCCGGTTATGCAGTCAGCATGGAATCTCAGATCCATACACTGCTCTCAAAGACCAGAGAGCTGTTGGAGGGATGCACCTGTGAAAGTGCCTGCCATAAGTGCCTGAAGCACTATCGAAATCAATTTGTTCATGGAATGTTGGATCGAAAGGCAGCGCTGAATTTGCTGGACTGGGGTGAACAAACAAAATTACCGGCAGAACTGAGTCCCGTCCAACAGAAAGAAATTCTGGCTCCGATGACACGAATTCTCCAGCGTTCTGGTATTTCTGTCGATTTTGATGGACATCGCATAACTGTTCGGGGACAATGGGCCAGCAAGAAACTGGTCATCTATCCGGCGATGTGGGCTAAACCAAGAAGGTCTGATACAATTTTCATTAGTGATGCTCAAATCAAATATGCCAAGCCGATTGTACTAAAAGAAATTACAGGAGATATATAAAAAGTCAGAACTGAACCGGCTTATGGAATGATTTTTCAACACCGAGATATTGGCAGTGGGATTTGTGCAGCCTTGCGAGGCTGTGACGCCAGAGAAAAGTGGATACACGTCCGCAACGTGTATCCACTTTTCTCTGGCTGTTCTTTATATCCACAAATATAATGACATGATGGAGTATTAGCGACAACTTCTTTTTTACACAACGGAACCGCTTTTCAATTAGATAAACGATACACCCAATGCCCGTTCGCGCGAGCTTTGTATAGCTTTCCCTCGTTCGCCAGCCCAACCAAAATTCTATTGGCCGTCGCTGCCGACACCCCGCACAGCTCCCGCACATCGGCGTTCATGATATACTCATGCGTTTGCAAGAACTGCTCAATCTTCTGCCAGCGCAGAGCTTTCTTGTCCATCTTACCATCGCTCATTGCATCACTCGTATGGATGGCGTCGATGAGCGATGCTTTGATGACGGAGAGCATAAACTCGATGAACGCGGTGGACTCGCCTGCATCGTTGCTGGCATTGATGGCATCGTAGTATTCCTGCTGATGGTTGTGGATGATGGACTCGACTGGCAGCCATGCAAACACAGAATTCCATTTGGAGAGCAGCAATGTATGCCAGAGCCTTCCAACACGGCCATTGCCGTCTGCAAAGGGGTGAATCAGCTCCAGTTCATAATGAAACACGCAGCTTCGGATCAGCATGTGCAAGTCGCTGTGCTTCGCCCAATCCAACAGTTCCATGACCAGATCAGGCACATACTGCGGCAGCGTGCCAAAATGCAGGACATGCCCCTCCTGATCTACAACGCCAACAGGCCGCGTGCGGAACATGCCGGACTCCTCTACAAGCCCGCGAGTCATGATACCGTGAGCGGTCAGCAGGTCGTCCACGGAGTACGGGTCAAGCTCGTCCAGCCGCTCGTAAATCTCATAGGCATTCTTGACCTCGGCAATGTCCTTGGGCGGAGCCAGAACATGTTTGCCATTCAGAACGGCAGTAACCTGTTCCAAACTCAGAGTGTTCTGTTCAATGGCAAGCGAACCGTGAATAGTGCGGATCCGATTGGTGCGGCGCAGATTGGGGTTGCTGGAGAGGTGATCGTGGGCAGAAAGCCTGCCGGTCAGCTCTGAAATTTCTGCAACATCATCAATGATTTTGTTCGTAATTTGAAAAGGCGGCTGTTTGTTTTTCATGAGTACCTCACAGCGTAGTTTGATTGTCCATATTATAGCGCCCATCGCTCATTTCATCAATCATTTTCTCGATGCACATGAGTAATGCCCTCCGAACGGGCACAATCAGCGCGCGAAAACCTCTGCCTATCCGCAGAAATTTTCAGATTCTTCCCTTGGGTACCTTTTCAAATGGATTCCAATCCGATATAATATACCTGTCAACCTAACGATACAACATCATGCGAGGTGCCGCCATGAAAACGAAGGATACGCCGAAGCAATACGTTATCTACTCCCGCAAGTCCAAATTCACCGGCAAGGGCGAGAGCATCGAGAACCAGATCGAGCTGTGCCGCCAGTACATCGCCATGCACTTTGGCGAGGATGCGGCGGAAAACGTGCTGGTCTACGAGGACGAGGGCTTTTCCGGCGGCAATCTGGAGCGCCCGCAGTTCAAGAAAATGATGAAGGACTCCCAGAAGATCGCCTTTGCCGCCATCGTGGTCTACCGCCTCGACCGCATCAGCCGCAACATCGGCGACTTTGCCAAGCTCATCGAGGATCTGGGCGACCGGCACATTGACTTCATCTCCATACGCGAGCAGTTCGACACGTCCTCGCCCATGGGCCGCGCGATGATGTACATTGCGTCCGTGTTCTCCCAGCTGGAGCGGGAGACCATCGCCGAGCGCATCCGGGACAATATGCACGAGCTGTCCAAGACCGGGCGTTGGCTGGGCGGCACGACGCCCACGGGCTACGCCTCGGAAAGCCTGTCCAGCGTGACGGTGGACGGCAAGGTGAAAAAAGCCTGCAAGCTCAAACCCATCCCGGAGGAAATCCAACTGGTCAAGACGATCTTCGAGGTGTTCATGGAGACCGGCTCTCTCAGCAAGACTGACCAGTATCTTTTGGAGCACCGCTGCGTCACGAAGCGCGGAAAGCAGTTCACCCGCTTTGCCATCCGGGGCATTCTCACGAACCCGGTTTACATGATCGCCGACGAGACGGCGTATCAGTATCTGAAAGAGAACAATGTGGATTTGTTTGCCGAGCGCTCGGAGTTCGACGGCGAGCACGGCGTCATGGCATATAACCGCACGCTCCAGCGCCCCGGCAAGGCGAACCAGATCCGCCCCATGGAGGAATGGATCGTGGCGGTGGGCAAGCACCCCGGCATCATCGCGGGCAGCGATTGGGTGCGGGTGCAGGCCATGCTGGATGTCAACAAATCCAAGAGCTACCGCAGACCCCGCAGCAACGTGGCGCTGCTGTCCGGGCTTCTGCGCTGCGGCGAATGCGGCGATTATATGCGCCCGAAGCTGACCAACCGCAAGAATGCGGAGGGCGAGCTGATCTACACCTACATGTGCTCCACCAAGGAGCGCAGCCACGGCACGGTCTGCTCTATGAAAAACTGCAACGGCAACACGCTGGACGCCAAGATCATCGAGGAGATCCGCAAGCTGTCCGCCGACAAGGAGACACTTACCCGGCTGCTGGCGCAGACCAAGAAGGTTATCAGCGGCAGTAAGGAGGGCTACGACGCAGAGCTGGCGCTGCTCCGGGAAAAGCACACCGAAACGGAAGATCGTATCAAGCGTCTGGTGGAATCCCTGTCCGTTGCCAGCGACACCTCTGCGAAGTACGTTATGGAGCAGATCGACGCGCTCCATCAGGAGAGCGAGACGCAGCAGCTGCGCCTCGCCGAGCTGGAAGCCCTGACTGAACAGAGCCGGATGCTGCATCAGGAGTTTGCCTTCCATCAGGAGATGATCGAATCCTTCGCCAGCGCGGTGGATTCTGCCACGCTGGAGGAAAAACGCCGCCTGCTGCGCACCATCGTCAAAAAGGTGGTCTGGGACGGCAAAAACGCCTATGTTTACCTGTTTGCGGAGGATGGAGAGGCGGATTTGCCCCCTGTTGAGCAACCTATGTATCCGTTGGGAGAGGATAGCGAATTCTCTCCTTGCATTGTGGGATAAAAAAACGCCCTTGTCAATGACAAGGGCGTTTTGGTTGGCAGCGGAAGAAGGATTCGAACCCTCACAAACGGAGTCAGAGTCCGGTGTGCTACCATTACACAATTCCGCTACGAACAAATGATATTATACAGATATTTTCGGATTTGTCAACCCTATTGTCGCATATTTTTCATGGAAAGAAAAATCTTTGTTCGGGCTCTGCCTACGCATGCAAGCAGAGCCCGAGCAGCAGGTCAGCAGTCGAGAATCTTGCCATCGACGGAGATCGTGACGACCTGCCACGGAAGGAATTTCCCGCTCGCGCGCAGCGCCTCACGCGCCGCATGCTCGAGTCCGCCGCAGCACGGCACCTCCATGCGCACGATGGTGACGCTCTGAATGTCGTTGCCCCGGATAATCTCCGTGAGCTTGTCGGTGTAATCCACCGCGTCGAGCTTCGGGCAGCCGATGAGCGTGATCTTCCCTTTCATGAACTCACTGTGCATGTTCGCGTAGGCATACGCCGTGCAGTCGGCCGCGATGAGCAGCTTCGCGCCACGGAAATACGGCGCGTTGACCGGCACGAGCTTGATCTGGCACGGCCACTGGCCGAGCTGCGACGGCTGTGCCGCCGGAGCCACTGCCTGTGCCGTCTCCTCACGCTGGAAGCGGTGCATCTGGTGGCCGGGGCAGCCGCCGGTGTGCGCAGGTGCGCTCTGCGCCTGCTTTTTGCGCATATTCGCCTGCACGGCCGCAGCATCATAGGCAGCCGCTTCGCGCTCAACAAAATGGATGGCATCCATCGGGCAGGCGGGCAGGCAGTCGCCGAAACCGTCGCAGTAATCGTCGCGCAGGAGCTTGGCCTTGCCGTTCACGATGCCGATGGCGCCCTCGTGGCAGGCCGTCGCACACGCGCCGCAGCCGTTGCACTTTTCTTCGTCAATGTGGATGATTTTGCGGATCATAATATCCCTTCCCTTTCCAAAAATCGTCCGGGTCCCCACCCGGCGGACTTGACTTTCTGAGGATAAGATAGCATAATAAAAGCCATAATTCCGTTGTCAGAACAACAAATGGAGCAAAAAAAATATGAACATTACCCTGACCAGCACGCGCCTGTTTCGCGGGATCGACCCTGCGCAGCTGCAGCCGCTGCTGCAGTGCCTCGGCGCTGTGCGAAAGCGCTATGCGCGCGGCGAGACCATTCTCGCTGCGGGTGCACCGACCGAACAGCTCGGTATGGTGCTCTCCGGTATGGCCATGATCGGCTACGATGACATCTGGGGCAGTCACAGCCTGCTCGGTCACGTCACGCCCGGAGAGGTATTTGCCGAACCCTACGCCTGTATTCCGGGGGAACCGCTGCGTATCAGCGTGACAGCCGCCGAGGACACCGAGGTACTGTTTCTGAACGTCGGCAAGGTGCTCACGACGTGCACGAACGTCTGCCCGTTTCACGCACTGCTCATTTCGAATCTGCTGGCTGTGTGCGCAGAAAAAAACCTGCTGCTCTCGCAGCGCATCCTGCACACCGCACCGAAGGGCATCCGGGCCCGGCTCCTGTCGTACTTTTCCGCGTGCGTGCAGCGCACCGGGCGATACAGCTTTGACATCCCCTATAACCGGCAGCAGCTGGCTGACTATCTCAGCGTCGATCGCAGCGCCATGTGCAGTGAGCTGTCATGGATGCAGCGCGAGGGGCTGCTGAGCTATCACAAGAACCATTTTTCCGTGCACAAGGCACTGGAGTAAATCGACGAAGGGCGGACACGACATGACGAGAGAAGAATACGCAAAGCGGATGAAAAAGCACCCCGACTGGGCGCCCGGCTGGGATGCCATCGACGCGGCCTTTGCAAAGCTCTACCCAGAAGCAGAGCCGGTGCGCTTTGAGAGCGAGCTGCACGACCGTGCGGCACTCGGCGGCGAGGAATATCTCGACGGCTTTGCCGTCTACGACACGGGCAAGGGCTATCAACACGTCGTCACCTACGGCTTGAGCGAGCTGTACCCGAGCATAGCGGCCTTTGGCTCGGAATACAGCAAGTGGGGCTACGAGCTCACGCTCAAGGTGCGCGAGAGCTATGCCGAGACCGGCACATGGGCGCTCGACCTGCTGGCGCAGCTGGCGCGCTACACGTTCGTGACCGGCAAAAAGGACTGTTCATCAGTTCCAACAGCACCAGCGAAGAAGTACGCGATATG